>ERZ772967.2862-NODE-2862-length-10848-cov-4.734643_pt1 | contig 10848 bp, 10 predicted proteins | sample MGYA00511677_ERZ772967 | MGnify/ENA primary metagenome ERZ772967 (study PRJEB29015, sample SAMEA2737931) | human oral metagenome | biome: human oral; feature: human-associated habitat; material: dental | place: China | collected 2146 ...
TTCGGAACGTGTCGATGCCCATCATGCGAGCCGCCGCGTCGTCGTCGCGCACGGCCCGCATGGCGCCGCCCGTGCCGCTGTTCAGCATGGAGACGGTGCAGACCAGCACCGCCGCCAGGCAGCCCCAGCTCATCCAGAGTGTCGTGTGGGGAGGGATGCCCTTCAGGCCCAGGGAGCCGTTCGTCAGCGGCGTGAGGTTCGTGATGAGGATGCGGATGATCTCGGCGAAGCCCAGCGTGGCGATGCCGAGGTAGTCGCCTCCGAGGGACAGGACCGGCAGGGCCACCAGCCAGCCGAAGAAGGCCGCCGCCAGCCCTGCGGCGAGGATGGAGATCAGGAAGGGGGCGTTCACGTTCAGGAGCCACGGGAGGATGGGGTCCAATATCCACATGGCCTGCTTCTGGGCCGCGGGCAGGATCAGGATGGCGGAGACGTAGGCACCGATGGCCATGAAGCCCGCATGTCCCAGGGAAAACATGCCCGTGACGCCGTAGACGAGGTTCAGACTCAGGCCCAGGATGCCGTTGACGGCGACGAGGTTCAGGATGCGGACCCAGTAGCCGTTCAGGAAGGAAGGGGCCTCGTTCAGGAACCAGGCGAACAGACAGACGGCGGCGATGGTGAGGCACCGGCTGCAAATATTCCGGTTGATGTCCCCTCGTGTCATATCTTGTCCTCCATTTTCTCGCCCAGAAGCCCCGTGGGGCGGAACAGCAGGATGAGGATCAGGATCAGGAAGGCGAAGGCGTCCTTGTAGCCCGAAACCACCGGAAAGAAGGCCACGAACATGATCTCCACGAACCCCAGGAGGAGGCCGCCGATCATGGCGCCCGGCACGGAGCCGATGCCGCCCAGCACCGCGGCGATGAAGGCCTTGATGCCCGGCGTCATGCCCATGAAGGGCTCCACCCGCGGATAGCGCAGCGCCCACAGGATGCCCGCCACGGCCGCGAGGGCGGAGCCGATGCCAAAGGCCAGGGCGATGATCCGATTCACCGAGACGCCCATCATGCGCGTCGCCTCGATGTCGAAGGAGATGGCGCGCATGGCAAGGCCCGGCTTTGTCCGGTAGATGATCCACACGAGGAGGGCGACCAGCAGGAAGGAGATGGCGGGGACGACCAGCCCCAGCGGGATGAGGCGCACGCCGCCGCCCACCAGGATGGGCTTCATCAGGAGCGGGGGCTGCACCACGGGGCGCGGCATTCCGGTGAAGACGACGACGGCGAAGTTCTCGATGAAGAAGGAGACGCCGATGGCGCTGATGAGCGCGGAGATGCGCGGCGCGCGGCGCAGCGGGCGGTAGGCGATGCGGTCCACCAGAAGCCCGCAGGCCGTCGTGCCGGCGACGGCGAGGGCGACGCCCAGGACCCACGGGAGCCTGTAGACGATGGTCGCAAAGTACACGAAATAGGCCCCCAGCATGAAGATGTCGCCGTGGGCGAAGTTGATGAGGCGCAGGATGCCGTAGACCATCGTGTAGCCCACCGCGATCAGCCCATAGAGCGAACCAAGGCTCAGGGCGTTGACGAAATGCTGGACGAAGATGTTGAGAGTCAAGCCATTACCTCCCTGCATTCCGAAAAATTCAAAAAAGGGGGAAGGGCCTGCGCAGGCCCCTCCCCCGTCCTGTCGCTCTCAAGCGGAGGGCGTGCCGAAGCGCTCCGGAGCGTTAAATCTCCGGCTTCACCAGGCCGAGGAAGGTCTTCTTTCCGTTCCGAATCTCGACGATCCCCATCTCCTTCTCCGCGTCGTGGGTGGCGTTGATGGTGGTCATTCCCGTGACGGTCGGCAGGTCCTTCGTCCCCTCCAGGGCGTCGCGAATCTTCTCCGGCTCGGCGCTCCCCGCGCGCGCGATGGCGTCCGCCAGCATGACGTAGCAGTCGTAGCCCAGGGCGCAGTTCACGTTCGGGGCCTTGTCCGGGTGCTCCTTGTTCCACTCCGCGGTGAACTGAGCCGCCACGGGGTTCATGTTCTCCATCGAGGGGTCGTAGGCGAAGGTGGTGTGCAGGAACCCCTCCACCGCGTCGCCGCCCAGCGTGACGATCTCCGGGTTGTCCATGGCGTCCGCGCCGATGAAGCGGAACTCCGCCCCCAGCTCCCGCGCCTGCTTCAGGACGATGGCTCCCTCCGCGAAATAGGCGGGGAGGAAGACGATGTCCGGCTTCTTGCTGATCAGCTCCGTCAGCTGCGCCGTGAAGTCCTGGTCGCCGGACTGGTACTTCAGCTCCGCCACGATCTCGCCGCCCATCTTCTCGTAGGCCTGCTTGAAGAAGGCACCGAGGCCGACGCTGTAGTCGTTGGTGACGTCCACCAGCGTCGCCGCCCTCTTGAAGTCGAGGTTCTTGAAGGCGTAGGTCGCGGCGCCAGCGCCCTGGAACGGGTCGATGAAGCAGGCGCGGAAGTAGTACCGCTTGCCCTGCGTCACCAGCGGGTTGGTGCAGGAGGTGCCGATCACGGGGACCCCCGCCTTCTCCGCCACCTCGCCCCCCGCCATGGCCAGCGAGGAGCCGTAGGTGCCGATGATGGCGTTGACCTTGTCGTTCTCGATAAGGCGCGTGACGGCGTTGGCCGCCTCCACCTTGTCGGACTTGTTGTCCACCACGACGAGCTCCACCTTCCTGCCGAGGATCTCAGGGTTCAGCTTGTGGGCCAGCTGCGTGCCCTCGAGCTCCAGCTGCCCGCCGAAGGCGTTCTGCCCCGTCAGACAGTTGAAGACCCCGATCCGGATGACGTCGTCCGCTCCCATGGACGCGCCGGCGATCGTCAGCGCCAGGGCCGACGCCAGCAGAAGAGCCGTGAAAACCTTACGCATCGCACATCACTCCTTCCCCGATTTTCCCCGTGGCAGCCGCCCCGGGGCAAAAAATTTCCGCTTAATAGACTATTTAAAATGTTATTCTACCCCATCTGCTCACGGTACGCAACGGGGCGCCGCTGCCCGAAGCCGCAGGCTGCGACAGTTTTATCGAGGATCAAGCCCGTCGCAGAAGTTATACCAATTTGCGTCTAAAGGGCAAGAAAGGCCCCCCCTGCAAGGGGGGCTGGCGAGCCCCGAAGGGGCGAGACTGAGGGGTTGTTTTTGAGCCCCTTTCTGATCAAACTCTCCTGAGCTCTGCTATACTGATAGATAAGGAAGCCTGAGTGCGCGGCAACCCACGAAACGAGGTGACGCCATGAGCGGGAAGGACAAAGACTCATCGGAGAAGGCTGCCAGGGAACCGCGACATCGACATGATGACTTGCTCTGGAAGGACCTGCTGGCCAGGTTCTTCGTCCCCATGCTCCACTCTTTGCTGCCCGACCTGGCCAGGGACCTCGACGAGAAACGGGACGTCGTTTTCCTCGATAAGGAACTGCGCCGGCTGGCCCGCTTCACCCAAAGGTCGGAGGGCGGCGAGCCGGACGGGAACCGATTCGTGGACCTCCTGGCGAACGTCCCCCTCCGCACAAAGGAAGATGCCTGGGTCCTCCTTCACGTGGAGGTGCAGGGCCGTGGCGGGAACGAGGACTTCCCCCTGCGGATGCACCGCTACCGCGGCCTCCTGGAGGGCCGATACCGAAGGCACGTCAGCGCCCTGGCCCTCCTCATCGAGCCCCTGTCGGAGGCGCAGTCCTGCGGGGTCTATTCCTGGGAGGGCTACGGCACGCGGGTGAAGTACGAGTTTCCCGTGTTCAAGCTCTACGAGGGGGACGAAGAGGCCCTGAAGGCGAGCGACAACCCCTTCGACTGGGCGCACCTGGCGGGCTTGAGGGCGTGGAAGAGCCGGAGCAGCGAGCCGAGGAAGCTGAGTTACCTGAAGGAGATGCTGAAGCTTCTGGACGAACGGGGCTGGCCCCACGCGGACAAGGCGCAGCTGCTGGTGTTCATGGAGGGCGTGATTCACCTGACGGAGGACGAGAGCTCAAGGGAATACGAAGAGTGGGAGAGCGCCCTGGAAGAGGCGAAGGAGGCGGGACGGATGTACGTCAGCATCATGGAACGTAAGGGTATTGAAAAGGGCATCCAGCTGGGCAGGACAGAGGGCATTCAGCTGGGAGAGGCCAGGGGCATTAAGTTAGGTGAGGCAAGGGGCGAGGCCAGAGGTATCGCCGCCACGGCGCAACGGATGCTGGGAATGAATTTCACCTCCGAGCAGATATCCCAGGCGACGGGTCTGTCCCCTGACGAGGTTGCGGCGCTGAGGCGGGGGATGGACTGATCGTCGGCCCCCGGTTGTTTTGGCCCCCTGCAAAGGGGGCTGCCCCGCAGGGGCAAGCGCGTCGTTGTGGCGTTCCTCCAATGGCTGTGTTATAATTTCAAAGCTATTGTGGTTAAACCACCGTGGATAACGGTTTGTCTATTGGAGGAGGCGTTTTTTCGTGAAAAAGGGAACCTTTCAGCCGCATGTGAAACCGCGCAAGAGGAAGATCGGCTTTCTTGCCCGTTCGGCCTCGCCGTCGGGGCGCAAGATCCTGCGCAACAGAAGGCGCAAGGGCCGCAAGTGCCTGACCATGGCGTAACTCTCAAAAAGGGGTGGGAGTTTGACCTCGTTTTCCGCACCGGTCTTCGCGTTCAGGGAGAGCTGGTGCGGTTGTTGTTTCTGAGGACGCCAGGCGGGGGGCTGCGCGTCGGCTACGCCGTCGGCAAGCGTCAGGGAAGGGCCCACGTTCGGGTCCGCGGGCGCCGCATCCTGCGGGAGGCCTTTCGCCGGTTGAGCCCGTGGGTCGTGCCGGACGTGGCGCTCGTCCTCTCCCTGAGGGAGAGGGGGCTGGCCTCCGACGCCCGACGGGTGTTCAAGGACATGGCCGCCCTCTTCAGGAGGCGCGGCCTTTTGACGGATGCGTGGGAGGCGCCGGATGACGCGGACTGGAACGCCCCGATCGAAAGAGGCGCCTGAGGGGCGGCGTCCCACGCCGGCGGCGGCGCTCGCCATGCTGCTGGTGCGGGGCTACCAGGTCCTCATCTCCCCCCTGCTGGGCAGGAACTGCCGCTTCTGCCCCACCTGCTCGCAGTACGCGCTCATCGCGCTGAGGGACTGGGGGCTCTTTCGGGGCGGGTGGCTGACGCTGAGGCGCCTCCTGAGGTGCGGCCCCTGGAGCGAGGGCGGCTACGACCCGCCCCCAAGGCGGCCCCGTGGCGAGGGCGCGGACGACAATTTTTGTGACTAGGGATGGTGGACTTATTGGGTTATCTGTGGGATCAAACTCAGGCCTTTATGACGTGGCTTATGATGTGGCTGCTGGAAACCCTGTACGGGGTGACGAATTCCTGGGGGCTGGCGATCATCCTCCTGACGGTCATCGTGCGCATCGCCATGCACCCGCTGACGCAGAAGCAGATGGTCAGCATGCAGCGGATGCAGAAGCTCCAGCCCAGGATCAAGGTGCTTCAGAATAAATACGGCGATGACAAGGAGACGTTGAACCGGGAGATGATGGCCCTCTACAAGGAAGAAAAGATCAGCCCTGCCGCGGGGTGTCTGCCCCTCCTGATTCAGCTCCCCATCTTCATCCTGCTCTACCGCGTGCTCTACAACAACGATTTTGCGGGGGCCACGTTCCTGACGGTCCACCTCGACGGATCGGTCCTCACAACGATGGCCGACGCGCTGAACCTGGTGGACAAGGCGGGCGTCCCGATCCCTCGCGATCAGCTGGGGGTTGTCATGGTCTTTTTCTCCTCCTTCACCAACCTTCCCCTCCTCTTCTCGAACGTCGGCATGTGGCTGCCCAACATGATCCTGCTGATCCTGATCGCCTTTCTGACGTGGTATCAACAGCACCTGAGCTCAGCGGGGAATCCGCAGATGGCCATGATGAGCTGGTTCATGCCGCTGCTCCTGACGTTCATCTGCATCGGCCTGCAGGGCGGCGTCCTGCTCTATTGGGGCGTGTCCTCCCTGATGGGCGTGGTGCACCAGCTGCGCGTCATGCGCAAGACGGACGAGGAGATGCGGCAGAAGCCCGTCCTGCTTCAGGAGAAGCCGGCGAAGGAGAAGCCCCTGTCCTGAGCGCATTTTTGGCGAACCTTCGCCCGCTGTCGGGCGGGCGCTTTTGCCTTTTGCCACGAAGGTCCCATGGACGTGCGGGACGCGAGAGAGAGGGGTGTGTCTCATGGCATTTGAGTTGAGAGGGGACGGGAAGGAGCGCCCGGAGCCTGAGGAGAGGAAGCTTCGGTTTGACGTGAACGCCGTCGAGGAGGCACTGGACGCCGCGTCGCGGGAGTGGGGCCTGCCCCGCGAGCTGCTGCGGGCCGAGGTGGTGGGTTCCGAGCGCGGCTTTCTGGGCCTCTTTGGGAGCAGGCTGAAGGTCGAGGTGACCCCGACGGGGGACCTGCTGGGGCTGAAGGGAGCCGCCTTCCTGAACGAGGTCATGGAGCGGATGGACCTCGACGCCCAGGCCTCCCTGACGGAGGACGGCACGATCGACATCGAGGGGCCGGACGCGATGGACTGCGTCGTGGGTCGGTACGGCGATGCACTGAAGGCCATGGAGTACCTCCTGAACCTCGCCCTGCGCGACCCCGCCTCGGAGCCGCGCGTTCGGGTGGACAGCTGCGGTTACCGCGAGAGGCGCACCCGCAGCCTGGAGCGTCTGGCGGAGGCCACGGCCCGGCAGGTGGCGGAGTACGGCCGCCCCGTCCGTCTGGACCCCATGTTGAGCTGGGAGCGCTGGGTCATCCACACGACGCTGCAAGACAACCAGGACGTGCGCACGGAGTCCGTCGGCGAGCCGCCGATGCGGAAGGTCGTCGTGCTGCCCCGGTTCGACGCCTCGGAGAGCATGGGCCGCCGGTACGCCAGCCGTCCCCGCCCGCCGCGCCGCCGGCCGTATTGACATGCATCCGGTCCTCTTTCGGCTGGGGAGCCTTCAGGTCGACACCTACAGCGTGCTCTGGTTCCTGGCCCTGTCCCTCGCGATCCTGTGGAGCGTCCGGCGCTTCCCCCTCTACGGCGTGGACGACGGGGCCGGGCGGCACGTCATCGGGTGGTCGTTCCTGTGGATGCTCTTCGGGGCCCGCGCCATGGAGTACCTGCGGAACGCCCCGGATTACATCGCCGACCCCTCCCTCTTTTTGGATTTGAAGCACGGTGAGCTCTCGGAGGTCGGCGCGTTCCTCGGCGCGTTCCTCGCCGCCATGGCGCTCTGCCGGCGCAACCCGAAGGCCCCCTTTCAGTCGCTGTGCGGCGTGGTCGCCCTGCCCGCGGCACTGACCATGCTGGTGGGGCGGTGGGGGTGCTTCTTCAACGGCTGCTGCGTCGGCATCGCGTCGAAGTGCGCCCTGGCCCTGCACTTCCCCAGGGACCCGGTCGGCGTGGCGCGGCACCCCACGCAGCTCTATTACTCGGCCGCCGCCGCCGCGATGCTCCTGGCGCTCTACCTCGTCGAACGCGCCCTCATCCGGCGTGCCCTCCTGAAGGGGGAGGACCTCCGGAAGAACGCGGGGGCCCGGGGCGGCGCCGTCACCTCCATCGGCCTGATGCTCTACGCCGCGATGCGGCTCTTCGTGGACGTCGTGCGGGCCGACGCGCCGGCCGACGGCCTGTCCCCCTCGCACTGGATACTCCTGGGGGCGCTGCCCCTGGAGCTTCTTTGGCTGTGGCGGTCGCTCCGGACGTTGAAGCGGGAGGACCGCCGGGCGTGAGGGGGTGGCGGATTGGTGCGGACGAAGCTCCGTAAAATCGCTGTATCAGGCGCTTTTAACGCCTTTTTCGGATGGCCCCGTCCGTAGAAAACTCCATGAAGGATCGGTCCCACGGGACTACAATGGCCTCATCATCGATCGAGGCGTTGCGGTCCCTTTTACTTCCCCTCGCCTCGCAATTTCTGGAGGTGCTCTTTTGATCATGAAGAATGGTTTCAGGTTTAAGAAGTCCATGGCGCTCCTGCTGGCCTGCGCGCTGGCCCTTGGGGCGGCGGGCGCCGTCCCGGCTCTGGCCGCATCCTCCCAGGCCTCGAACCCCATCGTCACCATCGTCAAGGACACGTCTCCCGCCGTGGTGAACATCGACGTCGAGGCCGTGAGCCAGCGCAGGGTCTCCCCCTTCCCCTTCGGCGACGACCCCATCTTCCGCCAGTTCTTCGGCGACGCCTTTAAGGAGTACACCCGCTCCGTGCCCATGAAGGGGCGCGGGTCCGGCTTTATCGTCACGAAGGACGGCCAGATCCTGACGAACAACCACGTCGTGGAGGGCGCGGACAAGATCACCGTGACGCTGGCTGACGGCAAGACCTACAAGGCCAGGGTGCTGGGCAAGGACCCCACCTTTGACTTGGCGGTCATCAAGATCGAGCCGAAGGGCGACCTGCCCGTCCTCGACCTTGGGGACTCCGACGCCGTGGAGGTCGGGGAGTGGGTCGTGGCCATCGGCAACCCCTACGGCTTCGAGCACTCCGTCACGGCAGGGGTCATCTCCGCCAAGAACAGGAGCATCCACGCCGAGGACGTCAACTTCGACGGACTGCTCCAGACGGACGCGGCCATCAACCCCGGCAACAGCGGTGGCCCCCTGCTGAACATGGACGGGCGCGTGGTGGGCATCAACGCGGCCATCGTGCCCTACGCTCAGGGCATGGGCTTCGCCATCCCCGTCAACATGGCGAAGGCCGTCATGGACGACCTGGTGTCCTACGGCAAGGTGAAGCGCGGCTGGCTGGGCGTGGCGGTGCAGAAGCTGACGCCTGAGATCGCCAGGGCCTACGGCGTCGATGCGGAGAACGGCGCGATCATCAGCGACGTGTTCCCGGACTCCGCGGCGGCGAAGGCCGGTGTGAAGCGCGGCGACGTGGTGGTGAAGCTGAACGGCAGGGACGTGGAGGATGCCAACGCCTTCGTGCAGAGCGTTCGGGCCCTGGCCCCCGGCGCGACGGCGGAGCTGAGGATCGTCCGCGGCGGCAAGAACCTCACCCTGAAGGTGACGCTGGACCAGCGCCCCGACTCGGCGGACGGCCGCTCCGGCAGCCGGGGAAACTCCCAGCGGTCGAGCGACGTTCTGAAGGAAGTGGGCCTCGAGGTGGCGCCCCTGACGAACGCGCTCCGCAGGGAGTACCGACTCGACAAGGATGCGGAGGGGCTGCTGATCGTGGGCGTGGCTCAGAACTCCGTGGCGCAGAACGCCGGCATCCGCGAGGGCGACCTGCTGATCCAGGTGAACGGGCGCAACGTCGCGGACCTCAGCGACCTGAGGGGCGCGGTGACCGGCGACGGCAAGTCCGTCGTCCTGATGGTGGGGCGGGACGGACAGACGTTCATCGTCTCCCTGAGCAGCGAGGATTGATGGCGCGTCGTTGGGGCTTCGGCTCCTGAGGCGGCGATCGAGGCGGACCGATATGGCCCGCCTCGCCGTCCTTTTTTCCCGCCCTGCCTGCGAGAATGACCTGGAAGTGGAACGATGGGGAGAAGCGGCGGGTTCAGCATAAACACTGGCAAAAGCACTGGTAAATTATGAATGGAGGCGCTTGCGTATGCTGCAGTTTGCGATGTACTTTTTCGGGGCGGCGAAGGTCGCTGCGTTCTGCCTGTTCTCCCTGGCGTGCCTGACGGCGGCGGAGAACGCGGCCGCGGCGGGGACCGGCGAGGCCAAAGAAGCGCCCCCCACCCTCTCGGCCGTCCGCGCCGTGGACGGTTTTGCCCTCCGCGCGGCGGCGGAGTTTCGGAAGTCGAACGGGGACTTCTTCTTCTCCCCCTACAGCATCCTGTCCGTGCTGGGCATGGCCTACGAGGGCTCCGCGGGCGTAACCCGCGAGGCGATGGCGAAGGCGCTTTCCCTGGACGACGGCTTTCATGCGTCCCTTGGGGCGCTGTCCACCGGGCTGCGGGAGCAGATGGACGGCCAGGACGATCAGCCGGTCCTGAACGACGCCAACCGCGTGTGGCTGATGAAGGGACTGGCGCCTCGAAGCGGGTTCGGTGACGTGCTGAGCCGGGACTACGGCGGAGCGGCGGAGGAACTGGACTTTAAGGATGCGCCGGAGGAGGCCCGGCAGAGGATCAACGGCTGGGTGTCCGACAGGACGAAGGGTCGCATCAAGGACCTGATCCTCGACGTGCCGAAGGAGACGCGCATGATCCTGACGAACGCCGTGTACTTCAAGGGGCGGTGGCTTCGGCCCTTCAGTGCGGAGCTCACGGTTCTGGAGCCCTTCCACGTCACGGAGACGGAGTCGAAGGACGTCCCCATGATGAAGGAGGACGGGGAGTACCTCTACGCGGAGGCGGATGGGGTGAAGCTCCTGAAACTGTCCTACGGTGGGTCCGCCAGTATGCTGCTGGCCCTGCCGAAGCAGGGCGCGATGGACGAGCTGCTGAAGGACCTCGCCCATCGCGACGGGCTTGACCTCATCCGCCGCTGGCAGGCTTCCATGACCAAGCACCAGGTGGACGTGTGGCTGCCCAAATTCAAGATGGAGGAACGGTACGAGCTGAAGGAGCTCCTGATGGCGTTCGGTATGGGGCAGGCCTTCTCGGACGCCGCGGACTTCTCCGCCATGACGGAGAGCAAAGAGCCGATCTGCATCGGCAGCGTCGTGCACAAGACGTTCCTGGAGGTGGATGAGGAGGGTGCCGAGGCCGCGGCGGCCACGGGCATGACGATGGTCTACGCCACGGCCCTGCCCCCGCAGGACCCGCCGCGCGCGGAGTTCCACGCCGACCGGCCCTTCCTGTTCTTCATCCTGGACGACATGACGGGAGCGATCCTCTTCATGGGGACCCAGAGCTTTAAGTGATACCAATTTGCGTCTAAAGGGCAAGAAAGGCCCCCCTGCAAGGGGGGCTGCCCCGAAGGGGCTGGGAGGTGTTGAGTAGGCTAAGAGCAAACCCCTCCGCCGCCCTTGGCGGCACCTCCCCTTTCAGGGGAGGCAATC
>ERZ772967.2863-NODE-2863-length-10847-cov-15.962843_pt1 | contig 10847 bp, 6 predicted proteins | sample MGYA00511677_ERZ772967 | MGnify/ENA primary metagenome ERZ772967 (study PRJEB29015, sample SAMEA2737931) | human oral metagenome | biome: human oral; feature: human-associated habitat; material: dental | place: China | collected 2146 ...
CGACCATGAGGAGCTGCTTGAACAGCTGCGGGCTCTGCGGCAGGGCGTACCAGGAGCCCGGTGCCAGCCGAGCCGGGACCAGGAAGTCGCGGGCGCCCTCCGGGGTGGAGCGGGTCAGGGTGGGGGTCTCGATCTCCACGAAGTCATGGGAGTCCAGGACCCTGCGGGCGGCCTGGCTGACCTTGGCACGAAGGCGGATGGCGTGCTGCATGGCGCTGCGCCGCAGGTCGAGGTAGCGGTAGCGCAGACGCGCCTCCTCGCCGACCTGTCCGGCGTCCTCGGCGTGGTCGGAGACCTGGAAGGGCAGCGGCGCGGAGGCGTTGAGAATCTCGACGTCGGAGACGACGACCTCGATCTCGCCGGTGGGCAGGTTCGGGTTGGCGTTGCCCTCGGGCCTGGCGCTCACCTCCCCGGTGACGGCCAGGACGTACTCGGCGCGCAGGTCGTGGGCGATCTCCTCGCGGATGACGACCTGGGCGATTCCCGAGGCGTCCCGCAAGTCGATGAAGGCCACGCCTCCGTGGTCACGGCGTCGATCCACCCATCCGGTGAGGGTGACGACCTGGCCGATGTCTGAGGCGCGCAGGGAGCCTGCGGTGCGAGTTCGCAGCACGGTGCTGGGTTCCTTCCGTGTGGGGCACTGAGCCGGTGCCCGTCGGGGCGCACCACGAGACGGGTGGGCGCCGGCGGCAGTTTACAAGGAGCTCGGGCCTCAGTCCTCAGGCCATGGCCCGACGACGCTGATAGGCAGCCATCCTGCGACGGTTGATCGCCACGAGCACCGACAGCACCACCAGGATCACACTGAGCCCAAGGACGAAAGCACCGATGATTGGGAAACCGGACGACTCACCACCGGGCCCCGCGGCTTGGATGCCGGCGGCGGCGCCGTTGGCCCGGCCCGAGGCCGCGACCTGACGGGGCGGCGGGGTGGGAGCCGGTGGAACGGTGGGAGGGGAGGACCCACCTATGACCGTGACACCCGATACCGTGAAGTAGGGGCTCTTGTTGGTGTAGTCCGCCGCGTTGCCCTCCTGGCCGCTCTCCCCCTGGGCCCCGAAGACCCGGAATCGCAGCCAGTGGTTGCCCTGCTCGACGTACTCGGGCAGCTCGAAGGAGCCTGCGGCGGTGCCGTCCTTCTTGACGGTGATCGTGGTGACCACCTCGGACTCCCCGGGGCGCGAGGCGACCGGTGCGCCGTCGTCGATGAGGACCTGGACCGTCACGCCGCTGGGGAATCCCGAGAGCGTGTACATGATCGTTCCTCCGACGGCGACCGTCGAGGGGCTGACTGTTGAGGCGGTTCCCGTGGTGGAGGGACCGGTCTTGGTGTCCGCGCTGGCGACGGGGCTCGTGGAGACCACCGCCACCAAGGAGGCCAGGAGCACGGAGCAGACGATGACCAGCATCCGAGGTGATCCCTGGAGGCACCTCAAGCCGATCCGATGCCGACTCGGCCCGGAACGCCGCTCACGCCGTACGCGCTCAGTCGTCCGGAATATCCGGATCATCTGCTCACACCTCCTTTCCACGACCGCGTGCTCCGGCCCCTTGACGATGTCATTGACGCTCTCCTACTACACCGTCTCAGCGCCTGCGCGGAAGCCGCAGCCGCGGGGAGGTCCGTGGTGCGCGCAGCGGCATCCCTGAGAACGCGGCGACCAGCAGGCTCACCGCACCGACGACCAGCAGTCCTCCGGCGCTCCCCAGGAGCATGTCGTTGGTGCTCAGGCCCTTGGTGGGCGCAGCCGCGTTGTCCGGGAAGGTCAGCAGCTGAGCCTGTGCCGGGTTGCGAGGATCGAAGGAGGCAGAGGAGATCTCCAGCTTCGCCCACCCCAGGAGGCTGTTGTCACGATCGGCCACCGCCAGCTCGTAGGAGCCGGAGTCGAATGTCGAGATATCGATGGAGACGCTGTTGGCATCATCAACCTGCACCCACCCCTTCGTGGTGGCGCCGGGGAAGACGAACACCGAGACCCACTCGCCCGCCTGCGCCTTGGACTTGGGCAGGACGAGGTTGACGATGTTGCCCTGGCGGGAGCCGGACAGGGAGCCGGCGTTGTCCGCGCTCAGGTGGGCCGCGCTGGTCACTGGGGCCACCGGGCTCCGGTCGGGACGGACGGTGCGCTGCGAGGTCGCGTCAGCCTCAGGCGAGGCCTGCGCCGAGGCCGCGGAGTCTTCCGAGGCATGGGCGCGTTCGCCTCCTGAGCCACCGGCGTTCGGGGCGGGCGCAGTTCCTGCGTTCGCGTACTGCTGGGCGGAGCCGTCCTGGGAGGTCGAGGAGTCGGACTCCGATCCGGCATCGGGTGCCTGCGGCGCAGAGGAGTCGGTCTGGCCGCCCGTGCTTGAACCAGCGCCCGAGCCGGAGCCCGTGCCGTCAGGGTTGCCACCTGAGTTGTCGCCCGCGGCGTTGTCCGTTCCGGGGCGCCCACTGTCTTCCGGGTTCGGCTTCGGAGCGTTCTGGTCGGGTTCGGTGGTCTGCGGTGCAGGAGCCGGGGACGCCGACTCGGAGGGGCGGGCCGAGGGGGCCGGTGAGGTGGAGGGCTCCGACGACGGAGCAGCCGAGGGCGTGGGAGCAGGGCTGGTGGGTGAACCAGTCGGCTCCGGTGCGGGTTCGCTGGTGGGCTCCGCGGTCGGCGTAGGAGCCGGGCTCGGCGCGGGGGACGGCTCCGGCTTGGGCTGCGGAGCGACGGCCTTGTTGAGGGCGAAGATGTTGGTGGCGGCGGTCAGCCCGGAATCGATGGGCGAGAGCTGCAGGTAGTAGCGCCCCTTGTCGGCCTTCCCCCCGGTGTAGAGGGCCGACAGGTTGAGCTGGGCGTCGAAGGAACCGTGATGGAAGGTGACGGGAACCGAGAGCGTTCCCGGAACCACGTACCCGCCGTAGGCTGCGACCTTGATCTCGACCGGCTTCTCGCCGTCGAGCATCGTCCCCTGCGAGCACCAGCCCGTTCCCCGGACCCTGACGGCGGTATCCGGGTCGTAGGAGGGCTCTGCCCCCTGGAGATCCGAGCCATCGGAGGCGAGCACCTGGACGGCGGGCTTGACCTGGCACGTCGCAACCGTGGCGCTCGGGGAGGCGCTCGGTTGAGCGGAGGCCGTCGGCTCGGGCTTGGGAGACGTGGAAGGAGTCGGCGAGGGGGTTGCCGACGGGCTGGGCACCGTGGAAGGAGTCGGCGAGGGGGTCGGCGACGGGCTGGGCGCCGCGGAGGCAGTCGGCGAGGGGGTCGGCGACGGCTCAGTCGTGGCATGAGGAGCCGGTTCCGCGGTGGGTGCGGTCGTCGGTTCAGCAGTCGGTACCGGACCGGGTGCAGCGCTCGGCTCAGCGGTGGGCTCCGCAGTGGGCTCAGGCGTCGGCTCAGCGGTGGGCTCAGGCGTCGGCTCTGGGGTGGGCTCCGCAGACGGTTCGGGAGTCGGCTCAGGCGTCGGGGGGTTGATGACATTCGGGTCCTGCTTGACGAAGGAGAACAGGCCCGTCGTCGCGCTCTCCGTTCCACTGGTGTAGGTGAGGCTGAAGACCTTCGTGCCGACGTCCCAGCTGCTGTCACCGGTGGCCTGACGCATCCCCTTGACGAGGTAGTCCGTAGGGATGAATACCTCCTGCTCGCCGTTGGCGGGAGCGGGACGCTCGAGCTCGGCCTTGATGCCGGGGAGCAGGTAGGGAGTGACGGTCTTCCCCTCGACGACGTTGAGCGTGATGGTGGGGTCCTCCAGGACCTCCCCTGCGGTACTGCACCAGCTCAACAGGATCGAATCGACCCCCACGCCGAATCCGGTCTCATAGACCGGCATCACGTACTCGGGCGCCGACTGCCCCTCGGGGTAGACCATTCTGGCCATAGGGTGGCAGGCCGAGCCGCTCTCATAGTCCTCAACGACATTGCCTGCATTCAGGAGGGGCATGGCGGCCACACCGGCGGTGGCCAGAACAATGCCGAAGGCTGTCAGAACAGCAAGAATCGCGCGCAGGCCGGCCCTGGTCACAGGGAGGGTGGCAAGCAGCCGCTGAGCATATTGCATGACGTGGTCTCGTTCATGGGCGGGGGCAGATGGACTTACTCGTACAGCACATGGCGGACAACCGAGATGCACGAGGAAAGGACGCACCGTGAAGCAGGCGCGACTGCCTTTCGCGAACGATGATAGACGGACGCCTCCCTTCTAAGAATCCGCTATCACCCGAAAACATCGTCCGCGTTGTCGATTCCGGGTTAAGTATACACAGCGGTAACCCGTCAATCGGTCGGGTTGAGACCATTCAGAACCGGGAGGCCTGAGGAAACTCGAGCAATGGTAACGATAAATTGGGATACGTAACCCCTTTGTAGCCAAGATTTCTTTTGTGTCACGGTTTTATTTGCGCAGCGGATCCACCCCTGCAGCGCGCCCCGCGCTGGCGACAGCCGCATGCGGAGCACCTCAGGTGGCTCATGAGCAGAACCCCAGGTCCTCCTCATGAGCATCAAGCCCCCACGACAAGGCATGACGCCACCAGGCGTAATCGTGCCCGCCACGCTCCTCGCGATACTCCAGCAGCGCCCCTTCGCCCGCAAGAAGTTCTGACACCGTGCGAGCCGCCCGACGCAGGCCGTCTTCATGGACCCCGCACTGGACCACCAGTCGCGCCCCCAGCCCTTCACCATCATGAGGATGCTGGTCGCTTCTCGGGCACTGCAGGCTCCGGGCCTCGGAGCGGTGACGCAACCAGCGCTGCAGCTCCCCTTCACCCTCACCTCGGCGTTGAGAGCCGAGCCAGAAGGAACCGGACTGGACAATGGCACGACTAGCCAACTCGGGATGGCGCAGAACCAGGTCGGCCGCAGCAACCCCTCCCAAAGACTGCCCAGCCACCACGATCCGATCCGGGTGCCATATGCAACCACCACCATCCTCAGACGACGCAGCAAGCCCGCAGCCTCGGCCGCAGACGGCCCGATGTGCCGCCTGCAGGCACCTACGGAGCAGGTCTCTGCTGCGTCGCGGATCCGCCAGGTCGCGTGAGCGCATGGCCAGGCTGCCGGAGTCGATGAGCAGGACATCCCATCGGTGGGATCTGGGGGCCAGGTGATCGACGACATGGTTGCCACGCCAGATGTTTCCGTCGAGTAGGACCAGCAGACCCCGCTCACTGCGCCCACAGGTGGACTCCTGGACACACCCCCCGCACCACAGTGTGACTCGCCGTCCGGGGTCTGCCGGCCCATCAAAGTCTCTGAGCACCTCGTTCTCCAGGTCGAACCGAAGGACGTACCCGTCGTGTTCATCATGGGAACGGCTCAGCGCCCGCCCTGCCCGCTCTGCCGAAGCGCCCGAGCCGATCATCCAATCCGGGTGCAGCACGGCCTTGGGGCCCATCCACATCGAGGACACCAGACCGAAGCCGTCATGCATCCGCTCGGGATTGAGGGGATCGGGCCGTCCCAATGCGTGAACGCGCTTCCAGCACTCGCGTCGGGCCCCGGCGTCGTCAGGCAGGGCGTCGTGAGTCACGACGATCCGGTAGCTCAAGAGTGCATCCTGCGGCAGCAGGACGTGAAGCGCCCACCAGCAGGTCCCAGGAACCCGGGCGGCCAGTGCCGGCGCGATGTGAGCGCGATGGTTGTCGGTCAGCGTATTGAGATGAATGAGAACACTGGGGGTGGCGCCGTGCCGGTGGTCATCGCGCCACAAGAAGCTCGCCTCCACCATCTCAACCCCGTTGATGGTGCGCCCCTCCCCCAGGACGGGAGTGCCGCGCACCGCAGCAGCGGTCACGGCTGAATCGTCGGGATCCTGAGGCCACCACGCCGGGGTGATGCGAAGCGGGCCACCGTCCTGGGCCACAGGAGTCGGAACCAACTGTCTCGACCGTGCCCGCGGCACAGGCAGTTCATCGCCACACACCCCACTCACGCCGCCGACTCTACAGCCACTCAGTATTAGTTCCACGTATCGGTTCCACAGTGATCCGGCGATGGGAAGCTCCCATCATGGGACGAACGGCAGGCTTGCATTGTTCCGGGGAGGGTGGCATAGGCTAGTCGCCATGACGCACATCGTTCTTACGGCCACAACCGCTCCTGGCGCACAGGCGCTCGCGGTCATGTGTGGTGCGCAGATGTGTTGTTGTCGAGCCTGTTGACCCCTCCCCCTCCCCCGGCGCTGAACCTGCCCGAGGAGTGCGACGACGCCTCAAAGCAGCGCTGACAACGGCCGAGAACGATAACCGGCCATGACGTTGTGGGCTCCCGTGCCGCGTATTGCACTCGCCAGAGTACAGAGACGCACTTCCACACGCTCTGATGGCCTGAGGCTGTGTCAGCACTTACCCGGCTTGATCCGCTCGGCCTCTCGTGCTCCTCCTCCACCATTTTCGCCGGGACGCTTCGGCGTCTTGCGCATCGAGGTCCGTTCCCACCACTACAGGAGAAACCATGTCCACATCCTCGGCGTCCTCGTCGTCCTCCTCTTCCTCCGATCCGTCCCAGTCCTCCGACTCCTCGTCCTCCGTTCCATCAGACGCCGAGGTCGTGGAGACTCAGGAGGTCACGGCTGAGAACGCCGCCGCGATTCTGGCAGCCGACGACGATATCGACGGCCCTGACGCCACTGAGGCGGATCAGTCGCATCGCGGGAAACCGTCACGGCGCACACTGCTCACGATTGGGGGACTCGCTGCCGCTGCCGTGGTCGGCACCGGCGCGTACCTAACGATTCGGCGCACCAATCAGGGAGTCATCGGAGCCCACGAGGCACTCCCCCTGGTGATTGGCGGCGACATCTGCGCCGCACCGCTGTACGCCGCGTACCACCAGGGATTCTTCGACGACGCGGGACTGAAGGTCACGCTGGCGCGCACCCAGCAGACCGAGGACACCAAGGACGGCGTGGGCGCCGGTAAGTACATTGGCGCCCCGGGAATCTTCTTCTCCTGGCTGGAGCCGATCTACAACGGCCTCAACGCCAGGCTCACCGCGGGCCTCCACGCCGGCTGCCTGCGCCTGGTGGTGCGCAAGGACTCGCCGTATCAGAAGCTGGCAGACCTGAAAGGCACCACCATCGGCGTGCCATCACTGTCATCATCCGCCTTCGCCTACTTCGCGATCGGGCTGTCGGAGGCCGGCATCAACGTCAAGCCGGATGGAGGCGACATCACGTGGCGCACAGTCGATGCGGACTCCTTGGGGACCGCACTGACTGACGGTCAGGTGGACGCCATCATGGGCTCCGACCCCGGACCACTGCTTCCCGTCTTCAACGGGACGGCCCGTGAGCTGGCCAACAACGACGCTGAGGAGTTCTGCTGCTCGGTGGCACTCAACGGGGACTTCGTACGTCGACAGCCCAAGGAGGCGAAGGCTCTGACCGAGGCCTGGTTGAAGGGCTCGGCCTACGTACCGGGCCACATCGAAGAGATCGCCAAGATCGAGGTCGACAACGACTACGTCGCCGCCGACCAGGACGTCGTCGTCCGGGTGCTCAAGACATACGGGTTCAAGGCCTCGGCCTCCAGGTTCCGGACTGCGATCGAGCCCGGCATCGAGAAGTTCAAGGGGACCGGCTTCATCGCATCCGACGTCTCCGCCCGGAAGCTGACCGACACCGTCGTCGCCGACCTCGGCATCAAGGACTGATTGACGATGCCCACTGAGGTGAGTCCCACGACCGCATCGACCGCGTCCTCCAAGCCCGTCGACGACCGGCATCCACAACCGTCCTCCTCCGAGGCCAGGCAGAGCGCGCCAAACGATCGCCGTTCCAGCGCAGGCGCGCTTTTGAGCACGACGGCGCTGTTCCTGTGGTCGGCCTACCTGGTCATCGTCATCGCCCTGCCGGAGGCAGACCTTCTCCGCAAGGAGTCGACCACTCCAGTCGCAGTCCTTGCCGGGACATGGCTGATCGCCCAGATCGCGTGGACACTCACGGCACGGGTCCGACCGGCCTCTTCGGCAGCGACGTCACTGACGCACTTCCTGCCCTGGATCAACGCTGTCGGCGCGTGGTTCATCGTCTGGCAGCTGACAACATCCAAGCTCGGACTGCTCACGCCCCCGTACTTCGCCGCCCCAGAAGTACTCATTGCCTCCTTCCTCGGAGACTGGAGGCTGCTGCTCAGCTGCCTGGGCGCCTCGGCGCTGCTCTTCATCATCGGGTACACGGCCGGATCGGTGCTGGGGTTCTTCACAGGCCTGCTCATGGGGTGGTCGAGGCGCGCCGACTACTGGCTCCATCCGCTCCTTCAGACCATCGGCCCGGTTCCCGCGGCCTCACTGCTTCCGCTGGCGCTGCTGCTGCTTCCGACGACGTACGCCTCGGCAGCCTTCATCGTCGGCTTCGGCGCCTGGTTCCCCATGGCGACCATGACCCGCGCGGGAGTTCGCTCCGTGCGTCGCGACTACATCGACATGGCCCGCACGCTGGGAGCCGACGAGCTCTTCCTCATCAGACGAGTGGCCGTGCCCTCCGCGCTACCAGACATGCTTACCGGCCTGTTCACGGGACTGGGAACCTCGCTCGCCGCCCTCATGACCGCCGAGCTGACCGGCGTCGACAAGGGCCTGGCCTGGTACATCAACTGGGTCAAGGGCTGGGCGGACTACCCCCGGATGTACGTGGGTCTCATCATTCTGGTGACCTTCTGCCGCACGCTCATGGTCCTGCTGTTCAAGATCCGCTCCTCGCTGCTGGCATGGCAGCAGAACCTTGTGAGGTGGTGAACCGATGTCTGCTGATTCGTCGACGGCTGCTGCCGCGCCGCAGGTCTCGACTCCGTCCGTCCCCCGCGGCGCACAGGTCGATCTCGCTGGTGTCTCCCACAGCTACCCGTTGTCCCATGACCTGGAGCACGGGTGGCTCCATCTGCTGCTGCGCCGGTTCTCCCCCGCTGCGAGGGCTCGCTACGAGGCTGAGGCTGCCAAGCCGGATCAGCTTGCCGTCCTCAATGACATCGACCTGACGGTGGCACCCGGGGAGTTCGTCTCACTCGTAGGGCCGTCCGGCTGCGGCAAGTCCACGATCCTGCGACTGCTGGCCGGATTGGAACAGCCCGTCAAGGGCAGCGTCACCGTCGACTCCACGCAGGTGACCGGGCCCTCGCCTCTGCGCGCACTCGCGTTCCAGGACGCCACGCTGCTGCCGTGGAGGACCGTGCGGGACAATGTTGCTCTGGGCCCTGAGGCGAGAGGCCGGATGGAGCGCGACCGGCGCCGGGTGGAGGCGGCCCTGCAGATCGTGGGGCTGCGGGACTTCGCCGATTCCTACCCCGCCACGCTCTCAGGCGGTATGGCTCAACGGGCCTCACTGGCCCGAGCCCTGGTCAACCGGCCCCGGCTCTTCCTCATGGATGAGCCCCTGGGCAAGCTCGACGCCCTGACACGCCTCCAGCTCCAGGACGAGATCCTCAAGCTGTGGGAGTCCCAACGCTTCACCGCCGTCCTGGTCACCCACGACGTGGACGAGGCTCTACGCCTGTCCAACCGAGTGGTCGTCCTGTCAGAGCGCCCTGCGCGCGTCGTCGCCGACATCGAGGTGCCCGAGCACGACGAGTCGAGTGACGAGGTCCGCGAGCTGCGTCGGAGAATCCTCAGCCTGCTGGGGCGATGAACGGGCCACGAGACCGACCTCACCTGTGATCCAGCCCGTGGAGCGCGGAGTTCCGCCGATTCTCCCGTAGCCTGGACACAGGAGCGATCCGTGCCCTGTTGACCCCGTTCGGGTCCTGCCGCACCCGGTGTGCGGCACGAGTATCCCGTGAGTCTGTGCGTGTTAGCCCATGAGTCACCCGGCCAGTCCGGGTGCGGGCGAGTGTGGTGGGCCAGGTACGGCAAAGAGCGGAGGACAAAAGGTCCTCCCCCACACTCCGCCGCGGTCCCCACCATCTTCATGGGGACAGATATGGGAAAACTTCATGACTCACTCCAGCAGCAGTACTGTGCCCGGCGCCTCCGACGCTCCCAGCCAGGACGGCAACGGCCCCCTCAGCCTCGATGCGCTCTTCTCCGCCGAGATCTCCGGCGGCGAGCAGACCGGCCCGGCCAAGAACGACGAGGAGAGCGGTGTCGCCGCGCCGCACCACCGCGACGGCACTGCCTCCTCCCCCGAGGACTTCGCCACTCCTGCCTCCTCCGACTCCCCTGAGGACCCAGAGGACGTCGACCACGAGGAGGAGGCGGACGACGTCGACCGAGACCTCCCCGAGGCCGACCCGGAGGACGGGATCGACGACTCCGATGAGGACGACGGCGTCGACATTGATGAGGACGAGGTTGACGGCCACACCCCCTTCATCGACACCGATACTGATTCCGACACCGATTCCAACACCGGTTCCGACACTGTCTCCGACGGCCACCAGCGCAGCGTCGAGCGCACCGCCTCACCGCGCAACCGGGACAAGAGCGAGGTGAGGACCGCTCAAGAGGATGAGGAGATCACCTTCGCCGACCTGGGTCTTCCCGGTGACCTGCTCAAGGCCGTCACCGACATGGGCTTCGTGACCCCCACCGCCATCCAGAAGGAGGCGATCCCGGTTCTGCTGGCCGGCCGCGACGTCGTCGGCGTCGCCCAGACCGGAACCGGCAAGACGGCGGCCTTCGGGCTTCCGCTGCTCGACGCCGTCGACTCGCGCGACAACGTCGTTCAGGCGCTCGTTCTGGCCCCCACCCGCGAGCTCGCGCTCCAGAGCGCCGAGGCCATCACCGACATGGCCGCCCGCTCCCGCGGACTGGAGGTAGTGGCCGTCTACGGCGGCGCCCCCTACGGCCCCCAGATCGGCGCGCTCAAGGGCGGCGCCCAGGTCGTCGTCGGCACTCCCGGGCGCGTCATCGACCTCATTGACAAGGGCGCGCTCCAGCTCGACGACGTGCGCTACT
>ERZ772967.2868-NODE-2868-length-10835-cov-7.667254_pt1 | contig 10835 bp, 12 predicted proteins | sample MGYA00511677_ERZ772967 | MGnify/ENA primary metagenome ERZ772967 (study PRJEB29015, sample SAMEA2737931) | human oral metagenome | biome: human oral; feature: human-associated habitat; material: dental | place: China | collected 2146 ...
GGAATATAAAAATGGCAGAGAAAATCAGAGTGCTCGTTGCAAAGCCGGGTCTGGATGGTCATGACCGCGGTGCGAAGGTTGTCGCCCGTGCTCTGCGCGATGCAGGATTCGAGGTTGTCTATACCGGTCTTCGTCAGACCCCTGAGGAGATTGCCGAGGCGGCTCTGCAGGAGGACGTAAACGTCGTTGCGATGAGCATTCTCTCGGGCGCGCATCCGCATCTCTTCCCGAAGGTCGTGAACCTGCTTCGTGAAAAGGGCATGAACGACGTGCTCGTCATCGGCGGCGGCGTCATTCCCGAGGGCGACATCCCCGCACTCAAGGAGGCAGGCATTGCCGCAGTCTTTACCCCCGGCACACCGACCGGCGAAGTGGTCGACTTCATTAAGGCGCATGTGGCGTAACAACGTCAACTGAAAGGATGGATGACAGGCAGAAAAAGACTTTCGTCTGTCATCCATTCCTTTGGGAAGCACTGATCCTGTCAGCGATTCCCATGTTTCCTATGGAGTGACTGCACGAAGGAGGTGGGCGCATGGATATTGCAGCCGAAGTGCTCAAGGGAAACCGCCTCGCACTCTCGCGCGCCATCACGGCGATCGAGAACGAACGCGCGTCGGCGATCGACATCATGAAGGCGCTCTATCCGCATACGGGACATGCCTACGTGCTGGGCATTACCGGCCCTCCGGGGGCGGGCAAAAGCACCATGACGGACAAGATCGCCAAGGAGTACAGGAGGCGTGGGAAAACCGTCGGCATCATCGCCGTCGACCCCACAAGTCCTTTTTCCGGCGGCGCCATTTTGGGTGACCGCATCCGCATGAACGACCTGACGCTCGATGAGGGCGTTTTCATCCGCAGCATGGGAACGCGCGGCAGTCTCGGCGGTCTCTCGCACAAGACAGCTGACGCGGTGAAAGTCATGGATGCGTTCGGCAAGGACATCATCTTTGTCGAAACCGTCGGTGTCGGGCAGTCCGAGGTGGATATTGTGCGGGCGGCGGACACCACAATGGTTGTACTGATCCCGGGCATGGGCGACGACATCCAGGCGATCAAGGCGGGTATTCTTGAAATCGGCGATGTGTTCGCCATCAACAAGTCTGATCTTGACGGCGCGGATAAGCTCGTCCGCGAGATCAACATGATGCTGGATCTGGACGATCATCAGACCACCTGGCGGCCGCCGATCCGCAAGGTCGTTGCAAATCGCGGCGACGGGATCGCGGAGTTGGTTGATACCATCGAGGAACACCGCGCTCATATTGAGACGAACGGTGTCCTTGCCGAGCGGCGTACGCGCCGCACACGCGATGAGATGCTGGACATCCTGCATGCAGGCGTCCGGCGGAGCATCGAACACCGCATTGTTGATACGGGCAGACTCGACGACTATGTGGCGAAAATCAAGGCGCATGAGACCGACCCCTACACCGTGGTGGGCGATGTCATGGCCGAAATGTTATCTTAACAGTGGAAATTGACAGCAATTTCCCAAGGAGGAAGTACCTATGTTCAAGGTTCTGGCAGTAGATCACATCGGCATTGCCGTGAAGGATCTCGAAGAGGGGAAGAATTTCTGGTCGGACGTGATCGGCATCCCCTGCACGGCTGAGGAGACGGTTGCTGAGCAGAAGGTTACGACGACCTTCCACCCGACCCCGAACAAGAGCGAGATCGAGCTGCTGGTCGGCACGGCGGACGACAGCCCGATCACGAAATACATCGAGAAGAAGGGCGAGGGCATCCAGCACATTGCCCTGCGCGTTGACAACATTGAGAACGCGATTGCCGACCTCATGGCAAAGGGGGTCCGGATGATCGACGAGAAGCCGCGCATCGGCGCGGGCGGCGCAAAGATTGCATTCCTGCATCCGAAGTCGACGAAGGGCGTTCTCCTCGAGATCTGCGAGCATGAGGATCGCTGAGGTCAGCCACCGTAAATGACGCATATTCCCCGCAGAGTGCTTCATTCCGGTGCTTTGCGGGAAGATATACAGGAGGGATATGATGTCCACAGTCCAGGAAAAAATCGAGTTGATGCTTGAAAAAAAAGAGCATCTCATGCAGGGCGGTGGTGCCAAGAGCATCGAGAAACAGCACAGCAAGGGAAAGCTCACCGCGCGTGAGCGCTTGCTTCTGCTCTTCGATGAGGACAGCTTTGTCGAGCTGGATATGTTTGTCCGCCATCGCTGCACCAACTTTGGGCAGGACAAGAAGGAACTGCCGGGCGAGGGTGTCGTGACAGGCTACGGCACGGTGAACGGTCGTCTCGTCTACGCATTTGCGCAGGACTTCACGGTTGAAGGCGGCTCACTCGGTGAAAAGCATGCACACAAGATCTGGAAGGTCATGGATCTCGCCATGAAGATGGGCGCACCCTGCATCGGCATCAACGATTCAGGCGGCGCGCGCATTCAGGAAGCGGTCGACGCACTCTCGGGCTACGGCGGCATCTTCTACCGCAACACGAAGGCTTCGGGCGTGATCCCGCAGATCTCCGTTATCATGGGACCCTGCGCGGGCGGCGCGGTCTATAGCCCCGCTCTTACGGACTTCATCTTCATGGTGAAGAATACGAGCCAGATGTTCATCACGGGACCTGCCGTTATCAAATCCGTCACGGCGGAGGAGGTCACAGCGGAGGCACTTGGCGGGGCAATGACCCACAACAGCCGCTCCGGTGTTGCACATTTTGCGGCAGAGAACGATCAGGACTGCATTGACCAGATTCGCTATCTGCTCTCCTTCCTCCCGAGCAACAACATGGAGGAGACCCCGCGCGTCGAGACGGGCGATGACCCGAACCGTCAGGACGAGAGCCTCAATACGCTCATCCCCGACAATCCGAATGCACCGTACGATATGAAGGACGTTATCCGTGCGCTCGTCGACAACGGCGAGTTCTACGAAGTACACCAGCATTTCGCGACGAACATTATTTGCTGCTTCGCACGCTTTGACGGCCGCACGGTCGGCATCATTGCGAACGAGCCGAATGTCATGGCGGGCTGCCTTGATGTCGATGCGTCAAACAAGTCGGCGCGCTTCATCCGCTTCTGCGATGCGTTCAACATTCCGCTCGTCAACCTCGTCGACGTACCGGGTTTCCTGCCGGGTGTCGATCAGGAGTACAGCGGCATCATCCGCCACGGCGCAAAGATGCTCTACGCCTACAGCGAGGCGACGGTGCCGAAGGTCACGGTCATCACGCGCAAGGCGTACGGCGGCTCCTACATCGCAATGTGCAACCGCGAGCTCGGTGCAGATCAGGTCATGGCATGGCCGACGTCTGAGATCGCCGTCATGGGACCTGCGGGTGCTGCCAACATCATCTTCCGCAAGGATCCGGACAAGGATGCACGCACGGCGGAGTACATCGAGGAGTTTGCGACCCCGTACAAGGCGGCGGAGCGCGGCTACATCGACATGGTCATCACGCCGAGCGAGACGCGTCCCTACATCATCACGGCACTCAACGCGCTCGCAAGCAAGCGTGAGGACAATCCTGCGAAGAAGCACGGGAACATTCCGCTCTAAGGAGAAGTACGATATGGCTACAAAATCTGTGGCGCCGGAGATCGTCGCCGCCATCACAGCTGCCGTACAGTCGGCAATGGGAAGCAAGGTCGTCGCTGTGCGCATCAAGCCCGCAGAGGTCTGGACACTTGCCAACCGCAGCAATCTTTGAGGTCATCCTGCACCCGCAGGAATCCTATTCTTAAGGACTATAAATGTTGGAGGAATAACACATGAAGAAGTTCAACATCACCGTCAACGGCACTGCTTACGAAGTTGAGGTCGAGGAGGTACGCGCAGCTGGTGCTGCCGCTCCCGCACCGCGTGCTGCTGCTCCTGCACCGGCTCCGGCTGCTGCGCCGGCACCGGCTGCGCCTGCAGCACCGGCGGCAGCGGCGGGCGCAGGCGAGCAGTCCGTGGACGCTCCGATGCCGGGCAAGATCATCGAGGTCAAGGTCTCGGTCGGTCAGGCAGTCAAGGCGGGTGACACGCTCCTCATCCTCGAGGCGATGAAGATGCAGAACGAAATTGCTGCTCCTGCCAATGGCACGGTCAAGGCGATCAACGTTTCCGCCGGACAGTCCGTCAAGGTGCGCGACGCACTCGTCATCCTCGGCTAATTGTACGAATCAGATACATTTGGGAGCCCCGCGCGGGGCTCCTTTTTGTATCCTTGTCAAGGGCTGGTGAAAATGATAAAATAGACAATGGTATCCATGATAAGCAATCAGAGGAGAGTTCCATGCGACTGAAGATCCGAATCCTCGACAAATACATCCTGCGGGAGGTCTTTCTATCCTTCCTCTTTGCGATCTGCGCGTTCTCGGCAGTATTTATCGGCTCGGGAACGCTCTTTCGCATTGCACAGTACATCACGGACTATGGGGCATCGCTGCCGTCGATCATCAAGATCTTCGTATTCAGTCTGCCCGGTGTGGTCATGTGGACGTTTCCAATGTCCATGCTGCTTGCGAGTCTTCTGACCTTCGGACGACTCTCCTCCGCGAGTGAGATCACGGCGATGAAGTCCTGCGGCATTGGCTTTGGACGGATTGCGGCTCCTGCGATTCTCCTCGGCTTTGTCGTGAGCATAGGCGCAGTTCTTTTCAATGAATATGTTGTACCGCGTGCGAATACGGCGTACCGCAATGTCATCTACTACGAGATCGAGGGCAACTCCGGCATGAAGTCGCAGGAGCATCTGATCATCAAGGAGATCGATGACGGAAAAATTCAGCGCCTTGTGTACGCGCGTTCCTACGATGCGGAGCGGCAGCGTCTGACGGGCATCAGTCTGCAGCTCTTTGGCTCCGACGGAAAGGTGACCCACGTTGAGAACGCGGAGTATGCGGAGTGGACGGGTACGGAGTGGATCATGCACAAGGGGGATCTCTACGAGATCGCGGACGAGCATATCGAGCGCCGCATGCGCTTTGAGACGCAGGTGCTGCCCATACAGAAGGATCCACGGCAGATCATTCGCGAGCAAAAAAAACCGGAAGAGATGACGATGCGTGAGCTGCGCGACCAGATTGCGCTGATGCAGACGCAGTATGTTAATACGACGAAGCTTGAGACGGAGCTGTATCAGCGCGTTTCCATCCCGATGGCAAGCCTGATCTTTACGCTGATCGGTGTGCCGCTCGGGCTGCAGCCAACGCGGAACTCCTCCTCGGCGGGATTCGCTATGAGTGTCATCATCATCTTTCTTTACTATGCACTCATGACGATGGGCAACGCATTTGCGCGCGGCGAGGTGCTGCCCGCACTGCCCGCAGTATGGCTGCCGAACATTGTCGGTGTGATCGCGGGCGTGATTCTCATGCGCCGCGCATCTCAATAGAAACTTGCAGGATAGAAAGGGGTGACGCTCCATGTATGGTATCACGCTCATCCTTGTCCTTGCGGTCGTTGGCGGCGTCATCGCCTTTATTGGCGACCGTCTCGGCACACGCATCGGCAAGAAGAAACTCTCGATTTTTGGTCTGCGCCCGCGCCATACCGCTGTGGTCGTTACAATTTTTACTGGGATCTGCATCACCACGGTGACGTTCGGCATCATGGCAGCGGCGTCCGAGAATGTGCGCACCGCACTTTTCGGGATGGAGCGGCTGAATGCGCTAATGGAAGAAACGCAGAACGCGCTTGATTTCACTGCGGGGGAGCTTGACCGTGCGAAGCGTGAACAGGAAAAGGCTGGCGGAGAGTTGAAGAAGTCGGAGGAGGAGATCGCGCGTCTTGAGGGCGAGCAGAACGATCTGCGCGCCGAGTCCGACCGCCTCTCTGCGGGCAATCGCGCCCTCATGATGGAAAAGGAGGGGCTGATCTCTCTCAATGGGCAGCTCTCTCATGAAAATGAAGGACTTCTCTCTCTCAATGGACAGCTCTCCCATGAAAATGAAGGACTTCTCTCGGATATTCAAGCGCTGGGCATTCGTGCGAATGTATTGCGTGAAAACGTCCTCAATCTGCGTGAGGGAAATATCATCTATCAGGCGGGCGAGATCATTGCGAGCGGAACGATCCCGACCGGGCTGAGTCATGACGAGATTGAACGCGGTCTTGCGGGGCTGGCACAGCTTGGCACGCGCAATATTTCGGCGCGTCTCGGGGAAAACCACACGGATCAGGATATATGGATCTATGGGCCTGAGTATGACGCTGCAGTGCGTGCGATTGAAGCAAGCTCCGTGGATATGATCGTGCGCATCGTTGCAGCGGGCAATCTCGTGCGCGGCGATGAGATCCGCGCCTCCATCGAACTCTATCCAAACCGTGTGATCTACCATAACGGGGAACTGATTATTGCGCGTGTTTACAGCCCCGCCGGACGGAGTGATGCGGCGGAGCAGGCGGTCATGACGTTCCTGCGCGAGGTCAATGCGGCGGCGTCGGCGAAGGGGATTCTCCCCGACCCGATTCGCGGCACGGTCGGCGTGATCGAGGGGGCACAGTTCTACGGTCTTGTGCAGGAACTCGAGGCGCAGAAAGGGGCTGTTGTGATCTCTGCATACGCGGATGGAGACACGGATGCGCTTGGCCCCTTGCGGCTGACCTTCAAAGTGGAAAGCGAGAGTGGAACGTGAGCCGTCCTGTTCTTGCGATTGATCCAGGACGCGATAAATGCGGTGTTGCCGTTCTCTCCCCTGCGGGGGCGATCCTCTTTCGGCAAGTTGTGCCGACGGCGCAGCTCGAAAATGTGGTCAACACGTTGGTGGAAAAGCATGCGCCGACCATTATCATGGGCAACGGTACGACGAGTGCGGCAGCAAAGGAACGTGTAGAGACCTTGGGGGGGGCTGTGACCCTTGTCGATGAGTACCGAACGACAGATGCTGCAAAGGCAGCCTACTGGGAAGCATATCCGCCGCGTGGCTGGCGGTGGCTCGTGCCGCGCGGGCTGCTCGTGCCGCCCGTACCCGTGGACGATTTTGCTGCGGTGATCCTTGCGCAGAGATTCCTGCAAATTGTTTGATTGACAGCAACCATGTCCTGCGGTAAGATGAATAGAAGTATGTTTCGGATACTTCTTGATAAGGAGAGCAATAATTCATGCCCGATAATGTCTTAGCATTTATGATCGCGCTTGGTGTAGCACTTATCCTGACACCTGCGGTCATTGCCTTTGCGCGCCGTACGGGCGCACTTGACAAGCCCGATGCACGCAAGGTGCATGCTCGCCCCATCCCGCGCATCGGCGGCATCGGGATCTACGCCGCATTTATGGCATCCATTTTGGTGCAGCTCATCTTTGTGGATCTTACCCCCGAATTTATGACGAGCCTCATCGGGCTGATGGTGGGCGGCACGATCATTGTCACCATCGGCATCATCGACGACTACTGCGACCTGCCGGCAAAGGTGAAGCTGCTCGGGCAGATCATTGCTGCTGCAGTGCTGGTCATCGGCTTTGATGTGCGCATCGACTTCGTCACCGACCCCCTTGGCGACTTTATCTACCTCGAATTCTTTGCGATTCCCGCGACGATCTTTTGGATCGTGGGGCTGACGAATACGGTCAACCTGATCGACGGACTCGACGGGCTTGCGGCAGGTGTCTCCTCGATCGCAGCCGTCACGATCTTCCTCGTGGCGATGGAGGAGGGCATTCCCTTTGTAGCGATGGTGACGGCGGCACTCGCGGGTGCGGCGGTTGGCTTCCTCTACTACAACTTTAACCCGGCACGCATCTTCATGGGCGATACGGGCAGCATGTTCCTTGGCTTCATGCTCGCGGGCATCTCCGTGGTCGGCGCGGTCAAGAGTGCCGCGACGATTGCCCTCATCGTGCCGATTCTCGCGCTCGGGCTGCCGATTCTCGACACGACCTTTGCGATTGTGCGCCGTGCGCGCAACCATCGCCCGATCTTCAAGCCGGATAAAGGGCATCTGCACCATCGACTGCTTGCACACGGCTTTACGCAGAAACAGGCGGTACTGCTCATGTACGTTGTGAGTGCGCTCTTTGGACTCTGCGCACTTGCGCTGACGGCGGTCAGCACGCAGGCGGCGATCCTCATCGTTCTGATCGTCGCGGCGGCAGTCTTTATCGGTGCACGCAAGCTGGGCATCCTCCAGATGGATGCACCGCAGCAGAAATAGCCGTGAAAATTCCCTCGTACATGGGGGCAATGAAGGGGGCACATAAGCCTCACTCAATGGATATATTTCGCAATATTTGAGAAATAGTTATAAATTTGCTTCACAGAGAGGAGCACAGGCAGAATGGCCGGCAAAATCAAAGTCATGTCGATTTTCGGCACACGACCCGAGGCGATCAAGATGGCACCTGTCGTCAGGCAGCTCATGGGTCATACGGACGAAATCGAAACGCGGACGCTCGTCACGGCACAGCACCGCGAGATGCTCGATCAGGTGCTGCACCTTTTCCGCATCGTGCCCGACTATGACCTCAACATCATGGCAGCGGGGCAGACGCTTTTTGACATCACCTCACGTGCCATGCACGGCATCAACGAGGTCTTCCAAAAGGAGCGTCCCGACCTTGTACTTGTCCACGGCGATACGACGACCACGTTTGCAGGTGCTCTCGCCGCATACTACCATCAGATTCCTGTCGGTCATGTTGAGGCAGGGCTGCGGACGCATGACATCTACTCGCCGTTCCCCGAGGAGATGAACCGCCGCCTCACGGGAGGCATTGCAACCCTGCACTTTGCACCGACGCCGACGGCGCACGAGAACCTTCGTGCCGAGGGGGTGCCGGAAAAGCGCATCTTTGTCACGGGCAATACGGTCATTGATGCCCTGCATCATACTGTACGCCCGGACTATGTGCTGCCCGCAGATCTCGGCGGCGTGGACTTTGCAAATCATCGCGTCCTCCTCGTCACCACGCACCGACGGGAGAACCTCGGTGAGCCGATGCGGCACGTCTATCGTGCGATTCGCAGCATCATTGAGGAGCTGGGTGACGTGGAGGTCATCTTCCCCGTGCACCGCAATCCGAAGGTACGTGAGATTGTACGAGAGGAACTGGGCGGACTCGAACGCGTCCACCTCATCGATCCGCTTGATTATGAACCGTTTGCAAACCTCATGGCGCGTGTTGACATCGTGCTCACGGACTCGGGCGGCATTCAGGAGGAGGCTCCCTCGCTCGGCAAGCCCGTCCTCGTCCTGCGCGACACGACGGAGCGACCCGAGGCGGTTGCCGCAGGAACGGTGCGACTCATCGGCACGGATGAGCAGCGTGTCTACGAGGAGACCATGCGCCTCCTTACCGAGCCGACTGCGTATACGCACATGGCGGAGGCGGTGAACCCGTACGGCGATGGGGAGGCATCGCGCCGCATCATCGAGGCGATCCTCTATCATGCAGGACGTATGCAGACACCGCCGGAGCCATTCCAGAGTGCGTAGATCGCACTTGTGATGTGTGGGGGAGGGTCGTCATGGAGGAGAAGAAAACACCACCTCCGTCGGGCATGGCGGAGGCACTGCGCGCATTCGGACTGCTCTCGGGCGTCGGCATCTACTTCGTCGTCTTCCTCGGCATTTTCATTTTCCTCGGCAAATGCGCTGACGACTTCCTTGGTACGGGGCGCGTCTGCACCATTACGGGCATCGTCCTCGGCTTTCCGGCGGCGATCTACAGCCTGTATCGGCAGCTGAAGTACTACAAGTTGGTTTAGGAGAAAAGCTAAGACATCGGTTTTCCGAAGACCTCAGCCTTTTGTTATAACACGAAGGAGTCACTGTAAATGGATGAACTGTTTCTCAAGGTACAAGCTTTTCTCACGGCACCAGTTGAACAGCAAGAAGTGTTTGATGCGAGTGATGCATTGATCTGGGTGGACTGGGGGGACGAGGATGAGAGTGTTCTGTCCTATTTGAACGATGTTCTCCCAGAGGAGGCACAGATTGAGTACGAATGCACGGACTCCATGGAGGAGCGAGGTTTTGATATCCTTCTGAAGAAGGATGGAGCGGTACACGCTATTTCTTATGCGACGGACGCTGCAGACAGGGATACAACCCTCAGGGCGGCGCAGGAATATCTCGCACCCGCATACGAAGTCCGCTGGTATATGGGATCACTCGGCAGCGATACGTTAGCGTTTGTTCTTCTCCCTGCGTCACAGTGGGAACAGTTGAAACGAGAATTCGGAGCGGAGCAAGTCGCCTATTACTTTGCGCCGATTCACGCAGACAGTCAGATGTTCGATATGGCTGAGGACGAGGTCTTTGATCTGCTGGAGCAGAGAAAACAATAGTACAGATAAACGAACACAACCGCCCCGCAGGGTTGAACCTTGCGGGGCGGTTGTGTTCGTATCTTTATTTTCTCGTCGTCATTGCTGCCGCGAGTGCCGCACCGAGGGCGGAGCCGGCGTTTTCGAGGATGATCTTGACGTTGACTGCCTCGTCCAAGAGGAGGGTGTCGAGCGCACCACGCAGGTGATGTGCGACGAGCGGGACTTTCTCGTAGACGGAGCCGTCGACGGCGACAAACTGGTTCTCAAGCTCGTTCTCACCCATACGGTGCTGGATGATGGCGACGTACGTTGCCGCGACGATGCGCGCAGAGCGGATGATGACGGCGGTTGCAAGTTCCTGCAGCAGGGTACGCTCGGCTGCAGTGAAGGTCATGCCCGTCTTTGCTTCGATGACCGCACCTGCCGCATGGCGGTCGAGGTGGGCATCGGTGATGATCTCGGAGAGCTCGATGCTCGAAAACGGATAGACTCCGTCCGCACCGAGGAGATCTGCCAGTGCCGCACCGTAGAGTGTCCCGAGGTAGCGTCCCGACACCATCTTTTCCAGACGCTGTGCGCCGGGCTGCTCGGATT
>ERZ772967.2870-NODE-2870-length-10827-cov-6.464909_pt1 | contig 10827 bp, 18 predicted proteins | sample MGYA00511677_ERZ772967 | MGnify/ENA primary metagenome ERZ772967 (study PRJEB29015, sample SAMEA2737931) | human oral metagenome | biome: human oral; feature: human-associated habitat; material: dental | place: China | collected 2146 ...
CTGTTATGGCACTATGGCAAAGGCAGAAGGTTTTTCCTTCTGCTCTTTCCCGCCCCTAGGGCGCTGTTTTATCGGTCGATATTGTCGTCAAGGACAAGGCCCGCGGTGACGGTCCCCTTGGTGTAGGTACTCGTCCCCTTGATGCGCAGGTAGCCGAGATTCCCGCGCGGCAGGTGCACCGAGAGCGGCACCTGATCATAGGTTCCGAGGGTCTTCGGCGACGCGAAATTCTCCGTGGCCGAGGTCTCGAGCACGGTCTTGAATGTGCCCGTCTCTGCATCTTTCGAAACGATGAGTACCAGCGTGAGCGGCTGAGACGCCTCGCCAATCCCCATATCCAAAATATCCGATGTGATTTCTCCGTTCTTGAGCTTTACCTTATCCAGGAATACTCGCTGCTGATCAAAAATCATGGCTGTTCCTCCTTATGCCTTTGCAAACGCAGGCTCTGTCTCGAGAATGGAATCCGACTTCTCAATCGGAATGCCGCTCAGATAGAGCTGTGTCGGTGCATTCTGCAAATCCTGACGGGTTACATGCACGTTGTTCTTGTCGAGCAGATAGATCTCGAAGAAATCATACATGGCAGGAGATACATAGAGATGCACCTTCTTATCCCCATTCTGGAGATTGCGAATACGGTTCTTCGCGATAATGAACTTTTCAACAAGCTTTTTCTTTGCATCCGACGTCAAATCCATCAATTTCGACACATCGATGTTGCGGACAAGCGCGTTTGCTTCAATGTCCTGCACTGCCAGTCCTACATCCCAGTCGAAGAGCGTCACCAGCGCGCGGTACTTCTTGCCCTGCGCATCCTGCGCATCACACTCTCCGAGATCCTGACTCTGCAGCCCCATCTTCGAGTGTTTCGGATAGATTCCCGCCGTCGCCTTCGTTCCCCAACCGACGAAAAATCCCGTTGTATTGGTGTTCGTCCCGGCATTTCCTCCTTCGACGACCTGATTCCCCGCCGAATGCTTCTCGCCGCCGATGATGTTGTAGCGAACCGAGAGGCCGTTGAACGTATCCGGCTCCTGTGCCGTATCGCCGTAGAAAATATTCTCTGCAACCATATCACCGAATCCCATAACGAACGCAGCATCTTCGCTGCGTCGGAACCCATCTTTATCCGGCTGGATACTGATGAGCTTTACATCGACCTCCGAACGATCTTCGAGCATCATACAAGTATCTTGTACTTGCTTCGTGGTCGATTTGTGCGCATCCACACCGCGGTTGATTCGGCGTATGGACGGGCGCGGAATGCTTGTACGCAGGGTTGTCTTGTTGCCGGTCGGCAGGTTTCCCTGCAGCCAACGGATCTGCTTAATGATTGGGTTGGACTGCTCCAATGCCTCTACGATGAAATCAATATTCCCATCCGGATTCATGCGATTGCGCCAATCCGAAATGGTCAGTGCCTGTGTTCCCAGGATTCCCATTGTTGTTCACTCCTTTTTAGTACTTAGAAAAATCTGTGTTGGGGTAAATGGATTTCTCCACTCCGGCCCCTCCGGAGCGGTCCCCGCCATCCTCTCCGATGAGGTCGCCGAATGCCGCCATGAGACGAATCATCTCAATGCGGTTTCCGGCGCCTGTCTCATTGAGCATGGCCGTAAGGCCCGGGATTTTTTCGGCAAGCGCATTGCGTGCAGCGGCTGCCTTCGCAACGGTAGCGTCGAACTGCCCGCCGAGCTGCGAACGCGCCTCCTGCGCCCAGCCTTCCTGCATTTCGTGGATGGCCTGCACGGCCGCATCAACGCCCTTCTGCATGTACTGCATGCCATAGGCGGCAATGGTGCTCGCCTGCTCCTGCGAGAGGCCTGCCTTTTTGGCAATCTCCCCGAACGCCGCCGCAGACTGCTCGTCATAGTCCATGCCTTCGGGGACAATGCCCTTAAAGTCATAGGCCTCCGGTACGCCCGCGGACTGTTCTTTGGGATTCGTCCCGTCGCCGCCGAGGATGGTCTTTCTCCCGTCGGCTCCTGCGTCGTGGTTTTCGGGTTTTGCACCGCCATCCCCGCCGCCATCACCTGCGCCGTCCGGGGCGGATGCCGGGTCCGCAGCACCCGCGTCGCTATCCCCGCCATCGCTTTCCCCTGCGAAACGCTGCAGGTCGAAGATCCTGTCTTCTGTCATATGGTTTCCTCCTTCTTGTCTGCCGCTGAGATCATCTCTTCGATCTCCTTCATCAGTGCGTGATACTCGTTTTCGGCTTTCTGTTTTGCCTCGAGCGCCACGAGGTCATCTGTGATGATGTTTTGTATATGCAGTCCTACGCGTCGCTCACCCTCCATGACGAGCAGGCGGTTGACATTATCTTCCGGGAACGATCCGCCCCCTATGAGGTGACAGCGTTCGAAGAGGCGCATCAGGAACCATCGTCCCTCCGGCGCGTCGAGCAGATAGAGGAGGGCCGCACGGTCTTTGGATTCGATTTTTTCCGCGGCTATGCGCCGCATCTTATCCGCGGAGCTGATTTCGTATTCCATGGATTCCTCCTATCCGACCTGCGTCATACCAAGGAGCTGCTGCAATGCCGGATTCCCATCCTGCGCGGCTTCGGTTGCATTCTTTGCCGCCTGTGCAGCGGGCGCCGCCATCTGTGCCATGGCCGCCGCCTGCTGCATCTGCCGTTCCTCCTCTGCAGCTTCTTGCTTTTGCTGTTGGATTGCCTGATATTCGTCGTCGGTCCGCTTGATTTTCGCGGGGGCACCGACCATGCCGATATAGCTGTTGGCGGTTTCGTTCCAGTCCATCTTGTCGAGGATGTTCGGGTAAAACTGCGCAATCTGCGCGATGAACGCTACGGCCTGCTCGATGTTGACTAGTCCGCTCATCTTCTGCGCCTGCGCAAGCGGGCTGATGTACTCGATTTTGATTTCCTGATCGCGCAGGATTTCTTGCGCCTCTTCATCCTCCGGCTCCGGGAACATGCGCTCCCGGTCGAGGATGTTATAGACGCGCTCGATGATCCGCCCGAGGAATTCGAACTGCATGCGCTGCACAACAGGGCCGAGGATGTTCATCTTCTCTTGCGTGCGTTCAAGGACTTCGCGTGCGGTCATGGCCTTTTCTTGCTGATCCAGCATCATGAAGAGGTCGGCGCTGTACGCGCGCTTAATGCGCGTCGTTACATCCGCGACGACCTCGCGCAGATGGTCAAGGTTTCCCTGCACCTGGAAGAGGGGCGTTACCGCATCTTTTTCCTGCACAAACGTCTTTCCGCCCGGCACCAGATTGATGCCCTTTACGGCCATGGCATCATCCGCTATGACCGGCGGCTTTACTGCCAGCTCGACCATGGTCAGCTTGTCCTTTTCAAGGAGATGCAGGATTTTCGCATCGCCTTCCGCGAACCAGCCGGGTCCCTTGCCATAGCTGTCATTGCCGGAGATGAGATAACGCGCCACGGGCACGGGCCATTCGTGGAACCCGCCGACGTGCAGGAATTCATCTTCCGTGCTCCCCTCTACGTAGTAGATGGAGACATAGGGCAGATGGAAGTTGCCGAGTTTCTTCGGGTCATAGTTCCGGTTGGGGCCCACGTACCAAACGACGGTATGATTCGCCTTGATTCCCGGGCCGTTTGCAAGTTCTGCGCGGATGTTGTCCGGCACGTTTTCCGCACCGAATTTGTCCACGAGCTGCGCGGCGCTCATCTTGTAACGGCGGCAGAACGTTTGAATGCTTCCGTCCGGCCCATTCTCCATGGCATAGCTGCCAATGGGATACGGAACAAAATGGACGCCATATTGGCGGTCGGGGAATATTCCGAGCGGTGCTTGCCCGAACGCGAGCTCGAGGTAGCAGCTGTGGACGGCGGTGTAGAAGTTGCTCTTTTCGAGCACGTCCGCGATGATGTCCATGCGCTCGTCAAGGATCCTGCCAAGATCGGAGTTGTCCTTGAGATCGATGTTGGCAAAGTCCAGGCGGAACCATTTGCGGCTGGGCGGCGTAAGGCCTCCCATGACGCCCGCCGCAAATATCTGGTTGCTGTCCCATGCGCAGTTATGCCAGACGTTGGTATCCTTGCGGCTTCCCGCATTGCTCTCATCATCCATGCCGTCAAAGCTCCCGAGATACGGCAGCTGATATTCGCGGATGGATTTCCATCTGGTCTCATAGGTGCTGCGCTTATCGATGAGCTGCTTGACTGTCTGCTGCACTTCCTTGCGGCTGATAGAGAGACGCGCCGCGATGTCGCTTGCACGGATGAGCGGGGGCAGGCGTGCTCCCTGCATGATTTGTTCCTGCATATTTTCTCCTTATCCGAGGGTTGTGCGTCCGCCGCCATTGGCGAGCGTTCCGAGAATGGTCTCACGGTCGCTGCTGAGCATTGTCGATGCACGACCGCGGCGCCTGCGCTGACTTGCAGACGCGTTATCCTGCGATCCGATATCCGATGACTGTACGGCCGTCGGTGCCGGGTCTACTTTCGGTGGGGGTGTATAACTCACACTGCCGCCTCCTCCGCTGCACATAGGATCACCTCCTTTCGGTGTCTTGATTTCGGGCATTGGTATTTCAAAAGGGGTCATAGTCGGTGTTGCACATGGTATCTTGCCGCCCACTCTCAACGCGGACGGGATATGCAAAAGTGAGGGCAAGCGCATCCGCCTTGTTGGGCGATGCGAGCCCACGCTTTTTCATATCCTCCTTGCTCTCGAGTTGGAGCTTCCCGCTGCGATTCATGAATGCTTCGGGACCTGCGAGGTCGTCGCGGAGCTGTGCATCGTCCGGCAGGGCGCCGATGGTCTTAATCCAGTCTTTCATCTCTGACCACATTTCCGCGCGCTTGTTGGCGTAGTAGGGGTCACGCGGTTTTGCGGCAAAGGATACGAGGTTCCATGTCCGCCTCATGTTGCGGCCGACGGAATAGATGCCGGTGCCGTAGCCCTGGTCGATGTTGACCGCCGCGGCACGGTATTGGTCCTCGAAATACGCGATGATCTCCGCCATGTGGACGTCATCATCGTTTTTCTGGTAGGTCGCGAGATGCTTGCACATGGATCCTTGCCGAAGGAATATCTCGAGGCTGTCCTCTCCGGTCCATGCAGGGTCAACGCCAATAATGACGGGGGCAAAGTCAAATTCATGCTTGTGGATAATGCGCTTTGTCGCCTCTTCTATGAGCGCGCCCGAGATGAACTGCAGTTCGGAGGCCGACGGGAATTCGCCGCGAACGCGGACTTTGAAGAAGTCGCTGTCCTCTCCTCTGGTCTCCTGCCATTCGGCAATGAGATCTTTGTTGCTGATGGCAACGTCGCGGCTGTCGATTTTTCTGGTTTTCCAGAGTGCGCGGTCACGGTGAAAGCAATCGTAGAAGCGCCCGCTGGTACGGGTTGGATTGCCGAACGCGCACCAGATGATCTCTGTGTCCGCGTCCGTCATCGCGCCCTCTGCGACTTCCCAGATTATGTTTGCGATTGCGGATGCTTCGTCAAAGACAAGGAGGATGCGGTTCCCCTGATTGTGCAGGCCGGCGAATGATTCGCTGTGATGCTCGTTCCAGGGGATCGCGTCAATCCGCCATGTTTTTTCATGGCCGGGTGTGTTGGAGAAAATCGCGGTGGCCGTGTAAGTGAACATGTGCTTTGCGATAAAGCACTCATACCATTTGGACAGCTCCGCCCATGTCTTGCTTTTGAGCTGCGTGTCCGTATTGGCCGTGATGATGCCGCGGGTATCTTCATGCGTTGAGATTGCCCAGAGGATGATCCATGCAACGAGCGCAGATTTTCCGATGCCGTGCCCGGATGCGATTGCTTCGCGGATGACTTTCCCGGGTGTCTTTAGCCCGTTGCGGATATCTGCGAGAAGGTCCAGCTGCCAGTCCTGCGGTTGCTGGCCTTCGAGCTTATCCGCGCCCCACGGGAACGCGCCATGTACGAATGCCACGGGGTCATAGGCGAGTTCTGCGAGGAAATCAATCATGCTCTGCTGCGTTGTCTGCTGCATTTTTGATCCGTTCCCTTGCCTCTTTGAGTGCCTGCGCTGCGTTTACGGTGATCTCTCCGCTGATTTTGGTTTCCTGCCGGTCGGCGTATACGTCCGGTTTTGCGCCTTTGAGCAGGAGGATGAGGAGTGCATCGCTCTTTTTCCGGTAGCTGCCGACCCGCTTGCCCTTGTAGTAGATGCCGCATTCGTCGCCTTCGACGGCGCGGCGGCGGGCTTCTTCCTCGAGGAGGTCGCCCGCCATCTCTTTTGCCTGTGCGAATCCTTTTTTGTATTCCGGATCTTCTTTGAGCCAGTTGTAGTGCGTCTGCCGCGTGATGCCGCACGCCTCCGCCGCAGCTCCGATGGTTCCCTCCGCGATATAAGTATTTAAGAATCTATTTTTTTGCTTGCTGTTTACGAATCTGTAAACTTGCTTTGCCATTTCCAGCGTCCTCCTTTCCCTTGCGCTGTCTGCGTTTACGGCTGTTTTTGTCCGCGGTCATTTTTCGGTGATTCCATGTGTAAAATGACCGCGCCATTTTTCGGTGCAATTTTTCCGCCCGTTTTTGGGCAAAAGAAAAAAGCCATATGCAATCTGCACATGACTTTCACTGTATTTATTTTATCACGTATTTTCGGACTTTTTTCCCGGAAAGTTTTAATTCTGTCTTTCCGCTCCGCTCTAAGGATTGCGGGATTATTGCGTTTTCTTTTTGCGTTTTTTTCTAATCTTGCGCGCTAAAATACACGCATGAGCCCCATCTGACAGGCACACGCGAGGGCGTATGATCGGATATGACGCAACGTCTCGTAGTACGTATTTTTGCTGATATAGAGTTCACGGCATATCTTGTGATAGCCATGCCGCTTGAGATATTTCCGGATATAGATTTGCTCTGCAAGAGATCCGCGGATGCTGCTGCGCACTTCGCTCTCGACGCGCGCCCAGTTTTCGAGCTCTGCTTTATACTTTCCGTCTACTTCCAGCAGATCAGCATTTCGGATCGCCGTCCGCTCCGTCGGATTTTTTCCGCCGGCCGGATCGTATCGTTTTCGTCGGCGCTCCATGCGTGTCACCGCATAGAGCATTTGATCGATGCGGTTGTAGATTTTTTTGTCCATGCCCTCTCCCGGTTTCGATTTTTTCGAAATATGCGATGGTCAGCGGATATCCTTCCGCCGTGTAAGTGCTGTAAGACAGGTCTTTGATCAGACGGTATCCCTTCGGCGGATCGATTTCCGTCTTGTAGGCCTCCGCCCGTGTCACCTTTGTTTTCTTCGGGACGGTCCGCAGGAGATTCCGGCTTACTTGTATGCGTCCCGAGTGCGCCGCGACTTTCTCTTTCGTGAAATAGTCCGCCAACCGTTCCGCATCCCGCAGATGCCCGCCATAGAGTTTGACTTCTATGTTTCCGTGCGGCCATGCCTTTTTTATTTTTTCGAGCTCTGATTTCCCAAGCGCCGGCAGGAGAATGTGACCGTGTGGCCGACCGCTTCCCGTCAGATTCTCGAGTACGGATATATATCTCGCCGGTATTCCCTTCTTCTGGTAGATCGCGCGGATGCGGCGTTTGAATTTTTCAAGTTCTTTTTGGATTGTTTCCGTATCCGGAACTTCCCGGAACGTACAAGTCAGGTACCAATCCCCCGCCTCGAAGTTATCCACAAGGAGACGGGATAACTTTTCCGCACGGAGACGGCGATTCACTTCCAGCTGCGTCTGCTTTGTGACATTTTGCCGTTTTGCTCTTTTCTCACGGATCTCCGGACGGAGCGGCAGCGCTCTCTGAGAATAATATTTCTTTTCGATTCTGAACCTCTTGTTGTTTGATTCCCAGATCGATTTTAGGTAGGCCATCGCAGCTTTCCTCTCCGCACGTATATTTATGTTGCTTTATGTCGCTATATTAATTCCTTTATCGAGCAGATAAGGGGATAGGGTATCCCCTTCGATTTGAGAACACACGTATTTATATTTTCTCAGCGGGCGCCGCCGAGAACTCTGCTCGATAAAATCCTTCTATATAATATAGAAGGAAATATTTTTCATTCGTCTTTTTGGGAAAGCCAAACACAGATACAACAGAAGAACAACAAGAGGATATACACCCCGGCAATGGCAGGTGCAATAAAAGTCAGCAAGCCAATCAGCAAGCCAATCACCAAGTAACCGAGAACCACGATGATCGGCAGCGCAAGGATGCATCCGATCGTTATAAGGATCTTTTTTATTGTTTTCATTTCTGCTTCAGCTCCTCGTCCAGTTCGATAATGATCCGTTTGAGCTGACAATTCTCAGCACAGAGCCGTTCGATGTCTCGCTTTTGTATCTCAATGCGATTGGTGAGTTTTCGGAGTCCAATATACAGATCATCAATCGCCGCGACACGAGATTCGAATTCATCTTCCAACGTGTATAAAACACTATGTATAATCGGATCCATCGACGCCTTTATCTTTTCGATATCATATGGCGTTCTCATTTCTGTATCCCCTCTTCCATATAATGAAGGAAACTGTTCACTTGATTGTCTCAGTTACTTCATCATCCTGATACGGTTCTCCCGATGGCCACTCAACCCCCTCAGAGGGTCTGCACATACACGGACCTTCTTTTTCTTTCAGCATCCTCAACTCTTCGTCCAGTGCAATAATGATCTTTTTGAGCTCGCGGTTATCATAGGAGAGCTGCGCTATATTGCGCTTCAATATACCGATTTTGTCGATCACTGGATTTATTTCATCATGCAGCTCACCGATTGCCTTCATAAGCGCACCAAAATCCACCATCGGTTGATACAGGCACTCATTCAAAATCGGGCGATCCAGTGACGCTTTTATTTCATTGATATTATAGGACGGGTTCATTTTTATGCCTCCTCTTCATGATAGCCGCGCATCCGGTTCTTCTGGTTTACACGGCGCTGCCACTCATCACGCTCCTCCTCATCACATCCCAGCGCGTCAAGCCATGATGTGCAGAGGGTGATAACGTCTGTGATCTCCATGATCAACCTTTTTTTTACATCCACCAATCCATAGTTATCATGGTCTACTGTCCCATCTTCATCCGCATTCTCTTCGAGAATCGCCGCCTCCTGGAGGACCTCATTCGTTTCCTCCGACATCTTCGCCATCCACGCCACCGTAGATGCACCACGGAATTTCTTACACGGAATCGGTTTAATCATTTTGCTTTTCCTCCTCGAAATAGAATCTCACAGGATTACCCGTGATCTTAATGAGACCATATGCAAGAGCAAGTCGGAATATGAACAACTTTTCGAGACGCCCGACAATAAGCCCGAGCTCTTCCCGCAGTCCCTCTGTTCTCATCGTGGACTTGTAGAAATTGCACGAACGACACGCAGGACGGTAGTTCACAATCTCATCTTCACCGCCGAGATAGACAGATTGAACATGATCAACCTGCATGTCCTTGATTTCGATCTCCTTGCCGCAATAGGCACAGCGACCGCCGTACATCTCGTAAACCTCTCGGCGCATATCCTTTGGCACGGCTTTCCGCTTCCGAGCCCCTGTAATCTCCTGTTTTTGTGCCCGCATCACATTCCCGATCTCCTCCCGCGCCGTCGGGTCGGGTTTCTTGCAGGGCGTGTATTCGTCCATGTTGTCGCCTCCTCACATATCAAGCAAGGCATACTTTACTGCAAGCTCATAGTGGGGCATCGTCCACATTCGCCCACTAACTTCATCACACACAACAAAACTATTAGGATGTATCTTTGTCCCTGGCACGCCGCAGGTATCTGCTTCCCCGTTCGCAATCCACCATCCATCGTCGTTATGGAATATTTTTGATGATGCAATCGCCTCAAGAAACCACGGCGATATTTTCGTTTTGTCTTTCCCTTTTGAAACCGCCTCAAAAAAGTCTTCACCATCAAAATAGACAGCATCTACAAGTCCTGATCTGGGACGATATATTGCCATGTCTTTTCCTCCTCACCCGCAGAGCTCATCTCTCATCTCATCAATCAGCTCTGCCGCATCTTCTCTGCTCATGCTCTCAATCGGGTAATCCTCAAAGTCATACCCGAGTTCATCCATCAGCGCCTTCAATCGCTGTATCTGCTCACTTGTCGGCTGTTCCATTTATGCAACATCCTCTTTCTCAAACAAATTCTGCTGTGCGCGGTCCCCATTGATGTACCGCCATGCCTCCTCCTCCAGATTTTCCAGAGCACGCATGAGCCCATTGCTCATGCAAAAATCGGATTCTTTATCCGCATTCGGCCGTGCCGGCGTATTGAGAATAAGCGGCGATTTACTCGTATAGAGCTCCTTCAGCGCCGTTATCGTCAGATACTTTGTCTTCTCGTCCTTATAGCTTTCCGTAATCCCCGAAACCATAATCCGCTTCTCGTCGTCCGGATGCAGCTCGCAGATCTCCACCACAAAAGACGCCAACGCCTGCAAGCATAGCTTCAGTTCCTCCCGCGGCACATCTTCGCAGATCAGCGTGTACGCATCATAGCTCTGCGTGGATTCTTGCCACGTCTCCCAGCCGAACGTATACACGCCCTTCTTGACCTTGATTTTTGTGATCCTGTGTTTCATTTTCCTGCTCCTTTAGCGGCTCACCGCTTCGAGAATCTGATACAGCAAATACGCAATGACAATCAGCAATATCGTCTGCATTTCTAACTCACCTCCTATGTCCATTTTCTTCATCTCCGGATCCCATACCCGGAATTTAATCTTTCGCATTTTATTCCTCTCCTAGAAATTATGCGCTCTCGCGGTCTTCCTCTCCGCACAGCTCCGGTAGATTGGCCCTTACAAGAGCCTCCGCAAACGGCGGCGGGACTGCATTCCCGCATCGGGCGACCTGCGCCGACTTTGGATAATGCCTGCCGTCCG
>ERZ772967.2873-NODE-2873-length-10821-cov-2.231934_pt1 | contig 10821 bp, 9 predicted proteins | sample MGYA00511677_ERZ772967 | MGnify/ENA primary metagenome ERZ772967 (study PRJEB29015, sample SAMEA2737931) | human oral metagenome | biome: human oral; feature: human-associated habitat; material: dental | place: China | collected 2146 ...
TTGCCGAGCGAAAACACCTGAAAACCGCCGCTGTCCGTCAGAATTGGCCTGTGCCAGTTCATGAATTTATGCAGACCGCCGGCCTCACGAATTATTTCCTCACCGGGTCTCAGATATAGGTGATATGTATTTCCTAGGATGATTTCTGCACCCGTCTTCTCGACATCTTCCGGCTTCATGGCCTTAACTGTGGCCTGAGTACCTACCGGCATGAATACAGGTGTTTCAATAGTGCCGTGCGGAGTAGTAATCCTGCCGCGCCTGGCACGCGTGCGATAATCTCTCTTAAACAGCTCAAAGCTCAGTGACTCCTTCATCTGCACCTCCTATCTGATAAACATAGCGTCGCCGTAGCTAAAGAACTTGTAATTCTCGCGCACCGCCTCTTCATACGCCTTAAGTATGTGCTCTCTGTCGTATAATGCCGAAACGAGCATTATAAGTGTCGATTTAGGCAGATGAAAATTTGTGATTAGACCATCCACCACCTTGTACTCATATCCCGGATAGATGAATATTCCTGTGCTCCTGTGTCCGCTCTCAATCTGCCACACTCCGTCGACCTGCTTGGCAGCGCTTTCGAGCGTCCTCGTCGAAGTCGTCCCGACCGAAATGATTCTTCTGCCAGCGCGAATCGCACGATTAATGGTCTCAGCAGTCTCAGAATTAATCGTATATTCCTCAAAGTGCATTTTGTGGTCCTCGACGTTCTCGACCTTTACCGGTCTAAACGTACCGATACCGACGTGAAGCGTAACAGAAGCGACTTCAATACCCTTGACCTTGACCTTCTCCAGCAGCTCATCTGTAAAATGCAGACCTGCCGTCGGAGCGGCCACCGACCCGTCTATCTTGCTGTATACAGTCTGGTACCTCTCCTTGTCATCGTCCACGGCACGCCTCTCAATATATGGCGGAAGCGGCATACTGCCTATCTCCTCCAAGCGTTCCATGAATATACCTTCGTATTCGAACTCTATGATCCTGGTTCCATTACCCTCATCCTTGAATCCCAGTATGTGAGCCTTAAACAGCTTGTTATCATCTAGGATTACCGTGTCACCTTCCTTGAGGCGCTTGCCGGGCTTGACGAGGCTCTCCCACTTGTCACCCTCGAGTCGTTTGATCAACAAAAACTCTATATGAGCGCCGGTCTTCTCCTTGGTGCCGTACAGCCTGGCAGGGATAACTCGCGAATCGTTTACAACCAAGCAGTCGCCCTCATGCAGGTAGTCGAGTATATCGTAGAAATGCTTGTGTTCTATCGTATCTGCAGCCCTGTTGAGCACCATCAGACGACATTCATCCCGCTTGAGAGAGGGTGCCTGTGCGATTAGCTCCTTTGGTAGGTTATAATCAAAATCTTCAAGTCTCATATACCAATATTCTCCGGTCTTAATCAGTGAGACGCGATTACAGTTGGACTGCTAAGCAACCCAATTGCCGCGCCTCAACGTGTTTAATCTTCTTTGTAGTAGGACATCATTCCCATATGCTCGTATGCCAGCTTCGTGACCATGCGCCCCTTCTGCGTTCGATACATCAGTTCCGATTGAATCAAGAACGGCTCGTTTACGTCCTCGAGTGTAACCCTCTCCTCACCGATTGCGCTTGCGATAGTCTCAATTCCAACCGGGCCTCTGCCAAAGCTCCTGATGATAGTCTCCAGTATCTGTCTGTCCAGCTTGTCCAGACCGCGCGCATCCACACCGAGCGCATCAAGTGCCTTGCATGTAACCTTGATGTCAATCCTGCCATCGCTGATCACCTCGCTGAAATCTCTAACTCGCTTGAGCAACCTGTTGCCTATTCTAGGAGTTCCTCTCGATCTGCTCGCAAGCTCGTCAAGGGACTCGTCGTCTATCTCAATATCAAGCACCTTAGCCGAGCGCAGCAGGATATTTCCTCATGCGTGTAGAATTCAAACTTCGTAATTATTCCAAACCTATCCCTTAATGGTGCAGACAGGCTTCCGGCTCTTGTCGTCGCTCCGACTAGCGTGAATTTAGCGATGTCGATACGCAGCGATCTTGCAGCAGGACCCTTACCTATGATTATATCAAGCGCAAAGTCCTCCATAGCCGAATACAGAACCTCCTCAACCGAACGGTTCAGCCTGTGAATCTCGTCTATAAACAACACATCATTTTCGTTGAGATTCGTAAGAATTGCAGCTAAGTCGCCGGCTCTGCTTATTGCCGGGCCGGATGTCACCTTAATGTCCACTCCCAGCTCATTTGCAATAATGTTGGCAAGTGTGGTCTTTCCAAGCCCCGGAGGTCCGTAAAAAAGCACGTGGTCAAGCGACTCGCCGCGCATCTTAGCAGCCTCGATATAAATAGACAGGTTCTCTTTCGCCGCGGACTGCCCGCAGTACTCGCTGAGGTACTGCGGTCTGAGGGTATATTCTCCGTTTATTTCGTTAGGTATTACCTTTGTAGATGTAATATTGTCCAGCATTTCCCAATCCTTCTATTAGGTGAATTTCAGATTATCAGATTAAAGATAAGTAAAGCGTCGTTTTATTCCTCCGACTCGCAAAATTTAAAGCAATGCTCATGAGCCGCTACAGCAGATATTTGAGCGCCTTCTTGATATAAGTCTCTACTTCTAGATCTTCCTCTGATACATTCCCGATTGCTTCCTCCGCCTCTGCCTTGGAATAACCAAGCGTAGTGAGAGCCATGACAGCCTCTCTTCTCGTCGCATCGAGCCTCGGTATATTGACACCGGCAGGTGCTGATATGTCCGGCATAGGAACAGCATCCACTTTGTCGCATAACTCGAGTATTACTCTTTCAGCTGTTTTCTTTCCGACCCCCTGCGCCCTGGCAATAGCACTTGCATCCTTATTGATGATACTGTATTTTATCTCATCCGCAGAGCCTGTCGACATGATAGCAAGTCCGGCCCTGGGGCCAACTCCCTTTACAGTGATTAGCTGTTCAAAGAGATTGAGTGAATCAAGCTGAGAAAAGCCATAGAGAGACATACCGTCTTCTTTAACCTGCATATACGTAAATATATTTACAAGATCTCCCTCCTGATGGAGCAGCAGTGGCGATGTATCTGCGATGTATATGCGAAATCCAATACCTCCCCTGGTCTCCACGACCATTGCGCCCTTATCGTAATAGAGGTATTCCCCCTTGATGTTTCTAATCATTAGTTATCTCCCTAAACCCCTTGCGTTTCTAGAATGCGCGTGGCAAATTGCTGCCGCCACAGCATCGGCTGTATCATCCGGTTTAGGCACCTCAGGCAGGTTTAGGATAGTTTTAACCATCATCTGCACCTGAGCCTTCTCTGCCTTACCGTATCCGACAAGTGCCTGTTTAATCTGCATAGGTGTGTATTCGGACACGATAAGTCCACCTTCAACGCATGCGAGCATAGCAACTCCACGAGCTTCCCCTACTCCAATCGCAGTTGTAACATTTCTATTAAAAAAAAGCTCCTCTATTGATACTTCGTCCGGTTCGTATTTCTGAATTATCTCAGTCAGCCCATCGTAGAGCAGCTTCAACCTCTCAGGCATCGGCAGTCCGGCTTCAGTTTCTACCGAACCGTAGCCTACGGTCTTAAAGCGGTTACCATTGTAATCTAGAACGCCATATCCCATGATGGCATAACCTGGGTCTATTCCTAAAATTCTCATCATCAATCACCTCGGATATTTTATCAAAATCCGCCTATTATGTCTATAAATGCACCACTTCAGTATCAATCTTTCGCATTTATACATTGAGCTGTAAGTTTATGCTATAATTAGCCTGTAAAATAGAGTGTAACCCATGTATTGCAATTTAGGAGGAAAAATGCGTTACTCAAGACAAAACAAGATTCTGGAACTAATCAAGACTCACGTGGTTGAAACTCAGGATCAGCTGCAGGATCTGCTGGAAGAAGCAGGTTATAAGGTCACCCAGGCAACTATTTCCAGAGATATCAAGGAGCTTCAGCTTGTAAAGGTATCGATTGATAAGGATCGCTACAAATACACTTCAGGCAAGTTTGACAAGCAGCCTATATCCGAGAGATTTGTCAAGATTTTCAGAGAGACGATTATATCCTACGCCTCGGCACAGAATCTGATCGTCGTCAAGACACTATCCGGCTGTGGCAACGCCGCTGCCGAAGCCATAGACTGTCTGGGACTCGACCATGTTGTCGGTTCAGTCGCAGGAGATAATACACTGCTGATAATCGTGGATCACGAGGATAACGTTAAGGAAATTTTGGACGGCTTCGAGAATATGATTGCTCTTAGAGCATAAATGCGAGGCACAGAGGTAAATTGATGCTCGATCGTGTTGAAATAACTAACTTTGCGACAATTGCATATATGTCCTTTGATCTCGGATCTTCGCTCAACATTATCACCGGTGAGACAGGTTCGGGTAAATCTGTTCTGGTACAGGCTATCAGCACAGCCCTCGGTGGTCGTGCTGATATTTCGATGATTAGAAACGGTTCGGACAAAGCTCTCATCCAAGTGACCGGCCATATCGGCGATGATGACGTAATAATCTCACGCGAGCTGCTCAAGAGCGGCAAAAGTGTTGCTAAGCTCAATGGCGAGATAGTTTCGCTTGCCAAGCTTCGTGATTTCTGCAAGGATTTTGTCGACATCCACGGACAGTATGACAACCAGCAGATTCTCGATCCGGAGAACCACATCCTTATAACCGACAGCTACAGGCATGAGACCATTTCCGGAGAGTTAATCAAGCTGGCTGAGCTTTACAGAAGCTACCATGAGGTTAGACGTGAATACGACAAGCTGCTGCACAGCGAGTCGGAATCTCGCAGGCAGCAGGACTTCTACCAATTTGAATTTGACTACATCGACAAGCTTGACCTGACACCAGGCGAGGATGAAGAGCTTCGAGAACAGCTAGACCTCATGCGCAACAGCGAGCGCATATATGAAGCGGTTGTGGGATCATACAGCAGGTTGACCGAGGATCCGTCGGTTCTCAGCCTGCTGGGCTCATGCATGCATCAGCTTCAGGGCGTAGCTTCATATAGTGAAGAGCTCGGTGAGCTCTCAGGCAACTTCACTGAACTTTATTATAATTTGGAAGACCTCTCTTCTACCTTGAGGACTACCGGCGAGTCTATCAACTTCTCCGAGGAAGAGATCGATAGCGTCTCCTCAAGGCTTAGCGTGCTTGAAGATGCTAAACGAAAATACAACATGTCTATCGAAGAGATGATCGAGTATAAAGAAGAGTTAGATAACAAGCTCGGCGTCATCCACAATCTGGACAGCGAAAAAGAACGGGTGGCGGAGCTAATCGATAGCAGATACCGTAATCTTGAGACTCAGGCTAATGTAGTAAGCAGACTGCGAAGGTCTAACGCTGAAGCCTTGGAACGGGAAATGCTACGTGAGCTCAATGACCTGGCCTTTGCTAATTCCGATTTTAGAATTGAGATCACTCGCCTTGACGAAATTACCGAATTAGGCTATGACGGTGTCGAATTCCTCATATCAACTAATCCGGGAGACCCTCTCAGACCTATGTCCAAGATTGCATCCGGTGGAGAAATCTCCAGAATAATGCTGGCTTTCAAGCATATCATCGGCAGCAACGATAGTGTCGAAACCATGATTTTTGACGAGATTGATACCGGAATCAGCGGCAAGACTGCACTTGTTGTCGGTCACAAGCTAAGCGAGATAGCCAAGCACAGACAGATTGTCTGCATCACACACCTGCCGCAGATAGCCGCATCAGGTGATGATAACTTCTCAATCGATAAGAAGATATCTGATGGAAAATCACACACCGTCATCGAACATCTAAACGATAACGGCAAGCTGGAGATGCTGGCAAGGCTAATTAGCGGAGCTCCTGACAGCAGTAATGCGATCGAGGCAGCACGTGAACTGATCGCAGCTGTCAAGACCGAATAACAGATCACTGTGTAATAAAAGAAAAAAGCGAGTCGGCGTTTTATCAAGCACACAAACTCAGGCTTTCTACATTTCGCATATCAGCTTAGGCTCATATTATGTTCATACTATCAGGGACATGATGATGGTCGGCATATCTCACAAGGGCAAACTCAGGCTCATATTATGCTCATACTACCAGTTGAAGACGAATAGCTCCAGCGATGTGGTCTTGTCCAGCTCTCCTGATTTGAGCAATCTGTCGGTATCATATAGGGCCAGCAGGGAATTCTTTATCTTGGCTTTGCCAATCTCAACGGCTGCCGAATACGCCTTCTTAAGCCTGTACTCGTTGACTCCCAATCTCTTGGCCATAGCCTTAATGGACATGCCTTCTTCATCCAGCTCCAAAGAGTCGTACATAAGCTCAAATTGTCCGACGAGCATAGACGCTAAAGAAAAAACATTGCCTCTCGACCTCGAATTGTCTCCGGCAGCAACGGTGTTGACCAGCAGCTGCATCGCCATATTCTTTTTACCATCCAGCAGATAATCGATAAAGTTAAATACGAACCTGTCCTTATCGCCTATCATAATTTCCTCAATTAGCTGGCGAGATATCGTATCTTCATCTGAAGCATTGACCAGCTTGGTCAGATCAGACTCCATCCTATACAAATCATATTCGCTATCATTGTTGAGATATCCGGTTATATCCACTAGATAATCCATATCGCGAGCTCCGATTAGCTTTCCGGCGGCTCTGATTCTCTTGTTCACAAACGACTTCAACTCTGCAGTGCTCAGTCTTTCAAAATTATAAGTCCTACATGCAGTCGCAACCTTAGTTGCAAAGGCATTTAGCTTGTCACGCTTCCCCGGGCTGTGTCCTCTATCAAGGGAAAATACAATTATCGTAGCCGGGTTCGGGCAACTCAAATACTCCAGAATCGTAGCAGTCTCGGAGACCACACTCTTTTTGATTAAAGGTGAATAATTTTTGACCGTTAACACTCGTGTGCCGGCAAACATCGTCATGGTATTTGCAGTTTCAACGATTTCCTGAGCTGTTACCCGCTCTCCATCAAAGTCTGTTACCACATATTTTCTGTCCTCAGGGGTAGAAATTCTATCGATTACAGTCTTTAATGCCCAATCGGTTAGAAATCCTTCCTCTCCGTACATAAATATGGCGTTACCAAGTATTCCGTTCTTGAGGTCGTTGTTAAACTCTTTAAATGACATCTTCTATCATCCTGTCAATTCTAATTCTATCTCTATTGATATCTATACCTATAGCGCCCTGCTTATCGTTCCTGTACACCGCTGCTCCATGTCTGCGGAGACGTCTGATTATCCCCGGATTCGGATGTCCGTAAGTATTGTGCTTTCCCACTTGGATTACTGCAATTTTAGGGCTCACAGCGCTGATAAAATCTTCAGTTGAACTATATCGGCTTCCATGATGTGCAACCTTAAGTATGTCGCACTTTAACACATCGGAAGAATTATAGTATTTTACCATATCGAGCTCATCCTGCTCAACAAGGTCGCCCGTTATCATCACCTTGACACCATCGTAATGCACTATGTACACAGTATTGAGTTCATTATCATCGTCTCCGCTTTTAGCGGTTCTATCATCCATAGGCCATATTGCTTCAATCCATACCTCTTTTGACAGCTGTATTTTATCTCTAAAGCCAATCATCTTCACGCCACCTCCCGATACCTCGTTTCTGTACGGATATGGGATAACATATTTTTTTACAGGAAAAACCTCACCGAGTTCCATTGCCCCTTTGCAGTGATCTGTGTGCATGTGCGTAAAGAGACTCATATCAAGGTCATTAATACCGTTTTTCAGGAAGTACTCTTTAAGGACCTTCTCTCCGATATTCTTCTTTATATCACCGCCGCCGTCTATCAGCATGTCATATCTACCAGTCCTAATATGTATTCCATCACCTTGCCCAACATCTACAAATACAATCTCATCATTTAAAAAGGGATTTCTATATGCAAAGCCGACTGCAACCGAAACAAGAGTAATCAACATCATACATACTGCTAATGTCCTGTATTTCCTGCGCAGAATCATGACAATTCCAAATTCGGAGCATACGAAGAACAGCACCGCATACGCTGCAAGCACTATAGCAACCTTATGCGATCTAGCCGAATACGAAAAGCATCCATTCATATTCAACAGGTGGTTTAGCTTCAGTACGATTCTGATAAGATAATACATCACGCTTTTGATGATAAACCCCGCACTGCCGGTAAATAAAAACACTATTAAACCACCTATTGCGAACGGTACCAGCAAGCTGATAAGTCCGACGATAGGAATATTTACAAGGAACCCAATCGGATTGATCTTGTTGAATGTATACACAGTGTATGGCACCATAACGAGCTGAATCGAAAGAATAAATCCGGCAGATTTGCCTATTAATCTGCCAAGTGGATCACACAGAAATGCAATACCGGCAACTGCCAGAAAAGACATCTGAAAGCCGGCTCCGAACAACAGATACGGATTGTATATGAGCAAGGCTATAAACGATGTAGCCAGAGCAGCTGACAGGTCAAATGGTCTCTTCAGATAGAATGCCAATATAGCAGTGCACGTTAATAGAACGGCTCTTGTCGTCGATACGTTCCAGGCTGTCACCTCTCCGTAGCCCAGCATTACAATTATAGTTACAATTCCTACAATACCTCCATGTCGCCCCATTGCCATCAGCCTAAGCATCCCATATATAACGCCTACATGCAGGCCGCTGACTGCCAACACATGAGCGGTGGTATTTTCTCTAAATTCCTTTATTGTGTCATTATCGATATCGCCAGTGTCACCGTATGTCACACCTTTTATAAATCCATATACGCTTTCTTTGCCACCGGAGGCTTCCCGCGCAAAGCTCTCTTTGATAACCTGCAATCGACGCCTGGCTTTCCACACTATGGCTTTATCCCTATCTTGAAATACCTTTATACGCGAAGCCTTCATCATATGTGTGATTCTCTTTGTCTGCAGATATCTCCTATAATCAAAGCATCCGGGATTTCTCGCTGTTTCAGGTATTTCTATTTGCCCTTCAACCCTGACTTTCCTGCCATATAAATTCCGACTCGCAGTCTCTGTGCACCTAATTGCACCTCCCCGTTTCCTATTTACTGAATCCCCTCTATCACCCGCCTTTTCTGAAGACTGCCATTTCCGGCATCTTATAACGGTTCTGCGTCCAAGAGTATCCGTCTCAACATCAATGATTATTCCTTTATCATCTTCCTTATACCTGATTGCTTGACCCTCTATTGCATTGTGTTTTTCTAATTTGCAAGATGTTATTGGTTTCTGATAGACATGATTTATCAAAAGATTTAACATCCCCATCGCAAATACTATCGCGCAGATAATCATCTCTCCGTTTATTGTGCTGCTGCAACCTCTACCCTCAAGTCCACGTCTGATTCGAGCTACAGCCCATAGAGAAAACATAACTACAGCGACAATGACAAGGCTAATAATGATTTTACGTCTGTTAATCAGTACGTCTGCTGATATAATTCCTAAAGCCATAGAAACTGCATAAGCAACAATTTTCCTTCTAAACACACACATCCCCCGACTATCTTTCTTTCACTAAACAGGTGTCTGAATTCTATCACGTCAAAAATTCCCTTCAGCACAATTTTTGTTAGCAGACGACCTTCATGTATAAATAACTATAATCTGCATATAATCTTCACATTTAAATCGCTCAAAATATTAATTTACCAAGCAATTCATGATAGAATAAAATGCTATATTTTATTTAAGAGGCAACAAATGGAAAAAAACTCAACAAACATACAAATATTAATAAAGAGACTGAAAAATGGCGAACGCCTATCACCGGAAGAGATGAGGGTTGTCGCTCACCATATGGCACAGCTTCAATTTGAAAAGAAACAGCACGAGAAGCGTATGCAGGCTGCTGCACACAGCAGCGACAAGCCTAAAGGACCATCCTTTCATGAGCAGGTCGCCAAGGCTGAGGCTGAGGCCAAGAAGAACAGACTTCGCAACAACTTGGAGAAGCACTCTGCAAAACATGCTGCACGTGAAGATGCGGAATTATATGGCCGCGTTCACGCAGTCAATGAACGCAACAAGCCATCGTTCCATGAACAGGTCGCCAAAGCCGAGGCGGATGCAGCAAAGCGTGACAAGTCTATCAAGAAGAGAGCAAAGGAAGAAAAGAAGCTTCTCAAGGAAGAACGCAAGGCTATGTTGAATGGTGACAGAACCGGATTCAGCCTTAAAAGAGACCTCAGACATCCGGCGGCATTTATAAAGCGTATATTTACCAAACCTAATCCGTACTATACTCCCGGTGCAGGTGCGTTCGTTGTAGTTGCAGGCAAGAAGATAAAGAACAAAACCCGCACGCTAAGCATCAAATACACTATTCGCAACCTCGTTGTTATGATGGTTGTAATGATTTTGATGTTTTCAATTTATGCTGCAACCGTAATCGCATTCGCCCCTAAAATAGACCCTAACAAGATTTACGATCAGATTTCAACAAACTCAGTTATATACGATGATAACGGTACGCGTATCGATAGCGTAAGCTCCGGCGAAAGTCGGACTATTATCAAGTACAAGGACATTCCTAAGCACACAGTTGATGCATTTGTAGCTCTTGAGGACAAGACCTTCTGGAAGCATCACGGTTTCAATTGGACGAGAATGGCCGGCGCTATAGTCTCCTCCTTTGGACATGGTAACATTCGTGGTACTAGTACACTTACCCAGCAGTTAGCAAGGAACGTGTATCTCCCAAATATCAAGAGTCAACGGTCAGTTCGTCGTAAAATTCTAGAGATGTATTATGCTGCTAAAATTGAGAGAACCCTAACTAAAA
>ERZ772967.2875-NODE-2875-length-10813-cov-9.417178_pt1 | contig 10813 bp, 10 predicted proteins | sample MGYA00511677_ERZ772967 | MGnify/ENA primary metagenome ERZ772967 (study PRJEB29015, sample SAMEA2737931) | human oral metagenome | biome: human oral; feature: human-associated habitat; material: dental | place: China | collected 2146 ...
ATGGCGATGGGCAGGTCGAAGCGGCCGGATTCCTTGGGCAGGTCGGCCGGCGCCAGGTTGACGGTGATGCGGCGGTTGGGAAACTCCAGGCCGCTCTGCAGCAGGGCGGCGCGCACCCGTTCGCGGCTTTCGCGCACCGAGGTCTCGGGCAGGCCCACGATGCTGAAGGCGGGCAGGCCGTTGGCCAGATGCACCTCGACGGAAACCGGAGGTGCCGACAGGCCCAGCAGGGCCCGCGCATGGACCACCGCCAGGGTGTTCATCAGGCGTTCGGCTGGCCGCCGTCCCGTTTGTCGGCCTGTTGGGCCAGGCGGGCTTCCAGGGCATCCACCCGGGCCTGAAGTGACTGCAGCAGGGCGGCCTGGATGTCGAATTCCTCGCGGCTGACCAGTTCCAGCTTGTTGAAGGTCTGGCCCATCAGCGCCTTGATGTTGCGCTCGATGTCGGCGGCGGGGCTGGCCTTGATCAGGTCCATGACCTTCTGCTGAAAGTCCTGGAAGAAAGCCTGTTTTTCCATGAGATGGGAACTCCTGTCGATAGGAAAGAATGTGAGGAGGGTTCAAGGCCTCCGATGGTACGCAATCCGCGTCCGATCATCACGATTCCTGTCCGAAAGGCTTAGGCTGGAAGCGGGAATCAAGAATTCATGATGCAGAATTCATTCAAGGATGGGCGGGCAGGCGGGGCAGGATGCCAAAACGGCGGACACGCTCTAGAATGGGCCGATTGACCGGCATCCGGCCGGCCTGTCCCTTTTCGGGTGGCGCATGGACATTCTTTTCATCCTCGATCCCTTCGATTCCCTCAAGCCCAAGAAAGAGACCAGCATCGCCATGATGCGGGCTGCCGTGGCGCGTGGCCACCGGGTCTTTGGCTGCCTGCAGGGTGACATCAGTCTGGATCAGGGCAAGGTCACGGCCCGGGTGACACCGCTGGAGCTGACCGGCGAACTCTCCCCCTGGTACAAGGCCGGCGAGGTGCACACCGAGCCGCTGTCGGCTTTCGACGCCGTGCTGATGCGCAAGGATCCGCCCTTCGACATGGAATATGTCTATTCCACCTACATGCTGGAGCGGGCGGTCGAGCAGGGGGCTCGGGTCTACAACAATCCGGCCGCCATCCGCGACCATAATGAGAAATTCTCCATTACAGCCTATCCGCAGCTGACCACCGACGTGATGGTCACGCGCGATCCGGCCCGGCTGCGCGAGTTTGTCGCACGTCATGGCGAGGCGGTGCTGAAGCTGCTGGACGGCATGGGCGGGGCGTCCATCTTCCGGGCGCGTCAGGATGATCCCAACCTGTCGGTCATTCTGGAGACGATGAACCGCTTCGGCACCCGCACCGTGATGGCGCAGCGCTACCTGCCGGCCATCGCGCAGGGCGACAAGCGCATTCTGCTCATCGACGGTGAAGTGGTACCGCATGCGCTGGCGCGCATTCCGCAGGCTGGCGAGGCCCGGGGCAACATGGCGGCCGGGGGCAAGCCGGTGGCGCAGCCGCTGTCGGCGCGTGATGAAGAGATCGCCCGCTATCTGGGCCCGCGCCTGGCAGCGAAGGGGCTGTTCCTGGTGGGTCTGGACGTGATTGGCGACAGCCTCACCGAGATCAACGTCACCAGCCCCACCGGTTTCATGGAAATCACCGCGCAGACCGGTTTCGATGTGCCCGATTTCTTCATTGCACAGCTGGAAAAGCGTGTGGCGGCCGATCGTTCCGCCGCCGGGGCCTGAGCGGGAACCTTCATGATCTCGGTGCTGATCATTGCGCATCAGCCCCTGGCCACAGCGCTCCTGGGGTGCTGCCGGCACGTCTATCGCGGCCTGCCGGTGCAGGCGGCTGCGCTGGACATCATTCCCGACGAGGATCCTGATCAGGCGCTGCGCGAGGCGCGGGCGCTGGCCAGCCGCATCAATGACGGCAGCGGCCAGGTAGTGCTGACCGATCTGTACGGTGCCACGCCGTCGCGCATCGCCATGCAGATGGCCGTGCCGGGCCGGGTCAGTGTCCTCTACGGCGTCAACCTGCCCATCCTGCTGAAAGTGTTCAACTATCGGGCGCGCCTGCCCCTGGTCGAGCTGGAGTCCCTGGTGCTGCGCGATGCGGCCGATGGCATCGGGCGGGTCGATACTGGATATCCCGGGCGTCGGCTGGACAGGGTACAGCAGTCCGACGACGCGGCCGACCCGGAAGCGGCCTCCGCATCATCATCCTCTGTGCGAAACGACTGCTCCCCACTGTCCGACACCCCACCCTCCAACCCCTCACATTCATGAAAGAAGCCGAAGTCAGGATCGTCAACCGTCTCGGGATCCATGCCCGCCCGTCCGCTGCACTCACGCAGCTGGCCGGCAAGTTCCAGTCGGGCGTGTGGTTCACCAAGGGCACGCGGCGCGTCAACGGCAAGAGCATCATGGGAGTGATGATGCTGGCCGCCGCCTGCGGTACCGTGCTCAAGATCGAGGTGGATGGCGAGGACGAGGATGCCGCCCTGAAGGCACTGGTCGATCTGATCGCTTCGGGCTTCGGTGAAGAACTCGGGGCCGGTGCATGATGCAGACGCTGGTCGGCGCGCCCATCGGTGGTGGCATCGTGCTGGGGCGGGCCTGTGTGCTGGATACCGCGCTCATCGATGTGCCGCGCTACTACATCACCTCCGGGGAGGTGGCGGGCGAATGGGCCAGGCTGGGCGAAGGCCGTGCCGCGGTCGAGGCCGAGCTGCAGGGCGTGGCCGCCCAGTTGCCGGCTGATGCACCGACCGAGGCCCGGGCGCTCCTGGACGTGCAGCTGATGCTGCTGAACGATCCGGCGCTGATCGAAGGGGCCAAGTCCCGGGTCGAGAACGAGCGGCTCAACATCGAATGGGCCATTTCCGAGACAGCCGAGGAACTGATGGCGCAGTTTCGTGCCATCGAGGATCCCTACCTGAAGGAACGCGGCCGTGACGTCGAACAGGTGGCCGACCGGCTGCTGAAGGCACTTTCGGGCGCCAGTCAGCTGGGCGTTGGCCGTAACGGTGGCGGGGAGCCGCTGATCTACGTGGCTCAGGACCTGCAGCCGGCCGACATGCTGCAGCTGCGCGGTGTGCTGGGCTTCGTGTTCGAGCAGGGTGGCATCCATTCGCACACGGCCATTCTGGCGCGCAGCCTGCGTGTGGCGGCCGTGACCGGCGTGGACGACGCGACCGGGCGCATCCGCGATGGCGACTTCCTCATTCTGGACGGTGATGCCGGGAAGGTGATCGTCCGGCCCGACGAGGCGCTGCTGGAACAGTATCGCGAACGCCAGCGCGAGGCGGCCGAGCGGGAGCGCCTGCTGGCGCAGCTGGCCGATGTGGACTGCGTCACCCAGGATGGCTGCCGCGTCACCATGCTGGCCAACATCGAGCGGCCCGAGGAGGCCGAGGATGCCGTGCGTGCGGGGGCCGAGGGCATCGGGCTCTTCCGGTCCGAGTTCCTCTTCCTGAATCGCTGCCAGCTGCCGGACGAGGAAGAACAGTACCGCGCTTACCGCCAGGTGCTGGAGACCCTGCAGGGCCGGCCCGTCACCATCCGCACCATCGACGTGGGTGCCGACAAGATCCTGCCCGCCCAGGCGCTGATTCCCGGTGCCTCTTCAGCCCTGGGGCGGCGTGCCATCCGCTACAGCCTGGCCGAGCCCGAGATGTTCCTGGTGCAGCTGCGGGCGCTTCTGCGGGCTTCCGTCCACGGCAACCTGCAGATCCTGCTGCCGATGCTGACGCAGCCCCATGAGGTGGACGAGGCCATGCTGCTGCTGGCCCAGGCCCGCCAGGAGCTGGCCAGCCGTGGCGAACCGGTGGCTGAACACATTCCGGTGGGTGGCATGATCGAGGTGCCGGCTGCGGCGCTGTCGGCCGGCATCTTCGCCAGCAAGCTGGATTTCCTGGCCATCGGCACCAACGACCTGGTGCAGTACACCCTGGCCATTGACCGCACCGACCAGCGCATCGCCCATCTCTACGACGAGCTGCATCCGGCCGTGCTGCGCCTGATTGCGCTGACCATCCGCGCTGCGCGCAAGGCCTCCAAGCCCGTCTGTGTCTGCGGCGAGATGGCTGGCGAGCACAGGGTGGCACCGCTGCTGCTCGGCATGGGACTAAGATCCTTTTCCATGCTTCCGTCGCGCCTTCTGCGCGTCAAGAGCGAAGTGCTCAAGGTCGATACCCGCCAGCTCACGCCGCTGGTGCGTCGCATGCTGGTGCAGGACGACCTGGGCAGCATCCGCCGCGGCCTGGCCTGCCTGGGCATCGAGGATGCCTCGGCCATGCCCTCATTTTCTGGAGCCGTCAACGCATGAGTCTGCTGGTCACGCCCGTCCGGCATCGCTTCGAGGAACCGCTGCCGCTGACCAGCGGCGGACAGTTCGGGCCGTATGAGCTGGTCTACGAGACCTACGGCACCCTCAACGCGCAGCGCAGCAATGCCGTCCTCATCTGCCACGCCCTCAACGCCTCGCACCACGTGGCTGGCCTCACGGCCGGCACCGCCGACGAGCATGGGTGGTGGTCCAACATGGTCGGCCCGGGCAAGCCGGTCGATACCGACCGCTTCTTCGTCATCGGTGTCAACAACCTGGGCAGCTGCTTCGGCTCCACGGGACCCAAGTCCACCGACCCGGCCACCGGCCGGCCCTATGGTCCGAGCTTCCCGGTCATCACCGTCGAGGACTGGGTGCACAGCCAGGCACGCCTGGCCGACGCGCTGGGCATCGAGCGCTTTGCCGCCGTCATGGGCGGCTCGCTGGGCGGCATGCAGGCTCTGGCATGGAGCTACCTCTATCCCGAGCGCCTGGCCCACTGCGTGGCCATTGCCACGGCGCCGCGCCTGTCGGCCCAGAACATCGCGTTCAACGAAGTGGCGCGTCGTGCCATCGTCACCGATCCCGACTTCCATGGCGGTCGCTACTACGACCACGACACCGTGCCTGCCCATGGCCTGCAGGTGGCGCGGATGATCGGCCACATCACCTACCTGTCCGACGACACCATGGCCGAGAAGTTCGGCCGGATGCTCAAGCACGGACACTACGGCTTTTCCTTTGACGTCGAATTCGAGATCGAGAGCTATCTTCGCTATCAGGGCGAAAAGTTCTCGCGCTATTTCGACGCCAACACCTATCTGCTGTTCACCCGCGCGCTGGACTACTTCGACCCGGCCCGTGCCACCGGCGGTGATCTGGCCAAGGCGCTCTCACCCGCGCAGTGTGCCTACTTGGTGGCGTCGTTCACCACCGACTGGCGCTTCTCGCCGGCACGCAGCCATGAGATCGTCAAGGCGCTGCTGGCCAACCGTGCACCCGTCACCTATGCCGAGATCGATGCGCCCCACGGCCACGACGCCTTCCTGCTGGACGACGCTCGCTACCACAGCCTGGTGCGCAGCTACTTTGACCGCATCCATTCGGGGGTAAACGCCTGATGTCTGCTGAAACCCCGGAACTGCGGGCCGACCTGGCCATCATCGCCGACTGGATCCGCCCCTATGCCAACGTGCTCGACCTGGGCTGCGGTGACGGTGCATTGCTGTCCTACCTCTCGCAGGTCAAGCATTGCCACGGCTACGGCGTCGAGATCGACGATGCCGAGGTACTGGCCTGCGCCCGACGCGGCGTGGACGTGATCCAGCGCAACATCGAGGATGGCCTGGGCATGTTCCGCGGCGGCGACAAGTTCGACGTGGTGGTGCTGTCCATGGCCCTGCAGGCCACCAAGCGCACCGAGAAGGTCCTTGAGGACATGAGTCACGTGGCGCGCGAGGGCATCGTCTCGTTCCCCAACTTCGGCCACTGGTTCCACGTCTGGTCCATCCTGCGCGGGCGCATGCCCATCACGCGCGAGATGCCCTACGAGTGGTTCGACACGCCCAACCTGCACCTCACCACGCCCCATGACTTCGAGGATCTGGCCGAGCGGCTGGGCCTGGTGATCATGGAACGCATCTTCCTGGCCGAAGGCCGGCCGGTACGCTGGTTCCCGGTCAAGCGGGCCACCCAGGCCATCTATCGCTTCCGCCGGCGCGGGGACTGAAATCAGACGGATCGGTGCCGGCCGGCAGACCGGGGCGGCCAGTTATTCCTGCTGCCCGGCAGGGGCAACGTCGTGCATTCACCACGCCCAGTTCCGAATGCGTTGCCGGCGTATGACAAAAGTTTGCTTTTGGACGGATTCCCGTAACGCAATACCGCTGCAAATGAATGCCAATGTTGCGTGAGATACCGTTTGTAATCCTTGTACGCAGAACGGCCAGATAATGCGTTAATTGCACCTGCGGCGTCTGAACGCGCTGAAGGGAAACACCCCCTGAAAGCAGTCTCTGGCGCCGCACTCAACGCAACCAGCCAGGGATCGGTTCTGCCTCGTCTTTGCCATCCTTCCAGCCCGGATCGGCAAATCCGGGCGTGCCGCCCGGACGCCCGTGGCGACGGGGCAGGCGGGGAAGGCGTGCATCGACAGGGACTGGCAGAAGCGCCCCCGGCAACGGGATCAGGAGTGATTAGATGCCACAAGTCGACAGAAGCGCACGGTATTCCGAGTACCGGGTATGGGGATTGGGCCAACGCGGCACGCCGCTTGAAATCTATGATCCCGCCCGCTTCCCGGCCATCGCTCAGGTCATCGAGCACCTGGGGGGGCGCTTGCTGGAAATCCGCGGCGAAGGCGAGCCCATCCAGATCGCCCTGGCCGAAGGCCGTCGCACTGATGATCCTGACGCCGTCAATCGTCGCTTCACGCCGTTCTTCTCGTCCCTCACTTCGCTGGACTTCTTCTGCAAGCTGAACCTGCAGACCTATCTCTCGGTCGATTCCGACACCGCACCGCGTCGCTGGTTCTGGCAGGAAGAGACCCAGGCCGGCTATCGTTCCTCGGGCGTCGGCTCCATCGTCAACGAGACCTCCGTCAGCATCGCGCGCAGCGCCGGGCACTGAAGTCGTCCGGATTGTCTCGTCGTCCCGCCCGTCACGGGGCGGGATCGCTTCTCCGATGCCCTGTCATCGTGGGGCATCGCTTTTCGCTTTTCAAAATACCGCAGGGCGCCAACAGGACGGCCCGGTACCAACCCGATCTTCAGTGCAGCTTGTGCAGCCGGATCTCGCTGTAGCCGAACGTGCTGCGCAGCGATTGCGCTGCATAGGCCTGGCACAGCTCACGAGCCGCCGTCTGCACGTCTTCCGGCACCGATTCGCACAGGATCACCCGCAGCAGGCCTTCCGCGATCAGATCGAAATCGGCGTGCCGCCCCTGGCTCGGGGCCTCGTTCATCAGCCGCCAGAGATCGGCCACTACCGTCGTGGGATGCTCCTCGACGAACAGTCGCAGTTCCGATGGATTGTCCTGGGACATCTGTGCGCTCATGAGAGAGAGAAAGGCGGCTACAAATCGTAGAGGCAAGAATGCTACGGTATTTGCCAATACCGCATTCGCAGCATAGTTATCTGCCGCAACACCACCGTCTGAACGGTTCCGAACGGGTCACGAACGGCGGTTGAAGGCTGAACTTTCCATCATCCCGTTTTCTCGCGGGCCGCGTAGCGGGTAATCCTTCTGCACATGGGGTTTTGGGAAATGAGAAGCGGAATGAATGCTGTCGATGGGGTGAACAGGATCCCGTGCGATGGGCTGAACGGGATCCCGTGTTTCGCAGCGCAGCGTTCCCGCGGGCAGGGGGTGCCCATGGCGCGTAAAATCCGGGGGCGAACCTGAAGCATTTCCGAGCCTGTCGCCTTTCGTTCCCGGCGCTTGGCCACGCGGGAGTCATTCCGGCCTCTCCTCACGCCATGGCCCGGCACGCATCCGGCGCCAGCCTCCATCGGGTACCACCATCATGTCAGATCAAGCAAACACCGCCGATGTGCTGGTCATCGGCATGGGGCCCGTGGGCCTCCATCAGATCTTCCAGCTGGGACTCCTGGGCCTGCGCGTGGCCGCCGTCGATTCGCTGCCGGAACCGGGTGGCCAGTGCCGTGCGCTCTATGCCGACAAGCTGATCCACGACATCCCGGGCCTGCCGATGGTCTCGGCGCAGCAGCTGTCCGACAACCTGTTCCAGCAGATCCAGCCCCTGTACCCCGACCTGCACTTCGGGCAGGTGGCGCAGGCGCTGCGTCCCTGGCAGGAGGACGGCGTGCGACGCGGCTTTGAGCTGACGACGCAGACGGGTCTGTGCCTGCATGCCCGGGCCGTGGTGCTGGCAGCGGGGGCAGGGGCCTATCAGCGCCGTCCGCTGGACCTGCCGGGGGCCGAACAGTGGCGCGGCACACAGATCTTCGAGGAGCCCATGCCGGCCGAGCGCTTTGCTGGCCAGCATGTGGCCGTGATGGGGGGCGGCAACGAGGCCATAGACCAGTGTCTGGCACTGGTGGCGGCCGGTGCGGCCAGCGTCAGTCTGGTGCATCGCCGTGCCCGTTTCAGCCGCTTCACCACGGATGCGGCGCGGGTGCAGGCCATCGAGGAGCAGACCGCCGTTGGCCGTGTCCGGCTGGTGGTTGGCCAGCCGGTGCGGCTGGTGGGTGAGCCGGATTCCGGCTCGGGACAGGACGATGCTCCGGCCGGTCGTCTGCGCGCCTTGGTCGTGGCTGATGCCGACGATGGCCACGAGATCGAGGTGCCGCTGGATGCGCTGATCCTCTGCCAGGGCCTCAGCCCCACGCTGGCGCCGCTGGAGAGCTGGCAGTTGCCCATGGAAGGGCGCTACCTGCCGGTGGACCCGGCCACCATGGCCAGTGCCATTCCCGGCATTCATGCCGTGGGCGACATCTGCACCTATCCGGGCAAGCTCAAGCTCATCGTCAGTGGCTTTGCCGAGGCGGCCCGCGCGGCTCAGAGCGTGGCGCAGTTCATTGCCGGCAAGCCGCCGCTCTTCGAGTACACCGCCATCAGCCTGCGCCAGCAGCGCCGGCTGGGCGTGCTGACCGAAGAGACGCTGGCCACCCGGCTGCGACCACACCTGCATTTCCCCGAAGGACTCTGAACACCGGATGCACGCCGAAGACATCCTGCACCAGGTGTTCGGCTACCCGGCGTTCCGGGGGCTGCAACACGACATCATCGAACACGTGGCCGGCGGCGGCAATGCGCTGGTGCTGATGCCCACCGGGGGCGGCAAGTCGCTGTGCTACCAGATTCCGGCACTGATGCGCGAGGGCGTGGGCATTGTCGTCTCGCCGCTGATTGCGCTGATGCAGGATCAGGTGGCGGCGCTGCGCGAGCTGGGTGTGGCAGCGGCCTACCTCAATTCCTCGCTGTCGGCAGCCGAGGCAGCCGACATCGAGCGTCAGCTGCGCCAGGGTGAACTGAAGCTGCTGTACGTGGCCCCGGAGCGTCTGCTGACCGAGCGATGTCTGGCGCTGCTGCATCGCTGTCAGCTGGCCCTGATCGCCATTGACGAGGCGCACTGCGTTTCGCAGTGGGGACACGACTTTCGGCCCGAGTACATCGGGCTGGGCAGATTGGCCGATGAGTTCCCGGCGGTGCCGCGCATTGCGCTCACCGCTACCGCCGACGATCTCACCCGCCGTGAGATCGTCAACCGGCTGGCCCTGCAGGATGCCGAGCCCTTTGTCACCAGCTTCGACCGCCCCAACATCCGCTACCGGATCATCGAGAAGCGCGACGGCAACCAGCAGCTGCTGCGCTTCATCCGTGATGGCCACGAGGGGGAGTCGGGCATCGTCTACTGCGCGTCGCGCAACCGCACCGAGCAGGTGGCGGCCTTCCTGCAGGAGGAGGGCTTTCATGCCCGTGCCTACCATGCCGGCCTGGAGGCTGCCGAACGCAGCGACGTGCAGGCCGCCTTCCAGCGCGAGGACGGCATGATCGTCGTGGCCACCATCGCCTTCGGCATGGGCATCGACAAGCCGGATGTGCGCTTCGTGGCGCACGTGGACCTGCCGCGTTCCATCGAGGCCTATTACCAGGAAACCGGGCGAGCCGGCCGCGATGGCCTGCCTGCCGAAGTCTGGATGGCCTATGGCCTGCACGATGTGGTGCAGCAGCGGCGCTTCATCGAGGCGTCTGAAGCCAGCGAGGAATTCAAGCGGCTGCAGGGCAGCAAGCTGGATGCCATGCTGGCGCTGTGCGAAGCCACCGACTGCCGCCGCGTGCGTCTTCTGGCCTATTTTGGTGAGCACGCCGAGCCCTGCGGCAATTGCGACAACTGCCTGTCGCCCCCGAAGACCATCGACGGCACCGTGCTGGCGCAGAAATTCCTGTCCTGCGTCTACCGCTGTACCCGGGCCAGCGGACATCCCTTCGGTGCGCAGCATCTGATCGACGTGCTGCGCGGCCAGGCCAACGAGAAGGTCACCGCCAATGGCCATGACAGCCTGCCCGTCTTTGGTGTGGGCAGCGATCTGAGCCTGACGCAGTGGCGATCGGTGGTTCGCCAGCTTTCCATTGCCGGCTACATCCACATCGATGCCGAACGCTTCCAGACCATCTCGCTGACGGAGGCTGCCCGTCCGGTGCTGAAGGGCGAAGAGACCGTGCGCCTGCGTGAGCCTGTCGAGCGCGAACCGCGCAGCCGTTCACGCAAGCGCACGAGCAGTACCACGTCCACGCTGGAGCGTGACCTGGACGCGGCAGGGCGCGCGTGCTTTGACCGTCTGCGCAGCTGGCGCAGCCAGCAGGCCCGCGACAGCGGTGTGCCGGCCTATGTCATCTTCCACGATGCCACGCTGCACGAGATCGCCCAGCGTCGGCCCGCCACCCTGCACGCGCTGGCGGCCGTGCCGGGTGTGGGCGAGAAGAAGCTGGAGACCTATGGCGAGGCGGTGCTGGAGGTGGTGGCAGACGAGG
>ERZ772967.2877-NODE-2877-length-10811-cov-3.359985_pt1 | contig 10811 bp, 10 predicted proteins | sample MGYA00511677_ERZ772967 | MGnify/ENA primary metagenome ERZ772967 (study PRJEB29015, sample SAMEA2737931) | human oral metagenome | biome: human oral; feature: human-associated habitat; material: dental | place: China | collected 2146 ...
TCCTTCGTCTTTTGTTCGTCTTTTGTTCGTCATTCCTTCGCCTTTTGTTCGTCTTTCCTTCGTCTTTTGTTCGTCTTTTTCCCATCTGCCCGTGCGGCTCGCACCGTCTTTTGTTCGTTCATTTTTTGTCTCACTTTTTCCGTTGCTACACTCCCTCTCCTTCGGAGAGGGTTGGGGAGGGGATATTTTTTTTGTCTTTTCCCCATCTGCCCGCGTCGGTCGCACTCGTAGAATATACTTTTTCGCTTTTCACTTTTCACTTTTCACTTTTATTCGTACCTTTGCCACCCAAAAATATATAATTCAAAACTCAAAAAATGTCTAAACGTTATACCATTACGGCAGCCCTACCCTATACCAATGGACCTATTCACATCGGTCATTTGGCGGGAGTATATGTGCCAGCTGATATTTTTGCACGTTATCAACGCTTAAAAAACAACGATGTAGCCTTTATTTGCGGAAGCGATGAACACGGAGTAGCCATCTCTATCAAAGCCAAAAAAGAAGGTACTACCCCTCAGGCTATTATCGATAAATACCACGCGATTATCAAGCAATCATTTGCCGATTTTGGCATTTCATTCGACAACTATTCGCGTACTTCTGCCCCTATCCATCACCAAACAGCTTCCGATTTCTTCAAAAAACTGTATGAACAAGGTGATTTTATCGAAGAAATATCCGAACAACTCTATGATGAAGAGGCACACCAATTCCTTGCCGACCGCTTTGTGATTGGTACTTGTCCGAAATGTGGCAATCCTGAGGCTTATGGCGACCAATGCGAGCGCTGTGGTAGTTCACTCAACGCTACCGACCTCATCGACCCTAAATCGTCAATCACAGGAAGCAAACCTACGTTAAAAGCTACCAAACACTGGTTTTTACCCCTCAATCGTTACCAAGAGTTTTTGGAAAAATGGATATTAGAAGGTCACAAATCCGATTGGAAACCTAATGTATATGGGCAGGTAAAAAGTTGGTTAGACGACGAACTCAAACCGCGTGCCGTAACCCGCGACCTCGATTGGGGAATTCCCGTACCCGTAGAAGGCGCTGAAGGCAAAGTGCTCTATGTGTGGTTCGATGCGCCTATTGGTTATATTTCTTCTACTAAAGAGTGGGCTGAACGCGAAGGCAAAGACTGGCGTCCTTATTGGCAAGACAGTGATACCCAGTTGGTGCATTTCATTGGGAAAGACAATATCGTATTCCATTGCATTATCTTCCCAGCAATGCTCAAAGCTGAAGGTAGCTTTATACTGCCTGCAAATGTGCCTGCAAATGAGTTCCTAAACTTAGAAGGCAACAAGCTCTCTACCTCCAAAAACTGGGCTGTGTGGTTACACGAGTATTTGCAAGATTTTCCTAATCAGCAAGATGTATTGCGTTATGTTCTTACCGCCAACGCTCCCGAAACCAAAGACAACGACTTTACTTGGAAAGACTTCCAAGCGCGTAACAACAACGAACTTGTGGCTATCTTTGGGAATTTCATCAATCGCGTGGCAGTGCTAACGCAGAAATATTATGAAGGAGTAGTACCACAAGCAGATACTTATAATAACGTAGATACTGAAACACTTCGTCAAATCACAGAACTTACCGAGAAGATAGAAGAATCATTAGAACGTTACCGTTTTCGCGAAGCCCAACAAGAGTTGATGAATATGGCACGCTTAGGCAATAAATATTTAGCTGATGAAGAACCCTGGAAACTCATCAAAACTGACCCAGAGCGCGTAAAGACTGTAATGTACATAGCTTTACAAATTGCAACAGCTTTGGCAGTTGCTAGCGAACCTTTCTTGCCTTTCACCTCCGAGAAACTCAAACGTATGTTGCAATTGGGATCTATCACTTGGGAGAACCTAAAAACAAATGCTACTGAGCTCCTCAAAACAGGTCATCGCATAGGGGTTGCAGAACTTCTTTTTGAAAAGATTGAAGATGCCACTATCGAAAAGCAATTACAGCGTTTAGAGGACACTAAATTAGCTAATAAGCAAGAAGCAGAAGCCAATACTGAAACTGAAGTAGCTCCACAAAAAGAACTTATCAGTTATGATGATTTTGCAAAGATGGATATTCGCATTGGTACTATCTTGGAAGCTGAAAAGATGCCTAAGGCAGATAAACTTCTCGTTTTAAAAGTAGATACAGGTATTGATAAACGCACTATCGTTTCGGGTATAGCCCAAAGTTTCGCTCCTGAGGAGATTATAGGTAAAAAGGTAACTGTATTGGTAAACCTTGCTCCGCGCAAACTACGCGGTGTAGAAAGCCAAGGAATGATACTAATGGTAGAAAATTCCGAAGGCAAATACACCTTCATCAATCCTGATGCCGATGGAATTACTAATGGTACTGAAGTAAAGTAAGAATATTATAAAAGTAGAGTTACATTGTATCTCTACTTTTTTCTTTTTAAAATATCTATCATTACCGCAATGATAATGAGTAGCACTCCTATAATTAGGTTTGTAGTAAGGCTTTCTTGTTGAAATATCCAAATACTGATAGCTACTGCTACAATGGGTTCCATTACCCCAATAATAGCCGTAGGAGTAGAACCTATTATTCTGATAGCATAAATAAGGGTGATGATAGAAAACAAGGTAGTTACTATACCGAAACTTGTGAGTAGTAAACTCATCTTTACTTCGGGGATAGGAAGAGGAGTACCTATAACCCATAGTTTTACAAGAAAATAAACTGAAGAAAATAAGGTAGAATAAAACGATACTTTTATTCCTGAAGCCGATATTTTAGACTTATTGACAATGAGCATATAGAGTGCATACGAAACTGCCCCAAGTAATGATACTCCTGCCCCTACATAGTTGATTGAAAAGTTTGTTACATCTTTTACACTGAGTAAGAAAACACCTATTAATACAATAAAAAGTGCTAAAATCGTAGGAAAAGTAATATGTTCTTTGAAGAAAATACCCAAGGCAAGTGCTACTATAAGCGGATACATAAAAAATATAGTAGAAGCAATTCCTGGGGAGAGCAAATCGTAGGCAAGAAAGAGAAACTCAGCTGAAAGGGCGTACAACAATCCTAAAACAAGAAAGATAAATACTTCGCGCGGGGTAATGCGCAGTGTCTCTTTTCGGTAGAAAAGATACCCCATAATAAAGAGACTTGTAGTAATGAAACGATAGAAAAGTGCTGCATCTACTGAAAAACCTTGCTGCTTGATAGGAATCATAAACAGCGGAATCATACCATAAGTAACCGCCGAAATAAAAGCTGCTAAATACCCTTTTACTATATCTTTCATAGTAAAAATTAAAAGAGTCCCATTACATAGGGATAATAGATGATACAGAGCACAATGCTTACAGGTATCACAGCAAAGCCTACACTTCCGGCAGCAACATCTTTGATAATCCCAATAGTTTTATGATGATCGGGGTGAATAAAGTCGCAGAGTTTCTCAACGGCTGTATTGAGACCTTCAACTGATAACACTATAGCGATACACAACAGTTGTACAATCCACTCATTGGTAGTAATGCCGAAACAAAAGCCTAAAATCACCCATACTAAAGAGATGACAATGTGTACCATTACTGGGGGTTCATTCTTTATTAAATAAAACAAACCTTGAAATACATATTGTAAGCTTTTGAGTCTTTTTCTTATAAATTCCATAATTCTTTATGCTGATTTATTTTTTAAATCGCATTCCGATAACGCCAAAGATAGCTTCACGGATAATGCTTTTATTCATTTTTGATTTTCCTTTAGTTCTATCGGTAAAGATGATAGGTACTTCAGTGATTTTAAACTTCTTGAGGTAGGCACGATACTTCATCTCTATTTGAAAGGCATAGCCTACAAATCGGATAGTATTCAGGTCGATGCTCTCTAATACCCTTCGGTGGTAACACACAAAGCCAGCAGTAGGGTCTTTAATTTTCATTCCCGTAATCACCCTCACATAGATAGAAGCTCCATAGGACAACAAGATGCGTTGCAAAGGCCAGTTCACTACATTCACCCCTTTTACATAACGCGACCCAATTGCAACATCAGCACCTTGCTGACAAGCCTCATAAAGTCGCAAGAGGTCAGTGGGGTTATGAGAAAAATCGGCATCCATCTCGAAAATATATTCATAGTCGCGTGCTAATGCCCACTGAAAGCCGTGAATATAAGCTGTTCCTAAGCCTTTTTTCTCCGTGCGTACCTCTAAAAAAAGGCGGTTAGGGTAAATATTTTGTAATTCGCGTACCTTATCGGCAGTAGCATCAGGAGAATTGTCGTCTACAATAAGAATGTGAAACTCATCACTTTGGGCAAATACTGCCTTTATGATAGCTTCTATATTTTCAATTTCATTATATGTAGGAATGACAATTAACAATGGACAATTAATAATAAACAAGCTGGGCATACACAAAAACTTTGCCAAAGTTGGTTGTAGCACAGTAAGCTATCTCACTTTGGCAAAGTATTTTTTTTCAATTAATAATTAATTACATATCTCCCATTTCTTTAGTAAGTTCAGCATTCATAGCGCGGTATACACCTGTTTCGAGTTTCTCACGAATTGCTGAGAATGCTTCCAAAGTACGGTCGATATCTTCTTTACTATGTGAAGCGGTAGGAATAATGCGCAAGAGTATCATTCCTTTTGGAATCACAGGATAAACTACTATTGACAAGAAGATACCATAGTGCTCGCGTAAGTCGTTTACCATCGCCATTGCTTCAGGAATACTACCGTGCAAGAATACAGGTGTTACGCAAGTATTGGTATTACCGATATTGAAACCACGCTCTTTAAGTCCGTTTTGCAAACAATTTACGTTATCCCATAACTTTTGTTGTAGTTCAGGCATTGTTTCCATCATTTCCAAACGTTTCAAAGCACCTTTTACATAAATCATCGGAAGTGATTTAGCAAACATTTGAGAGCGGAGATTGTATTTGAGGTAGTCCACTACTTTAGCATTTCCAGCGACGAAAGCTCCAATACCTGCCATTGATTTGGCAAAAGTAGAGAAATAAACATCAATTTCATCTTGTACGCCTTGATGAACACCAGTTCCTTCTCCACGAGGACCTAAGGTACCAAAACCGTGCGCATCGTCTACCAAAAGGCGGAAAGGATATTTCTTTTTAAGGGCTACGATTTCTTTAAGTTTGCCTTGTTCGCCACGCATCCCGAAAACACCTTCTGAAATTACCAAGATACCGCCTCCTGTAGTTTCAGCTAATTTGGCAGCACGCTCTAAGTTTTTCTCAAAGCTCTCCATATCGTTGTGTTGATAGGTATAGCGTTTACCAAAGTGCAAGCGTACCCCATCGATGATACAAGCGTGTGCATCAACATCGTATACAATCACATCGTTTTTGGTAACCAAAGCATCGATAATAGACACCATTCCTTGGTAACCGAAGTTGAGCAAATAAGATGCTTCTTTGTGTACAAATTTGGCTAAACGTTTTTCGAGTTCTTCGTGCATAGTAGTATGCCCGCTCATCATACGAGCCCCCATAGGGTAAGCTGCACCATACTCGGCAGCTGCTTCGGCATCTACTTTGCGGACTTCAGGGTGGTTTGCAAGTCCTAAATAGTCGTTGATACTCCAGTTGAGGATTTCTTTTCCTTGAAATTTCATATGAGGGCCTAATTCGCCTTCCAATTTAGGGAATACATAATACCCCTCGGCGTGGTCAGACCAGCGCCCTATACTTCCTTTATTTGCATAAATATGCTCAAATAAATCTTTCATTCGTTCTTTATCTTATTTTGTTAATTGATAATTGTTAGTCAATAAATCCTTGTTTTTTCATCCAGTCGTCGCTGTAGATTTTGTTCATATAGCGCGAACCGTGATCGGCGAGGAGGGCAACTACAATACTATTTTCGTCGAATTTACCTGCCTCGGCATATTGTTTTACGGCTTGCATTGCTGCTCCACTGGTGTAGCCCATAAAAAGTCCCTCGGTACGTGCTAATTTGCGAGCCATAAGTGCTGCATCTTTATCGGTTACTTTGATGAACTCATCAATAACGTCGAAATCAGTAGCAGTAGGAATCAAGTTTTTACCCATTCCTTCTATTTTGTATGGATATACTTCAGCAGGGTCAAACTCTCGGGTTTCGTGATATTTTTTGATAGCCGAACCATAGGCATCTACCCCTAATACTTGCACTCTTGGGTTTTGCTCTTTTAGGTAGTGAGCAATACCTGAAATGGTACCGCCTGTTCCACTACATACCACCACGTGAGTAATCTCGCCTTGTGTTTGTTCCCATATCTCACGACCTGTCTGGTAATGAGCTTCAGGGTTGAGCGGATTGAAATACTGATTGACATAGATAGAATTAGGAGTTTCGTTATGGATACGTTTTGCTACTTCGTAGTAAGAGCGAGGGTCATCGGGAGCAACATTTGCAGGACACAAATGTACTTCAGCCCCTAAAGCTTGTAGCATTTCCACTTTGTCGTGAGAAGATTTATCGCTAATTGCAATGATACAGCGGTAGCCTCTTAGAGCACTTATCATTGCCAAACTGTAGCCTGTATTGCCAGAGCTAGTTTCTACGATGGTACTACCTGGTTTAAGTAATCCCTTACGTTCGGCATCTTCTACAATGTACTTAGCCACTCTATCCTTAGCAGAATGACCCACATTGAAAGCCTCTAGCTTTGCAAAATAACGCCCTTTGAGACCTTTGGTAATTTTGTGCAATTCCAAAAGAGGCGTATTACCAATGAGTTGTAGTAAGCTGCTATGTACGTTCAATGATTCATCTATTTTCATTAGTTACTTAGTTTATTTTAAGTGGCAAAAATACGAATAATTTATCAATTAGCAAATTTCGATAAGCCCTTGAAAGTTGAGTTTATAAGGTTCATCTTTATATAGAGGGAGGGTTTCATCTGTTACATTGCTAAGCCCTACACCAGCGTAGAAAGTGCGAGCGTTGTGTTTTTCGGCGTGTTTGCGCACCACTTCCATAAATACGATATCATACTCGGTAGGGTCGTCGCCATAAGGGACAGCCCGCACAATGATGAAGTACTTTTGGTTGTTTTTATCTACACATACAAACTGAGGGTCGCATTTGAGTTCACTATTTACCAATAGGAATTCCCATTGTAGTTCCTTTTGTAAGGCTTCACCTACAATGTTCATCGCTAAATTGTGGAGTTCTTGACCTGTGAGAGGTGTCATATTCACTTTTTATATAGCGACTATTTTGCCAATTGTTCTAAACCATATACTATCAAATCTTCTACTACTTTTTTAGTATCCTTAGTGAAAGTACCTGTAGGGCGGTTGGCAATGATAGCATTGAGAGAAACAGCTTGGTGTCCTAAGAGTTTAGAAAGCCCATAGATGGCTGAGGTTTCCATTTCGAGGTTCGTCATACGATGACCATTGTGATTGAAGCTGTGGAGCTTGTCGTTGAGGTCAGGGTCTTGCACTGGCAAGCGCAATACGCGTCCTTGAGGACCGTAAAAACCTGGAGCAGTACCTGTAATACCTTCAAATACTCTATCGGTGAGGAGGCGTTTTTTGAGTTCTTGTCCGCAAGCGATGATATAAGGGCGACCTTTGAGAGAATTCCAACCTGTATGAGCGATAAAAGCCTCTTCCATAGCGATTTCACGCACCTTAGGACTATCCTTATACGAATGAAACATATTGTCCATACCCAATCCGTGAGAAGAGAGCACAAAACTATCTACGGGTATATCGGCTTGTAGAGAGCCCGAGGTACCGAAACGCACTATATTGAGCGAGGTGAGCTGCTCTTTGGGCTTACGGGTGTTCAAATCAATGTTGGCAAGGGCATCGAGTTCGTTGATAACAATGTCGATATTATCAGGACCTATACCAGTGGAAATTACAGTAAGGCGTTTGCCTTTATAAGTACCTGTATGGGTGCAGAATTCGCGTTTTTGGGTGCTAAATTCTATATTGTCAAAATAAGCACTCACACGAGGCACACGATTAGGGTCGCCTACCAAAATAACAGTATCGGCTACTTGTTCAGGTCGCAAATTGATATGGTAAATACTACCATCGGGATTCAAGATAAGTTCAGATTCTTTAATCATAGTATGGTGGGTTTTAATTCTAAAATATTATTACTTATTATATTTAACTTATTGCATTATTTTCTTTAAATAACTTTCAATAGCTGGTTTACATTCATTGTTAAACAGCTGTTCTAACTTATGAATTTGAGAATGTAAATCTGAAATGCTTTCATTAGTTACCTTATTTAAGTAGATAAGTATTTCGGATTCACGCTTGGCATTTATCTGTGCAAACATACTGGTCATTTTATGAGCTATTGCCTTAATACCTTTGTAATCCTTATTATCAACATAGATTTTTAAGTTTTCCAAGTTAGTATCTGTTTCGGCTAAGAAATGTTGATAAATATTAACAATACCTTCTATATCATCTCCCATAAAGTTCTCCAATACCTCAGGAGTATATCCTCCTGTGGTAGCATTATCGGTTAAGATAATTGTCTTTTGTTCTACTTTGGTGTCGAGCTTAGGGAAAAAGACTTTTAGTTTCTCATAAAACTGCTCAGGAGTAAACGGTTTAGGAAGGATACCAGAGAAGCCACTCTTCATATAAAAACTTTCGGGCACGTCGCGTCTGCCTGTAATGGCTAATACAGGAAGCGGGTTGTTCTTATACTGTTCATTGAAGAGCGTTACAAAGTGGAAGCCATTCATTTCGGGCAATTGTATATCGGTAATTACCAAATCGAAATTATGGTTAGTCATTTGAGTAAACGCATCTTTACCATTGTTAAACGTAATAGCGTTAATGTCTTTCTGCTTCAAGAGTTCTTCAATGAGACTAAGGATAGAGAAATCGTCATCAATTACTATAATTGAAATCTTATTGGCGGGCTTGTTTGAAGTTATAATTTGAGGTGCTTTAGTTCGCTCTACTACTTTTTCGGCTAAGAAGCGTAAGGTAAAGGTACTGCCCTTGCCTTCGTTGCTCTCTAAATATATCTTACCTCTGAGCAGATGTGCTAATTTTTGAGAGATATGCAAGCCTAAACCAGAACCTCCATAACGCTTAGAAATCTCATCGTTGGCTTGAGTAAACTCATCAAAGATGTGTTGTTGCTGTTCTTTCTTTATACCAATACCCGTATCGGTAACGGCAATACCTATTTCATACACATCGTTGCTTAACGGACGTGCATCGGCTTGTATGTGTACGTTCCCGCGTTCGGTAAACTTAAAGGCATTAGAAATGAGGTTATACAATATCTGCTTCACACGATAAGCATCGCTTGAAAAGTTTAGATTATTTACCGTTTCGGAGAAAGTGAAGGTAAGGTTTATTTCCTTAGTTTTATAAGCTGACTTCACATTATTGGCTACCTCATCAATAATTTCGGCGGTATTGAAAGGAACTTTTTCAACAGATATTTTTCCTGCCTCGATACGAGTATAATCTAATAGTTCATCTACTAATTTAGAAATATATTCTGATGAATACTTGATATGTGAAAGATAATTCTTACCCTTATCGGAGATTTTCTGTTTGCTAAGCAATTCGGAATATCCCACAATAGAACTCAATGGAGTACGCAAATCGTGGCTTACCATAGAAATGAGTTGCTCACGGTTTTTCAGTAGGTTATACGATTTCCGGTTAGCGGTTTCGAGTTTGCGACGATAACGTTGAGAGGTAACAAAATCATTGATAATCACAATAGAAGAAATGGCAATAATGCCCAAAGCTACCAAAAAGGCTAACATCAATAGGTTTTTACTATTCTCAAAAATAGCTCGACGCTCTTGACTTAGTTTTTGTGAATTAGCCAATACCTCTTCTTCAAAATTATGTAGTAGGTCGTCAAGTTTTTGAGATAAACGCACATCGTTTTGCCAAAGGCTTTGCATTCGTTCATTAATTTGGCTTTTAGACTCTTGCGTATCTTCATTTACCTTATTGAGCAAGGTAAGCGTTTCCATTACTACCTTATCGAATTTGGTATTTTTGAACGTCTTTGGAATCTTGATATTCTTATATTTCTTTAAGATAGAGGCAATATCAGTAGCGGGAACAGGGGTATATTCTCTATTTTTAGGTCGGGAATAGGTTTTGTTATATACTTCATAACCTAAATAAGGTTCCAAACTTGAGAGCTTACTGATGGCACTGCGAATAATGATAGAAGTACTGTCGCTTTCTTGAAAAGCTTTTAACTCCTGCAAGTTTTCACTTTTAAGATTTAGCAAAGAAGTAATAGTATCGAGGGTTAAGAGCTGTCTTTCGGAAGTAATATCACGACGAAATTTTAGTACCTCATTCTGTAAAGTAACATTTTTTTCTAAGAAAACTTGAAGCGCTTCTCTATCATCGGTACGTATAGCGACCCTTCCTGCGCTTTCGGTATCGTTCATCAGGGTGAGTATCTTGCTAATTTGGATAATTTTATTTCTGTCTTGCTGGTTAATTTCTTCTTGGTGTGAGAGTTTTTGTATTTCTTTATAGACTACATATCCAGCTACAATAGACACGCAGATGAGCAATACATAGCTCACAATAACTTTAAGAGTTACTTTATTTGACTTCATTTTGAGTATTTTAGTGCGTAAAAAAGACATTTATTAACCGACAAAAGTACGACTTTTTTTTAAATGTACAACTATAATAGGAAAAATCTATATTTTTAAGAAGTAAAAGATAAAAAATGGTTAATGATTAATGATTAATGATTAATGGTTAATGGTTAATGGTTAGTGGTTAATGGTGAAATTATACAAAGCTTATAAGATAGTTGAACA
>ERZ772967.2887-NODE-2887-length-10778-cov-3.688520_pt1 | contig 10778 bp, 8 predicted proteins | sample MGYA00511677_ERZ772967 | MGnify/ENA primary metagenome ERZ772967 (study PRJEB29015, sample SAMEA2737931) | human oral metagenome | biome: human oral; feature: human-associated habitat; material: dental | place: China | collected 2146 ...
ATGCGAACGGGTAAATTCTCCTTTACAACCGTCTACTTGACGGGGAAGGCTACGGCCGACGCCGAGCGTGATGTAGTTGATATGCTGTTCCATCGCATTCCTTTGGTTTTGGTGAGCGGATAAGACTCAGGTTTGCAGTGCGTAGCTTGGGTCGAGACCCAACAAAACCGTACCGTCCGGAAAGTATTGGGTTTGGCAGACCAATCTACGTTTGCGTGCTCCCTGCCGGGGTGGGTTATATAAATTCCTTAAACCAATTATCCAGGGAAATCATTTGCTCCTCTGTATGAAACCAATGTTCGCCATTCTTCATCACGGTCAGATTCGCGCCAATTTTATTGGCAAAATCCGTTATGGTTTCCAATGAAGTCATCGTGTCGTTCTCTGCGTAAAGAATATGGGTCGGTATATGCCAAATTATCGGATGATTTCTCACATAAGAAAGATATTCCCAGGATAAAGATTCTCCAAAGGATGTTTCGATTACTTTTTCTTTATGCAGTTCTTCTTCTGTTACGTTTGAGCGGGCCAGCATGTTCAAAATCAATTTCTCCATGTCAACGATAGGAGAGATGAACATCGCTTTCTCAATAGGGCTATCCGCCAGTGACAGCATGGCGTAATAAGCACCAATACTATTTGCTATCAAAAAAATCTTGTTATATCGCGGGGCGATGGAAACAAAGAATTTGGAAAATTCCTCTTTGGCATCCCAGGGAAATTCCGATTTGTAATCAAACCCGATAATGTCATATTCATCGCTAAAGAATTTTTTATAGTGTTCGGCTTCTTTCGCATTTCCACCTTGACCATGTATGTAGATCACTGCATTTTTCATTCGCATTACCTGTACTGTCTTCGACGTGCCGTCTTTCTTTCGGCTTAATTTTACAGCGGTAGCTGCGGCAATTCGCGCAGGCGGTGGGCGGCATCGAAGCGGTTGGGCAGCCCCGGCTTGCACGCGATTCCCCTCTGCGCATTTTTTATCGCCCCGCATAGCCAGATTTTCAGCGGTATAGGCCGGGTTTTGCCCCAGGCGCGGTAGAACAGGCGGCCTTTGCAGTTGGCTACGATGTAGGACAGTTCCCTGTCGCTTAACGGCTCGCCCCCGTCTTTGTCGTATTGGTATGCGCTCAGGCGGTAGTGTCACCAAGCAGGGCGGTGTCGCAGCCTTAACAATCGGGCAGAGCGTGGGCGCCGTGGTTGTAAGTGGTCATGTAATTTCGCAGGAGACGATAGCGTTTCTTTCGGGCATCGGGATGAAACCATGCGGGTGTGCATGGTTTTGGCGCAGATGATTTATCGTTGTTCTAGTAAGCGGGTGTAGGTGTTCTCGCCAGCGGCGGTCAGCAGCAGGTGGTTTTGCGCGCGGGTCATGCCAACGTAGAGCAGGCGGGCGTTTTTCTGGCGCTGTTCTTCGCTATCGTCATGCAGGGTGTCCACGCCGCTGATGATGACGCATGGGAATTCGCCGCCTTTGCTACTGTGAATGGTACAGACCAGAATTTTGTCTGGGTCAGGGCGGTAATGTTTGCGTTCGTCGCTGCTAATGGGATTTTGCAGCGGGATGCCTGCCTGTTGTAGCGCCGTACCAAGTTCTCTGCACTGGTCTTTTTTGTAATAGAGGACGGCAATGTCGCCGTAGGGCGTGCCCGCTGCGTGCCAGGCGCGGATGGCGTCGGTGATGGTGCGGATTTCTTCGCTGCGGTTGGCGGTTTGCCGGTATTCAGGCGCGATGCCGCTATTGCCGCCGCCACTTTCGACGGCAATGATGGGAATGGGCTGCGCTTCATTTTCTGCGGTGTTTTCGTTTTCCTCGTCTTCTTCGCCGGTTTCTTCGCTGCTGATGGGGGTATCGGTCATAAAGCGGTGTTTAAAGTCATTGGCGTAGTGGCAGATTTCTTCACTGTTGCGGTAGTTCACACGCAGGATGCGGGTGCGTCCTTGTGCCTGGATGCCGACGGAAGTGAGCGAGAAGTCGATGCTGTGGCGATCAGCATAGAGGGTTTGCGCGTCGTCGTAGAGCAGCAGTAGTCGTTGTTCTTTGGCATCTGCGCCTTCCGGCATCTTGGCGAGCGCGCGCAGCCACTCTTCGGCGAAGTCGTGCCCTTCGTCAATCAGCACGGCATGGTATTGCCCTCCCGGGATTTTGCCGTCAATCACAGCAGCACAGATGGTTTCAGCCAGTTTATCGGCGTAGTTGCTGCTGCGCGGGATTTTGATGTCGTACTGCGTTTTCATCTGCGCGCACCAGTCATGGAAATGGCAGACTTCGATATTTGCCACATCGTCTAAACGGGCTTTAAGCAGGCTGGCCAGCAGGATGTTGTAGCAGATAACAAGAATGGGTTTTTGGGGGTGGGCTTTAGCGAGTTGACGTACACGGTGTTGCAGGATGATGGTCTTACCCGAGCCAGCGACACCGTGGATGACACGGTGGCCGTCGCCGAGTTCGCGCGCAAGGCGTTCCTGGGCTTTGTCCATGATTTTAATGGTTTCGACGCGGTCGGGGTCGGCTTTGAAGAGTTCTTCCTGGGCGTTGGCGATGTATTCAGGGTAGATGTGCGCACGCACGCGGCGGCATTGTTCGTCACTGAGTTTTACCGGGAATTTGTATGGCAGCATGCCGTGCAGTTTGGCAAGAAATTCGTGTCGGCTGAGGACGCCTTCGAGGATGTCTTCTTTGTACCAGGTGAGGCGCGGCGGGAAGCAGTCTCCCAGAAGTTCCCGCGCAGCTTCGCTGATGCGACTGCGCTGCCAGTTGCACATCACCGCACCGAAACCCCAGGGGAAGCGCAGCTTGCCTTGATATTTGCCGTCTGCTTGGCACAGCAGGCTGTCTTTTTTCATGTGATCAATGACGGGGAAACAGCAGTCACGCGCCTGCTCAATGGGGTTGGCGGTTGTGGTGAGTTGGTCATCGCCGATTTTCAGGATTACGCTATTTTTGTTTATGGTTTTGATGTTGCCCATATGCCAGTCCTTGATTTCCAAACACCACAAGCCGTGACTGGGGTGAAAAATGAGGAAATCCGGGTAGCGGCGATGTTCGCCATTGCTGGGGACGTTATACCAAACAAGGTAACCATCATCGAGGTAGTCGCGCAGCAGGCTAGCAAAGCGCCATTCGCCGACGGTCATTTTGCTTTTTTTCAGAGGGGTGAGGATTTGTGCCACGGGGTGCCTTCTGTCGGTGATTAATAGGATGTCGGTGATGGTTAGGTGGTGAAAACTGCACGGGAAGATTCGTTTATTTTACGCGGCTGCGGTTCATGATAAGCAGGTATTTTTATCTGACGGAAGTGGTGGTTTTTCCCGGTGGTAGGTTGGCTCAAGCCTCGGACACAATCACTTCGTCAATAGGGCGGCGGAGTGAGTAGGGTTGTTCAGCGGCATAGCCGATGCGCAGCAGGATCTGTGGATAGGCGTGGCCGATGGGCAGCCTTTCGCGCAGTTCGGCGCGGATAGCTGCCACTTCGCAGGGCGGGTTGAGGAAGGCGCAGGCGAGGTTTGCTGCGCTCAGGCGTAGCAGCAGGCGTTGCAGGACGCGGCCGGTAGCGATGCGTGCGGCGTTGTCGTCACTGTCGCTGCTGATAAGGAGCAGGTGCGAGGCGGCGGCGAGATGTTTGGCGTCGGTTTTGTTCTGGTTTTTGCCATTCATCATGCTTTTGACGATGATTTTCGCCAGCCAGCGTGGCAGGTTGGGTGCGCCCAGCACGGCGTTGCTGATGCCGTCGTTGTGCGCCTCGCTATGTTTCCGGTTGTAGCGTATCCAGCTCAGCAGTTCGTTTTTGAAGGCGGGGTCGTTCATCTGTACGTCGTTACCCCGGCGGATGGCGTCGCCCAGTTGCGTGAAGGCCGGCGTGTCGCGGGCGAAGGCATGGATGTGGATGTTTGCGGTTGCTTCCGCCAGCAGGGTTTGCAGGACATCATCCGGCACCATCCGCCCGTCGCAGGTCGCGCGGTTAGCCTGGCGGCGCGTGATGCTGGCAGCGAGCGTGTCGGCAGGCAGGGCATCATCCGCACGCAGATGTACGTCAATGCGGCCGTCGGCGCCGATGGTCGCGGTGCTGGCGTAGTGCAGGGTGGTGGCGTGCAGACAGAGGTTTTCCAGCGCGCAGCCGAGGCTGATGAGGAGTTCGCGCTGGTCGCCATCAACGGCGGGCAGTATCCGCGCCGGGTCGGGCAGAATGGTGATGCCATCGGCGGTCGCGCGAAAATGCCAAGGTTGGCTGTTGTGTCCGGACGGCGCCCGGGTAGCGGCTGTGACCAGTTGGCGGAAAACGGTGTCGTTGGCGTTCATGAGTGTCTCCTTGCGGTTTGGTACACATCCAGAAAATAATCTAAGTGTGTTGGCGCGCCTGGCCGGGTACTCATAAAGCCGTGTAGCGATTTTTATGGGAAACCCGTGCCGTATTCCAATACCGTCTGCGGCGCGCCGCTGTCTCAGCAATGTCGGGCGGGCTTTAGCTTCCCATTTATATGATTTAGACGGTAGCCAAGGCCTACCCTACGATCCGGTTCCATTTATCGCTGCGCTGTAAATTGACAGCCTATCTCGACGCCCTATTACCACTCAAAGGTTCTGCGCTTGCGGGTGCGGAAGGTCCAGCGTTCCGTTTGTTCCTTGCCGCCCTGGGTGTAGCGAAACTCGGCGGTGTATTCGGTGTCGTAATCGAGCGGGGCGGGGGCGAACAGGGCAAATTCGTTCGCCTGCATCAGGCGGTTACGGTCGTTTGCGGCGGTGAGGATGGTCGGGTTGCGGATTTCGCCTTTGTTGGAACGCAGTGTGAAGGCGCGCATTTCCACGGCGGCCGTCGTGCCATAAAAGGCGATGCTAACTGGGTTGCCGACAGCTTTGGTGCCGGGCATGGGGTTGGGGATTTCTTTGCCATTGTAGGCAGGCTCGATGTTGCCGCCGGCGGGATATTTGACTGCGCCGATGTAGCGGCGCGGTGCGGCATCGAGCGGGATTTTCACCGTCTGGCCGTTGCATTCCATGGTGAGGACGTAGCGTTTGCTCGCTTGACTGCCCGCCTGCGCGCACAACTCGCGTTCGCGACTGCTGCCCTGCACGATGACGAAGGCGGCGTGGCGGCTTCGTACCCAGGCGGCGCCCGCTTCGTCGTGGTCGGGGTTGAGCAGGGCGAGGCGGTGATAAAGGGCGGTCATCAAACCGTCGGTGCTGCGGATGCCGCTGCGCGCAAAGTTGCCGGCGGTGAGATTTTCCACCACCGGAGCCGGGTAACCGGCAGCGGTAGCACGCGCCTGCGGGTCAGCGCCGGTGTAGTGCGGGTTGCGGCGGTTGTTTTCGCTGTGGCCGTGCGCGTCTTTGCCAAGGTAGGCGGCGTGGTTCTGCGCTGCTCTGGTCAGTGCAGGATTGGGACGCAATTCCTGCACTCCCGCCTGTGTCCGCCAGCGGTTGAGGCGTTCCAGCCCCGCTTTCGCTTCTTTGTTGGGGTCATAACGCCACTGCGAGAACCAGGCGATGCCGAACAAGGCGGCGGCAAGCGGCAGCCATAATCTAACGATGCGTTGCATCATGAGGGCGTGTTGTGACATGGGGGAGGAGGAATTATGGATGAATGGCGGATTGTATAGTCGTTCCAAATAGGATTGATACCGCGTTGGCTCGTCTTGCCGAACTATCTGTACTGCCTTCGACGCGCCGCCTTCTCAGCTTAATTCGTGGAATGGTTATGATTCGACGCTGCTTATAGGGTATTCCCCCCTGACTGCCTGTTCGAGCAGGCGCACGACGTTGAGCATAAACAGGCCGTATTTCATGCGCAAAGCGGCTTCGTGCTTTGCCGATGTACAGCATCGCCACCTGTTCCTGCATAGGCCTACTTTGCTGGCGGCATTTGACAATGGCGCTGCCGATGCGTTTAGCAATGTCGCTATGATTTAGGTTCATTTCTCTGTTTCTTTTGGCTCTTGCAGGCTGAATGCCCGACCTTTTGACGGAGTGGTTAAGAAGTTTTCGATGCGGTAAATCATCTTCATAGTTTGGATAGTGGACGTACAATGCGACGACGCGGGCTGTCCTGTTACCGCCTGTATTGTGATTTTCCTTTCTTCTTCCGCCGGTTATGGCCGAGGCGCCACCCATGATCTTCCTCACCGCTGTGGAAAGTGTCCTGTCCGTCGTGTTGCTGATTGCGCTGGGTTTCGCGTTGCGACAGCGCGGCTGGTTTGCCGATACGTTCGCCGCCAACATCTCGCGGCTGATTATGAATATTGCGCTACCGGCATCGATTTTCGTGTCGGTGCTGACGTATCTTCACCGCGGCCAGCTCACCGCATTATCGGACGGACTGATATATGGTGTGGCATCGCTTTTGTTGGGTTATCCGATGGCCTGGCTGATGGTGAAGGTATTGAAGGTGCGTCCGGGGCGGCGTGGGGTATTTATCAACACCATCGTTAATGCCAATACGATTTTTATCGGCCTGCCGCTCAATGTGGCGCTGTTCAGCGATGCGGCCATGCCGTATTTTCTGGTCTATTACGTGTTGAATACGGTCTCGACCTGGGCGTTCGGGGTCTTTCTGATTGCCCGCGACCCGCTGCCCGGACAATCCGCCGCACCGCAGAAAAAATTTGACTGGAAAAAACTGTTGCCCGCGCCGCTCTTGGGCTTTTTGCTGGCGATGCTCTTCCTGCTGGCCGATATTCCGGTGCCGTCATTCGCCCATGCCGCGCTCGGCTATATCGGCGCGACGGTAACGCCGCTTTCGCTTCTCTATATCGGAATCACCTTGTGCGATGCGGGGCTGGCAAGCATCCGCTTCGACCGCGATACCATCGCCGCGCTACTGGGTAAATTTGTCTTCGCGCCGCTGTTGATGTTCGTCCTGATTTATCTTGGCAAAAGTTGGCTGGCGCTGCCTGCGGCGGAGGCCAAGACTTTGATTGTGCAGTCGTCCGTATCCGCGTTGGCTGTCCTGCCGATTCTGGCGAACGAGGCCAGGGGCGACGTGCGCTTCGCCACCAATGTTGTGACCACCAGCACGCTGCTCTTTGTGGTGGTAGTGCCGCTGGTGGATTGGCTGCTGGCATGGCTGCCCCTTTAAACCCTTTCCCTTCAATATCCCCATAGGAGACAACGATGAGTAATACCCCCGATGTCATGCAAAACCCGCTGACCAACAAAGGCACCGCGTTCACGGCCGATGAACGTGCAAAATATGGCCTCACAGGCCGACTGCCCGTCGCCGTGGAAACCCTCGACCAGCAGGCGGCGCGCGCCTATCGCCAGTTCGCGTCCTACGAGGATGACATGGAGAAATATATTTTTCTCGACCAGCTGCACAACCGCAACGAGGTGCTCTACTACAAGCTCTTGACTGATCATCTCGCGGAAATGCTGCCGATTGTTTATGACCCGACCGTCGGCGAGGCGATCAAGCAGTGGAGTCGCGATTACCGCCGCTCGCGCGCTGTGTATCTCGATGTGAACCATCCGGAGAATATCCGCGCTTCGTTTGCGACGCTGGGCCTCGGCGCGGATGATGTCGATTTGCTGGTGGTATCGGACGCGGAAGAAATCCTCGGCATCGGCGACTGGGGCGTGAACGGCACGGATATTTCCGTGGGCAAGCTGGCGGTGTACACCGCAGCGGCAGGTATCCACCCCGCGCGCACCATCGCTGTCAATCTTGATGTCGGCACCGACAACGAAGCACTGCTCAATGACCCCGCCTACCTCGGCAATCGCCACGCCCGCGTGCGCGGCGAACGTTACGATGCGCTGATCGCCGAATACCTGAAAGTGGCGACGGAACTCTTCCCGCACGCGCTGCTGCATTTTGAAGACTTCGGCCCGTCCAATGCCCGCCGCATCCTTGTACAGAACCGCGATAAATACCGTATTTTCAACGACGATATGCAGGGCACGGGCGCCATCGTTATGGCCGCCGTCTTCTCCGGGCTGAAAGTCACTAAGCAAACCTTCGCCGAACAGCGGTTGGTCGTTTACGGCGCGGGCACGGCGGGCACCGGCATGGCGGATCAAATCAGCGCGGCGATGGAACGCGACGGCCTCTCGCGCGAAGAAGCGAAGAAACGGGTGTGGCTGATCGACCGCAACGGTCTTGTTACCGACGATATGGCCGATCTGCCCGACTATCAGCAGGCATATGCCCGCCCCGCCGCCGAAGTGGCCGGCTGGCAGAAAGCGGACGGCAAAATCAGCCTGCTCGAAGTGGTGAAGCAGGTGAAGCCGACTATCCTTATCGGCACGTCCACCGATCACGGCGCCTTTACCGAAGCCGTCGTCAAGGCGCTGTGCGCCGGGGTGGAGCGCCCCATCCTGTTGCCGCTATCCAACCCGACCGAGCGCATCGAAGTGATGCCCGCTGACGCCATTGCCTGGTCGGACGGAAAGGCGTTGCTGTCGGTCGGTATTCCCGTGCCGCCCGTGCCGTATAAAGGCGTGAATTACGTCATTGGTCAGGCCAACAATGCCATGCTTTACCCCGGCCTCGGCCTGGGTGTCATCGTCTCTGGCGCCAAACACGTTACCGACGGCATGCTGCTTGCTGCCGCCGAAGCCGTCGCTTCACAGGTCAACCCGCAAGACGTAGGCGCATCGCTGTTGCCGCCGGTGGATAACCTGCGCGCCTCGTCCGCCACCGTCGCGGTCGCCGTCGCCAAACAGGCGGTGAAAGACGGTGTCGCCACCAAGCAGATGGATAATTGGGTGCAGGCGGTGCAGGATGCAATGTGGCAGCCGCGTTACAGTTAATCGCCTGGTCGCAAAAAACCGCCCTTCGGGGCGGTTTCTTTTTTACCCAATGAGCGCATATCGCTTCATTCCAAAAATCAGGCCGAAAAAGCAGTGCGCTGCGGACAGATTCCAGTAATACGGTGAGGAGACCCGTTACATTCAGGTTGTTCCTGGGCTGGGTATTACCACGGCTGGGTGGTCGGGCCGATGGTGAACTCGCTGATATTGGTGTCATCCGGCTGGTTCAGGGCGAAGGCGACCACGCTGGCAACGCGTTCGGCGGGGATTTCGTAAGTGTCGTAGAGCTTGCGGTAGCCGCCGGAGGTGGCGCTGTCGGTGATGTGATCGACCAGTTCGGACTGCACCGCCGCCGGGTAGATGGTTGCGGTGCGGATGTTTGTTCTCGCCTGGGCCGACTCCATGCGCAACGATTCCATGATGGCCTTGACCGCCCATTTAGTGCCGCAGTACACGCCCGCGCCCGGGTAGGCTTTCAGCCCGGCCACCGACGAAGTCGCCAGCACATGTCCGGATTTTTGTGCGATGAACGTCGGCAGCACGGCGGCGATGCCATTCAGGACGCCTTTGATATTGACGTCCACCATCGCGTTCCAGTTGTCAGTTTCCAGCGCAGCGAAGGGCGAGTTCGGCATCAGCCCGGCATTGAGGAAGATGGCGTCCACTTTGCCAAAACTATCCAGCGCGAGTTGTACCAGTGCTTTGCTGTCTGAGGGATTGACGACGTCGGTCACGCGATAGACCGCAGCGCCGCCCTTGCCATTGATGCTGTCGGCGATGGCTTTGAGTTTTTCTTCACGGCGCGCGCCCAGCACCAGCTTGGCGCCCGCTTCGGCCAGCTTGTAAGCGGTGGCTTCGCCGATGCCCGATGAGGCGCCGGTGATGATGACGACCTTGTTCTCGATGTGGTTCATGGTTTTTTCTCCGTGCTTGGGGGTACAGGGGATTATACGGGGCAACAGGCAGAGTGGCGCCTGCGGCGACGGGTAGGATCAGGAAGGTACGGCGACGGATGATGGGTTGGTTACAGCTTCCGCCCGAATCAACGGGGCAAGGTGTCATATTCAGCATCGCCAACCGGTTCGCACCATTCGCAGCTGGCGCCTTCTTTAGGCACGGTCACGGAGAGGTGCGAAAACCAGCAGTCTTGGGCAGCGCCGTGCCAGTGTTTCACTTCAGGCGGTATATCAACTATATCTCCCGCTTTCAAACGGCGCGGGGGCTTGCCTTCCTCTTGGTACCACCCCTCGCCTGCGGTGCAGATCAGAATTTGTCCGGCCACGTGGTGAATGTGCCAGTTGTTGCGGCAAGCGGGTTCAAACGTTACTTTGACCGCAGCGGCGTTGCGGTAGGCAAGTGTACAAGATCGCTGGTGCCGATGAAGTATTGCGTGTAGGCGGTATTTTCTTCACCGGCGGGGAACATTTGCTGAAAGTCGTTGGGCGTCATGGCGCTTCCTTTTGCGTAGGTAGGTGTGTTTAATTGTACAGCCCGCTGGGCGCCTGCTTTCATCTTTTTATGGAGACTGATACCAAACACCTTGCGCATTATGACGGCGAGCGACTGCGCTAGCGGGTATAACTCCGCCATGCTCTTTGTTCTATCGTTTTCTGTGCCATTTTTTTCGTTTGAGGGATAAGGTGCGTCGCGATCAGATTTTCTGATGTTTATGCCGGAATCTCCGACAAGAGGTGAACTAGACTGAGCTGATGAAATGATCGGTGTTCTTAGTGCAGGGGCAGCGTGAACAACGGGAGGAAGAAATGACTCATGGAAGCCACAGGCATTTTAGGAATACAAAAAATTAATAAAATTAGTAAAGACAAATATTGAATATTAGAGTGAGCAGTTAGGCTTATCTATTCTAATAGCAGCCATATTTAATTAATCAATATTATGCAACTAATCAGTAAAGAATACATTATAGGCTTGACAATTTTTTTGATACAATAGTAAAATTATATAAATATACTTAATCATAGATAAATATCTTTTTGAGAAAAAAGAAACTGTAAAAATACTAAATTTA
>ERZ772967.2892-NODE-2892-length-10763-cov-8.214793_pt1 | contig 10763 bp, 6 predicted proteins | sample MGYA00511677_ERZ772967 | MGnify/ENA primary metagenome ERZ772967 (study PRJEB29015, sample SAMEA2737931) | human oral metagenome | biome: human oral; feature: human-associated habitat; material: dental | place: China | collected 2146 ...
ATCGGCGTCGGGACCGCGCTGGTTCACATCGGTGCTGGAGTCGCTGAAACGCGACGAAAATGCCCGCCGCCTGGCCTGGATGCTGACCTGGGCGAACTACGGCCACGGTGATCGCGAACACGCTTATGTCCCGTATCCTGCGCATGGCAACTACCCGGATCATCCGCTGCTGTCCGATTTCCGGGCTTTCCACGACGACCCGTGGACTATCTTCGCCAAGGAATGGAAACGGTAGCTTTATGCTGGTCACCTGCACCGCGATGGCATAGTGGAACCCTGTCGCGACACCGTTTCCAAAGGAGCTGAGATGACCGCGAGCCTGCCCACCGTCGTGTTCGCCGGGGACTCCATCACCGACGCTGGGAGGGACCCGGCCAGCGGATCCCTGGGCACCGGTTACGTGGCGAAGCTCGCCAAAGGTCCCCTGGCGTTCGCGCGGGTCGTCAACGCGGGCGTCAGCGGAGATCGTATGGCGGACTTGGAAGCAAGATTCAACGCCGATGTGCTGGCGGAGCAACCTGATCTGGTGAGCATCTTCATAGGGATCAACGACACCTGGCAGGTGGTCACGGGCGAGGCGGCCTCGCCGCTGAAGGAGTTCGAGGCCGCGTACCGGCGCCTAATCGAGAGCCTGGGCAGGACGCCTGTGGTGCTTGTGGTGCCGTTCGTCGCCCCTGTCACCCCGGACCAGGAGGGCTGGGGAGCGGACCTGGAGCTGAGGCAGGAGCTCGTCCACCACCTGGCAGCGGAATATGGCTGCGCAGTGGTTGACCTAGGCCTGATGATCCGGGAGTATTCCTCAGACTATGAGAACGAGGAGCTGGCCGGGGACGGGGTCCATCCCACCGATCTGGGCCACAAGCTGATCGCCGAGGCCTGGAACCGTGAGGCCCACACCCGGGTCGAAGCACTGCGCCGACCATAGCCCCTAAGCACACGCTATTCCCATAGGCGGACCCCACCGCCCCGGGTGACCTCAGTGCCGGGTCATGAGGACTGTTCCTGCTGCTCGGCAACCAGCAGGTCACGGGCTTGCCCGGCCGCGATCAGCGACCCGGCCACCAGCACCCCGGCGCCCGGCCCGGCCGCGTCGGCCAGCAGGGTCGCGAGTTCCAGCGCATCAGGCATCGCCGGGGCCTGGTGCACCTTCCCGGCCGGCCAGAAGTCTTCTGCAGCCCGCGCCAGCTCTTCGGCAGGCAGGGCGCGTGGGGTTCCCTGGGCACGTGTGACCACCACCTGGTCCATAGCCGAGGCGAAGATCTCAAGCACTCCAGAGGTGTCCTTGTCGGCCATCATCGCCACCACCCCGATGAGGGGCTGGAAGGCAAAGGCTTCCTGGCAGGCATCGATGGTCGCCTGCGCGGCCTGGGGGTTGTGGGCGGTGTCGATGACAATGGCCGGCGAGGTGCGTGCCAGCTCAAGCCTGGCTGGGGCCACCACCGATGCGAGCCCTTCCTCGATGATCTCGGGAGCCAGGGGTTGACCGCCGAGGAAGGCCTCGACGGCAGCGACAGCCAGTGCGGCATTGCGAGCCATGTAGGCTCCGTGAAGGGGAAGGAACAGGTCTCCCAGCGGCCCGCCCGCGCTCTCGATCCGGATCACCTGGCCACCCACCGCTGGACGGCGCTCCAGCACACCGAAATCCGGCCCCTCGGCCCTGACGACGTCACCTGCTTCAACGGCCTGGGCCAGCAGAACGCGGGCGGCCGCCGGCTCCTGGCCGGACAGCACCACCGTCGCTCCGGGCTTGATGATGCCCGCCTTCTCAGCGGCGATCTTCTCCAATGAGTCGCCCAGAATGTGCGTGTGGTCAGCGCCGACCGGGGTCACCACCGCCACCTGTGGGTCTGCGACGGATGTGGCGTCCCACCTCCCTCCGAGCCCGACCTCGACCACCGCAACATCCACTGGCGTGTCAGCGAAAGCCGCGTAGGCCATGCCGGTGATGACCTCGAAAAAGGTCATGTCGATTCCATCCAGTTTCCGGTCATCCACCATTCGGACGAAGGGTTCGATCTCGCCCCAGACCTCGGCAAACCTCACCTCGGAGATCGGTTCCCCATCGATGGAGATCCGCTCTCGGGCGTCGCTGAGGTGAGGACTGGAGAACCTCCCCGTGCGCAACCCAGCGGCACGCAACAGCGCGTCGATCATGATGCACGTCGATCCCTTGCCGTTGGTTCCCGCCACCTGGATCACGGGGGTGGCCCGTTCGGGATTCCCCAGCAGATCCATCAGGGCGGAGATGCGGCTCAGGGCCGGGCCGACGCGGTGTTCGGGCCAGCGGGATGTGAGTTCGGCTACGAGGGCAGCGTGTTCCATGATGAGCACATACTAGTGACGCGGTTACTATGTTCTGCGTGATGAACAGATACCCCGACCCCTCCGTGCGACACTGGCCGGACTGGGTGGGATTGATGGCCCGTCTGATACCCGGAGTCGTCTTCCTCTACGCGGGCATCGTGAAAATCGGGGACGTCGAGGGTTTCGCCCTCGATATTCGCGCCTATCAGCTGGTCAGCTGGGATCTCTCCCAGATACTCTCGTACATCCTTCCGGTGGTCGAGATCGCAGTCGGGGTCCTGCTCATCGTGGGGCTGCTCACCCGCTGGGCGGCGCTGGTCACGGCGTTGCTGCTGATCGCCTTCATAGGCGGCATCATCTGGGTCTGGAGCCAGGGAATCAGCATCGACTGCGGCTGCTTCGGGCATGGTGGCGAGGTGACCCCGGAGAGCACCCAGTATCCTCAGAAACTGGCCGAAAATCTGGCGATGACCGCGCTGTGCGGCTGGCTGGTCGTACGGCCACGTTCCCTTTTCAGCCTGGATCAGGCACTTTTCGGCTCACCCATTCGTTTCAGCGAGGAGAGCCACGACGACATAGCCAAAATGGCGGAAACCGAGGAGTGAATTTTTACCTCATGGCCAACAACTCGAATCTGAGCAAACGCGTCGCGCTCAGGCAGCAGCAGGAACTGGAAGCACGCCGCAAACGCAACGCCCGAATGCTGGGGGTCGGTCTGGGCGTGCTGGCCCTCGTGGTGGTGGTCGTCATTGCCGTCGTCATCGCCAACGCAATTGGCAGCAAGGCCCCTGCTGCCGAGCAGCTCACCCCTCCGAACGCCACCGAGGGACACGGCATCGCCATCAAGAGCAAGAACACCCAACCCGCGGGCGACGTGCCGAACGTGGTGGTCTACGAGGACTACCAGTGCCCCGCCTGCAAGGCGTACGAGGCCCGGTACGGCAACGCTTTCCAGCAGCTCATCGACGAGGGCAAGATCACCCTCGAGATCCGTACCGCGTACTTCCTCAACGACGCCAACAAGACCATAAACAAGAAGTCCTCCGAACGCGCCGCGCTGGCGGCGGCCGCCGCCGACGCGGTCGGCAAGTACCGCGAATACCACAAGGTGGTCTACGACAACCAGCCCGAGCACGAGGGTGACGGCTACACCGATCAGCAGCTCCGGGTCGATTTCGCGGCCAAGGCCGGAATCGCGGGGGACGACTTGGCAACCTTCCAGAAGCTCTACGACACCAAGGCCTACGCCGACTTCGCGAAGAAATCCTTCGAAACCATGGGCGAGGCCGGGATCGGCGGCACGCCCGCGTACGTCGTCAACGGCAAGAAGATCAATCTCGAGAGCCTCTCCTCGAACGATCCGCAAACCGTGCTGACCGCCATCCAGTCCGCCGCTTCGGGTTCCTGATCAGCGACCTGATGTGATCGTGCCACCGGGAGGTCTCCCGGTGGCACGATCACATCGCGGGGTGTGACTTTTACCTCATCCGCCGCGCACAACTACGATTCCCTACCATGACGAACCCTGCCTACAATTCCGGACTGCCCACCAAACCCGCTCTCGAGGGTCTCGAGAGCAAATGGGGACAGGTATGGCGTGAGGACGGCACCTACGCGTTCCGGCGCCCGGCATCCCGTGAGCAGGTGTTCTCCATCGACACCCCACCGCCGACGGTCTCCGGATCGCTGCACGTGGGCCACGTCTTCAGCTACACCCACACCGACACCATCGCCCGCTACCAGCGGATGCGCGGCAAGGAGGTGTTCTACCCGATGGGCTGGGACGACAACGGTCTGCCCACCGAACGCCGCGTCCAGAACTACTACGGTGTGCGCTGCGACCCGTCGCTTCCCTACGACGAGGATTTCACTCCCCCGGCCAAGCCGGATCCGAAACGCCAGATGCCCATCTCGCGACGCAACTTCATCGAGCTGTGCGAGAAACTGACCGCCATCGACGAGAAGGTCTTCGAGGATCTGTGGCGGTATCTCGGATTGTCCATCGACTGGGACACCCTCTACACCACGATCTCCCCGGCCACGCAGGTCGTGGCCCAGCGGGCCTTCGTGCGCAATCTCGCCCGCGGCGAGGCCTACCTGAGTTTCGCCCCAACCATGTGGGACGTCACGTTCCAGACGGCGGTGGCGCAGGCGGAACTGGAGTCCCGGGAGCACCCGGGCGCCTATCACCGCGTCGCCTTCCACGGCGCCGACGGGCCGGTGTTCATCGAAACCACGCGCCCCGAGCTGCTGCCCAGCGTCTGCGCCCTGATCGCCCATCCCGATGACGAGCGCTACCAGCATCTGTTCGGGACCACCGTCACGTCCCCGGTCTTCGGGGTGGAGATCCCGGTCCTGGCGCACACCGCCGCCGAGCCCGACAAGGGCGCCGGCATCGCGATGTGCTGCACCTTCGGTGACCTCACCGACGTGCAGTGGTGGCGGGAACTCGATCTGCCGACCCGCACCATCATCGGCCGCGACGGCCGTCTCCAGCGGGAGATCCCCGAGTGGCTCACCAACGCCGAGCCCTGGGCCGACTTGGCCGGCAAAACGGTCTTCTCCGCCCGGGCCGCCGTCGTGGAGCTGCTGCGCGCATCCGGGGATCTCGACGGGGAACCGAAACCCATCTCCCGGCCCGTGAACTTCTACGAGAAGGGTGACAAGCCGCTGGAGATCGTCGCCACCCGCCAGTGGTACCTGTCCAACGGCGGCCGCGACGAACAGTTGAAGGCCGACCTGTTGAAGCGCGGCGCGGAGCTGGCCTGGACCCCGGAGCACATGCGCCACCGCTACGACAACTGGGTGGGTGGCCTGAACGGCGACTGGTTGATCTCCCGGCAGCGGTTCTTCGGGGTGCCCTTCCCGGTCTGGTATCCGCTCGACGCCGACGGTGAACCGCTCTACGACCAGATGATCGTCGCCGACGAGGCCAGCCTGCCCGTCGATCCCGTCACCGCGTGCCCGCCCGGCCACGAGGAGTCACAGCGCGGGATTCCGGGCGGGTTCATCGCCGACCCCGATGTGATGGACACCTGGGCGACCTCTTCGCTGACCCCGCAGATCGCGTCCGGGTGGGAGCGTGACGAGGAACTGTTCAACCTCACTTTCCCGATGGACATCGCCCCCCAGGGTCACGACATCATCCGCACCTGGTTGTTCTCCCGGATCGTGCGCGCCAATTTTGAGAACCACTCGCTGCCGTGGCGGCGCACCACCATCTCGGGTTTCGTCACCGACCCGGACCGCAAGAAGATGTCCAAGTCCAAGGGCAACGTGGTGGTTCCCTCCGACATCCTGGAGCGTTTCGGCTCCGACGCGGTCCGCTGGCGCGCCGCCATGGCCCGTCCCGGCATGGATTCGCCGTTCGACCAGTCGCAGATGAAGGTGGGGCGCCGGCTGGCCATGAAGATCCTGAACGCGGGCAAGTTCGTTCTCGGCCTGGCCCCCGAGCCCGGGGATCCCGCCGCCGTGACCAACCCGGTCGACAGGGCGCTGCTGGCGTCGCTGTCGGATGTTGTCACCGCCTGCACGGAGACGTTCGACGCCTTCGACTACACCCAGGCTCTCGAGGCCGCGGAAACCTTCTTCTGGTCCTTCTGCGACGACTACCTGGAGCTGGTCAAGGAACGCGCCTACGGCTCCCAAGGTCCCGAGGCGCAGGCCTCTGCGCAGTCGGCCCTGGCCATTGCCCTCGACGTACAGCTGCGGTTGTTCGCCCCGTTCCTTCCGTTCGTGACGGAGGAAACCTGGTCCTGGACCCACGGTTCGTCCATCCACCGCTCCCCCTGGCCCACCGCCGGGGAGCCGGCGATTGACGGCGACCGGCAGCTGCTGGCCGACATCGCATCGGTGCTTATCGCGGTTCGCGGGGCCAAGTCGAACGCGAAGGTGTCCATGAAAACCCCGGTCCGGAAGGCCGTCTTCCTGGGTGATCACGCCGCCCTGGAACGTTTGAAGGCCATCGAGGCGGATCTTCGTGCCGTCGGTCACATCACGGGCGAGGTGGTGTGGAAGATCGCCGAGGGTCCCCTGACCGTCGAGGCGGAGCTGGAGGAGACCCCCGCCGCCTGAAACCACCCCGAAGGGGTCATCGCCGGTGAAGCAGCGATGACCCCTTCGGGGTGCCGGTTCAGCCGAGGAAGGCCGCCGGGGGCAGCTCCGGGGGTGTCATCGCGGGTTTCTCCTCCAGGCGGGCCAGGGCTTCGTCGACCGCGACGTCGAGTTGCAGATCTTCGCCGTTCTCCCAGTCGGACGGCCCCAGGGGAACCTCGATATCGGGATCGGTTCCGTGGTTCTCCACCCCGAAACCGTGCTTGTGGAAGGCGAAGGCGTAGCGGGGCTGGGTCACGCCGGTGCCGTCGACCAGCTCGAATCGCCCGTCGATCCCGATCACACCGCCCCAGCTGCGCTCCCCCACCACGGGGCCGAGACCGAGGTTCTGGGCGGCGGCGGTGATGATGTCGCCGTCGGATCCCGCGTAGGGGTTGGTGATGAACACCACCGGTCCGCGCATGCCTTGTCCCGGATACGGTTCCGGTGAATCCATGTGCCGGGCGTAGCCCCAGCCGACGACGGTCCGCGTCAACCGTTCCAGCACCAGCGACGACGTGTGTCCGCCGCTGTTGTACCGCACGTCCACCACCACCGCCTCGCAGCGGGAGGCCTGCTCGATGAGCCGGTGGAACTCGGCCCAGCCCTCGGCCATCATGTTCGGGACGTGCACGTAGCCGACCCGTCCCCGTGAGCGTTCCCTGACCCGCTCGACCCGGGAGGCCACCCACTCGTGGTAGCGCAACCCGGCCTCATTGGCCACAGGAACCACTACCACTCTTCGTTTCGAATCTCCCCGGGCCAGGGTCAGTTCGACGGCGGCGCCCACAGCTCCCAGCAGCAGCGCATTGATGTCAGGGACTCCTGCGGTGGGTTTTCCGTCGACGGCCACGATCACGTCCCCCGCCCGGGCTGCCACACCCGCCGCGCGAAGCGGGGAACGGGCCTTGGGGTCGGAGGATTCGCCGTCGAGGATGCGGTTGATGACGACCTCGCCCTTCTCGTTTCGCCCCAGGTCCGCACCCAACCAGGCCACCTTCGCCTCGCCGTGCCCGCCGGTGGGTGTGACGTAGGCGTGGGAGGTGTTGAGTTCCGCGTTCGTCTCCACGAGAACGTCGACGAGGTCGTCGTGGGTGGTGATCCGTTCCAGCAGCGGCCGGTAGCTCGCGCACACCGCATCCCAGTCGATGCCGTTCATGTCCTCGCGCCAGTAGTGGTCACGCATCAGCCGGGCGTTCTCGTCGAACATCTGACGCCACTCGTCGCGCGGAAGCAGCTGGCGGCGCAGCCGGTTCAGGTTCACGGCGATGCGGTCCTCGTCCTCGGCCCGCGCATCGGCCGGCTGCACCCACAGGTCGTCGCCGTTGCGAACCACCAGTTGTTTACCGTCTCCGCTGACCGCGGCATTGTCGCAGGCGTCGACCACCACGGTCAGTTTGCGTTTGGTGACGTCGTAGGCCTCGATGCTGTCCTTCGTTTCCTGGCCTGGCAGTTGCCCGGTACCGAGCACACCGGTGTACGGAGCGAGGCGTCGCCACAGCACCCCCTCGGCGGTGACGCAAAGCCCGTCGTAGCGGCCTGCCGGCACGGGCAGCGGAACCATCCGGTCCTCCGCGCCATCGATGTCCAGGACGACATCCGCATCCGGCTTCTCGTCCTTCGTCTCCGCCTCCGGTTTCTTGGCCTCGCTGATGGCCCAGCCGTCGGCGGACGGCCCGAACGGGACGGGATCCTCCGCGCTCAGGGGAATCACGTAGGGCCGCACGGTATTGGTGAAACCGAGATCGAAATTGATCTCGTCGTAGGCGGGATCGATGGTCCGGCTCGACAGGAAGTACAGGTAGCGGCCGTCGAGGCTGAACGTGGGAGAGAAGTCGTTGAACTGCCCGCGGGTCAGTTCGAAGGGCCGGTCCTCCGCGAGGTCGTGGCCGACCAGCCGTCCCAGCGCGCCCTCGTTCCCGAGCGTCTCCCGCCACACCAGGTAACGCCCACCGGGACTGAAGGCCAGGCCCGTCGCCTCCCCCTGCCGCGACCTCCCGACGTTCCTGACCGTGTTTCCGGCGACGTTCACCACGAACACCGCGCCGTCATGAGAGGCCACGGCTACCTCGGAACCCTCCGGGTTCGCCGCCAGGGCGAGCACCCGCCCCAATTGACCGTGCCAGATCCGGCGGAGATCGTCCTGGCCGTCGAGGGACGCGATCTCCAGGCAGTCCTCGCCCTCCGCGTCGGTGGCCCAGATGCCCTTCCCCGTGTTTCCGAGCGGAATGGCCTCCCGGATCCGCACGCCGGGTAGAGCACTCAGGGCGCGGGCCGGCCCGGAGCGGTGAGTCAGGAACCACGCCTGCCCCCGCCACTCGACGAGGGAACCATCACCGCCATGGTCCGGTGCCACGGACTCCAACCGGTCCAGCGCCTCGACGGTGACGGGAAGCGGTTCGCCCAGCGCGAGATCGACCGGGATCTCCCGCGGCTCGGCGTCCAGGGAGTCGAGGACGTGAAGCCTCCCGCGGGCATGGAAGACCACCCGCCTGCCGTCCGTCGTGGCGTCCCGGCAATACCCGTCGGTGAACGCGTGCGCGGTGTGGGCCCGCAGGTCGCTGCCGTCCGGTTCCACGCTCCACACCTGTGCCTGTTCCCCCGGGTTCCCCGGAAGCCGCGCGCCGAGATCCGAGGTGAAGACGATGCGCTCCCCCACCCAGCAGGGACCGGCCAGACTCGCGGTCTCCCCGGGAAGCAGACGTGTCCAGTTCTCCTGCTGCGCGTCGGACACCCAGACCCGATTGACCATGCCGCCCCGGTAACGTTTCCACTGCTCCGGGCCGCGGAAATTCGGGGAGGCCAGCACCACCCGGCCAGTCGGATTCCGGTCCGCGGCCGAAGCAGGACCCCACGGCAGTCGTTCCAGTTCACCGTCCAGGGAAACCGAGTACAGCCGGGAAAGCGCCCGCAGGGCCTCGTTGTGCATGGAGGCCACCAGCACGTGGTCCTCGTCCAGCCAGCCGCACACCTGCATGCGGACAGCGCTCAACCAGGTGAGGCGACGCCCGCCGCCCTCCAGATCGAGAACGTGAAGATCCTGGTTGCCCAGGTGGCCGGACACGAATCCCACCCGTCTGCCCGAGGGTGAGAACCGGGGGCTTCGCATCGGAACATGCTCGGAGGTCAGGCGATGTGCCCGACCTCCCGAGATCGTCGTCAACCACAGATCGTCGTCGGCAACGAAAACCACTTGGTCCTCATTGACGTGTGGGTAGCGCAGATAGCCGGAAATCATGGCGCCAAACCTACCCGAAGAAGCGCCGGGAGATGTCAGGCCGACAAGTCCCGGCGCCTAGCCACACGGGAGGAGGCCACCAACTCAGGTTGCGCTTTTCCGAGAACGGCCTCGCGGGTCACGACGACCTGTGCCACGTCCTCCGCGGAAGGCACCTCGAACATCACGTCGAGCAGCAGCTCCTCGAGGATCGCCCGCAGGCCACGGGCCCCGGTTCCACGTTCCAGGGCGAGCTCCGCGATGGCGTCGATGGCCTCTCCCGTGAAATCCAGCTGCACCCCGTCGAGCTCGAAGAGGCGGGCGAACTGTTTGGTCAGGGCGTTGCGGGGCTCGACGAGGATCCGGTTCAAAGCCTCGCGGTCCAGCGGCGAGACCGTCGAGATCATGGGGAGACGCCCGATGAACTCCGGGATCAGACCGAACTTGTGCAGGTCCTCGGGACGGACCTCGGAGAAGGGATCGGTCACTTCTTTCCGGGCCGAGGTGTCGACGCTGAACCCGAGGGGCCGCTTCCCGATACGGGAATTGATGATTTCGTCGAGACCGGCGAAGGCCCCGCCGACGATGAACAACACCTTGGTGGTGTCGATCTGGAGGAAGTCCTGGTGCGGATGCTTGCGCCCGCCCTGAGGCGGAACCGAGGCGACGGTTCCCTCGAGGATTTTCAGCAGCGCCTGCTGCACTCCCTCACCGGAAACATCGCGGGTTATCGATGGGTTTTCGGACTTGCGTGCGACCTTGTCGATCTCATCGATATAAATGATACCGGTCTCGGCCTTCTTGATGTCGAAATCAGCGGCTTGAATGAGCTTCAGAAGGATGTTCTCGACGTCCTCACCCACGTAGCCGGCCTCGGTGAGAGCCGTCGCATCGGCCATGGCGAAAGGCACGTTGAGCATTTTCGCCAAGGTCTGGGCGAGGTAGGTCTTCCCACAACCGGTGGGCCCGATCAGCAGGATGTTCGATTTCCCCACCTCGACGGTCTCGTCGTTCTGGCGTGAGCGACCAATCCTAGTCTGCTCCGATGTGATGCGCTTGTAGTGATTGTAGACGGCGACCGCGAGAGCTTTCTTGGCCGCGTCCTGCCCGATCACGTACTGATCGAGAAAATCGCGAATCTCCTTGGGCT
>ERZ772967.2893-NODE-2893-length-10762-cov-55.349865_pt1 | contig 10762 bp, 9 predicted proteins | sample MGYA00511677_ERZ772967 | MGnify/ENA primary metagenome ERZ772967 (study PRJEB29015, sample SAMEA2737931) | human oral metagenome | biome: human oral; feature: human-associated habitat; material: dental | place: China | collected 2146 ...
CGCTTGGCGGCGGAGTAGCCCACGAGCACGGGCAGGAAGGCGAAGGCCGCCGAGGAGATCATGTTGATCAGATCGGCGTAGTCGGCCAGCCAGTCCCAGCGCTGAACCAGCGACTGATCGCCGAACAGGCCCTCGGCGGTCAGGACGTTGTTGAGGGCCATCATGAGGCCGCCGGCGATCAGAGCCGGCAGGATCGGCACGAAGATATCCGCGATCGTCTTGATGAAGCGGGAGACGGGGTTGCCGCCCTTGGCGGCTACCTCCTTGGCCTCGTCCTTGGAGACCTCCTTGACGCCGCCGGTGGTGATCATCTCGGAGAAGACCGTGTCCACATCACCGGGGCCGACGATGATCTGGAACATGCCGCCCGCGATGAAGGTCCCCTTGAGGTCGGGATCCTTGTCCAGGGCCTTCTGGTCCACCTTGTCCATGTCGTTGAGGACGAGGCGCAATCTGGTCGCGCAGTGCGCCGCCGCGCTGATGTTCTCCGCGCCGCCGACGTACGTCAGGACGTCTTTCGCCACTCGGGCGTGATCCATGGCCACCCGGGATTCCTTTCTCTGGGGCCTGGGCGCTCGGCGATGAGCCTCAGGGCGATGAACGCGTGGGAAACAACTGTGGGACCCGAGCGTCCAGACCTATGTCAAACGACTGTCACAATACCGTTGCGGCCGTCACATCGCAAGCGCTGCATGAGAATTGCGGGAGTTCGGTCTCAGTCGAGCGGTCGTGCCCGGGCGCTCCGCAGCCTCAGGATGCCGTCGGTCCTCACGGTGGCGCCCGAGGAGTCGGGGGGCACGAAGCTGCGCAGGGTGAAGACGATATCGCCTTCCCCCACGACGATCTCGGTGATCGATCGATCGTGGAGCACTTCCAGGCGCGGGCGGATCGACGGGGACGCGGTGACCCGTCGCCTGGCGCCGTGCCGGGCGTACCTCGACGTCGTCCGGTCGACCACCAGGTGCGTCCCGGAGGCGGAGAGCGTCAGGTCGATATCGACGTGGCACGGCTCGTCCCCGATGCGCAGGCCCCAACGACCGCTGCTCCCCGTCGTCTCCAGAGCCTCGGCCTCCAGCTCGAGATGCCAGGAGCGGTGCCCCCGCAGCTCGGAGATCCGGGTCTCCCCCGTCACCGGCGCCCCGGCCAGTTCGAGTTCCGCCGCGTCGTCGGGCAGCGGGGTCGCCGGACGCTGGACGAGGCGACCGTCGCGCAGGGTGAGCACGCGGGGAACCGTCATGGTGTGGACCCAGCCGGCGGAGTCGGCACTGGGCTGGTCGTCCTCCTCGGCGTTGCCGGCCCACCCCATGAGGAGCACCGGTCCCGGCCGCGCGGGGTGCCGCGCGAAGACCTGCGGGGCGTAGAACTCGAAGCCCCGATCGATCTCGTGGATCTCGCCGCTGCACTCGCGCAGCTCGTCGCCCACGAGCCGCCCGACCGTGTAGACGCAGGGGAAGATGTTCTCGTAGCCCTCCTCGTCGGGCCGAATGCCCTGAGGGCAGAAGATGAGCACGTCGTGCTCGGTCCCCGTCGCCTCGTCGGGCACGCGGACGATGCCCGGGCACTCCCACATGTAGCCGAGCGAGTCGAGGGCGCCGTGGGCGTCGGGGAAGCTCAGCTCGCCCTCGAAGCGCCATGAAACGAGATCCGCGGACCGGTACAGGAGCGCCGTGCCGGTCCGGTCCGTGCGCTGCGCGCCCACGACCATTCGGAAGGTGCCCGGCGCATCGGGGTCGCGCCACACCTGCGGGTCGCGGAAGTGCGCCGTGTAGCCGTTCGGGCGATCGATGATCGGGTTGCCGGGCCACTTGGTGAAACGGGCCAGGTCCCGGCTGCTGGCCAGTGCCTGGGTGGAGATGCGGGCGTCGGTCGTCGGATCCTTGAGGTTGCCGGTGTAGAACAGTTGGAAACGGGCGTGGTCGGGCGCGTGCGCCGCCTCGTCGCCGGCGAGCACGAGCGCGCTCCCCGAGTAGGCCCCGCTGCGATCGTAGGGGGAATCGGGGATGATCGCGGGATCGTGCTGCTCCCAGGTGAGCAGGTCGTGCGAGGAGGCGTGCCCCCAGAAGACGAGTTTGCGTCGGGGGTGGAAGGGTCCGAACTGGTAGAAGGCGTGGTAGGTGTCCCCGTCGACGAGCAGGCCGTTGGGGTCGTTGAGGCGTCCCACGGGCGGAGCCAGATGGAAACGGGGGTAGTCCGGGTCCTGCCCCGCACGGGACGAGGCCATCGCCTTTCGAGCGAGTGCTATGAGATCCTCCGCCATGGGCAGAGGTTATCAACTTCCCGGTGGTTCGAAGATGATTCAGTGGTAGTACGGGATCATGAGCCATAGGCCGAAGACGATGATGCCCAGGGCCAGCGCCAGGAAGAAGCCGGCCGCCAGCTCGGCGGCGTGCAGACCCTTGACCTCTCCGGCCAGACGCTTGAGGTGGGCCTCGTCGAGCATGCGGGCCGCCGAGGAGGTGATGGCCAGGATGAAGCTGGTGACGAGCACGGTCACCACCGTGACCAGCGCGAGCGACGCCCAGTCGATGCTCATACGATGCTCTCCTTCCGTGGTGCCTGCGATGCGGCGGGAGCGGCCGTGCTGGTGATCGCCGCCGCGCTGACGAGCTCGTCCTTGACCTCGTTGAGAGTCTTGGGGGCGCGCCCGAGCTCGGCATCGGACTGCCTGGCCACGACGACGGAGTCCGCGTCGTTGACGTTGGAGAAGTCGACCCGGTTATGACCGGCTTGACGGATGATGAGCCATGCTCCGACCAGGAGCAGGACGATGACGGCGATGGTGCCGAGAACGCCGCCCCTGACCGCGATCAAGGAGGTCAGCGCGCCCACCACCGCGGCGCAGGGCAGCGTGACGAGCCAGGCGATGCCCATCTTCCCGAAGGTTCCCCATGACACCTTCGCCCCCCGTCCCACTCCGGTGCCGAGGATCGAGCCGGTGCAGATGTGGGTGGTCGACAGGGCGAAGCCCAGGTGCGAGGAGGCGAGGATGGCCACGGTCGAGGTCGTCTCGGAGGCGAAGCCCTGCGGCGGGTCGATGTGGACCAGTCCCTTGCCCATGGTGCGCATGATGCGCCAGCCCCCGGAGTAAGTGCCCAGACCGATGGCCAGTCCCGCTGCGCCGACCACCCACCAGTGGGGACCGGTGCCCGTCTCCTGGTATCCGGCGGCGATCAGGACCAGGGTGATGACGCCCATGGTCTTCTGGCCGTCGGAGGTGCCGTGGGCCAGGGCCACCATGGAGGCCGAGATCCGCTGCCCGTTGCGGAAGATCGTCTGGCTGAAGCGATCGGTGGGGCGGGCTATGCGATAGGCGACCCAGGTGGCGAGCGCCGACGCCATTCCGGCCACGCACGGGGCGATGAGCGCGGGCAGGATGATCTTGGAGACCACCGTGCCCCAGTGCACGCCCTGGAGGCCCGCGGCCATGATGACGGCGCCGATCAGCCCGCCGAAGAGCGCGTGGGAGGAGGAGGACGGCAGGCCGAAGAGCCAGGTGGCCAGGTTCCACAGAATCGCGCCGGCGAGGCCCGCGAAGACCATCGCGGGTGCCGCCTCGATGAGCGCGTCGTTGAACATGCCGTGGGAGATCGTCTTGGCGACCTCCGTGGAGAGCGTCGCGCCGATGACGTTCAGCACGGCCGCGACGAAGACAGCGCGCTTGGGGGTGAAGGCCCCCGTGGCGACGGAAGTCGCCATGGCGTTGGAGGAGTCGTGGAATCCGTTGGTGAAGTCGAAGACCAGCGCCGTAATGACAACGACCACCACGATGAAGAGTGTTGTACTCATACCATCTCTCGGTCAGGTGAGCGGATCGGGCCCCGGGAGCGGCCGATGCCGACCGGGGCGGGATCCGGGTCGCATGAACACGGCCCACCCTCATTGTTACCAGCGACCGACTGCACTCGACAGCGAGATTCCGAGTGTTCACCAACTGTTCACCTGCCCCCCGATGGCGCCGGTCGCGATCGGCATCGCCCTCGCAGGCCCGAGAGCAGGAGGGGGAGGATGATGGGATCATGCCGCTGTCCCGCCGTCGCCCTCGTCGCCGCGCCCCCTCCGGCTCCTCCTCGCGCCATGACGACGCGGGTCCGGTCCTGCGGGCGCTGGCCGCGAGCGTCTACGCGCCCACCGCGGTCTTCGCCGTCGGCTCGGGTGCGATCCAGCCGGTCCTCGTGCTGGCGGCCATGGACGTCGGGATGTCCCGACCCGCGGCGGCCCTGGTCATCGGTCTGCTGGGGGTCGTCGGAGTGGTCTCGGCGCCTGTCGCGGGAGGCGTCGTCGCACGCGTGGGAGGCAGGCGGGCCATGGCCGCCGGCACGGTCATGGCGGTCGTCGCGGCCATCGGCATCCTCATCGCGATGAGCGCGCCATCGGCCGCCGCGGTGGCGATCTTCGTGGTCGGCGTCGTCCTGCAGGCGGTCGCCGCGAACCTGTGGGCGCTGGCCAGACAGGGCTACGTCGCCGACGCGGTTCCTCCGTGGGCCCGAGCCCGAGCGCTGTCCTTCCTGGGAGGCATGATGCGCCTGGGCGTCCTGGTCGGTCCGGCGATCGGCTCGCTCGCCATTCTGGCGGCCGGCCGGCGCGGGCCGTTCGCGTTCCAGATCGTCATGGTGCTCGGCGCCATGTGGCTGGTGCTGGCACGGGCGCTGCCCTCCCGGGAGCTTCGTCGCGCGCGCCGCGCCGCTGAGACGGCGCGCGCCCGAGCCGTCGGCGGGATCACCGCCCCGTCCGCCGGCGACTCGACTGAGCCCGCGCGCACGCGCGTCGACCTGCCCGCGACCGCCGCCGTCGCCGCGGCCATGACCTGCCTGCAGCTGCTGCGGACCAATCGGACCGTGCTCGTACCGCTGTGGGGCGCGCACCTGGGCCTGAGCGACATCCTCATCTCGGCGACCTTCGCGGCCGGGGCCCTGGTCGATGTCGCCATGTTCCTGCCCTCGGGCAGGTGGATGGATCGTCACGGGCGCCTGGCCGGCATCCTGCCGGCCCTGTTCGTGATGGGGGCCTCCCTGATGCTGGCCGTCGTGTGGACCTCCCCGATCGGTTTCGTGGTGAGCACCTGCCTCATGGGCTTCGGCAATGGTTTCGGCTCGGGCATTGTCATGACGATGGGGGCCGATCTCGCTCCGACCACCGGTCGCGAGCGGTTCCTGGGGTGGTGGCAGGGCATCGGGAACATAGGTGCCGCGGCCGGTCCCTTCGTCGTCTCGACGCTGACGGCGACGCTCGGGCTGGTCGCCGGGATGCGGGGAACAGCGCTTCTGGGCGTTGTCGGCGGGGCGTGGGCCTGGGTGGCCATGCCCCGCGCCTACGCCCGCGTCGGCATCGACCTGCGGGGTCGAGCGCTCGCCAACGGCGAAGTGAGACGAGGCAGACGCCTCAGCGCGCCCTGACTGTTACACGGGGGGAGCAACGATAAGGTTCGGACCATGGCAGCCCGAAGTGGAAGCACGCGCTCGTCCAAATCCCGGAAAGGCCGCGCCCCGGCCCCTTCTCACCTGGATCTCGGAATCGATCTGGGCACGACTCGAACCGTCGTCGCCCGCGCCGACCGAGGAAACTATCCCGTTCTGTCCTTCACCGACACGAACGGCGACTCCCACGACTACTACCCGTCCTTGACGGCGCTGACCGAGGACGGTCTGGTGCACGGCTTCCGAGCGCGCCGGGCCGCCCGGGAGGGCGCCCCGCTCCTGCGCAGCCTCAAGCGCGCCCTGGCGGCGCCGTCGGTCAGCGCTTCGAGCACCGTGACCCTCGGCGATCGCACGCTGAGCATCGGCGAGGTGCTCGTCTCCTTCCTAACGGACCTGCGTCAACGGCTGGCCATGTCCGGGGTGCTGGACGGCGCCGATCCCGGCAACGAGGACGCGAACGTGGTGGTGGCGGTGCCCGCGCACGCCTACGGGGCCCAGCGCCTGCTCACGCTCGACGCCTTCCGAGCGGCGGGCTTCCATGTGACCGCCATGCTCAACGAGCCCAGCGCCGCCGGCTTCGAGTACACGCACCGCAAGGCGTCCACCGTGTCCTCCCGGCGCACGCGGGTACTGGTCTACGATCTCGGCGGAGGGACCTTCGACACCTCCTTGGTCGATGTCAACGGCGCCGCCCACGAGGTGCTGGCCTCTCGAGGACTGGGTGATCTCGGCGGTGACGACGTCGATCTCATCCTGGCCCAGCTGGCGCTGGCGCGCGCGTCCGTGGATGAGGCCGTTCTGAATGCGACGCAGCTCGGTGATCTCCTCGACCAGTGCCGCGGTGTCAAGGAGGCCCTGGCGCCGCAGTCGCGGCGCATGGTCATCCCCGTGCTCGACAATGACGTCGTCCTGCCGGTAGCGGATCTCTACGAGGCCACAGCGCCTCTGATCCAGCGCAGTGTGGACATGATGGCGCCCCTGGTCGGCCGGCTCGAGGACGGCGGTCCGGATCTGACCGATATAGCCGGCATCTACCTCGTGGGCGGCGCCTCGGGCCTGCCGCTGGTGCCGAGAATGCTTCGCGAGCAGTTCGGACGCCGCGTCCATCGGTCCCCCTACCCCGGGGCCTCCACCGCGATCGGTCTGGCCATCGCCGCCGATCGCGATGCCGATGTCCGGCTGACGGATCGGCTCTCGCGCGGCTTCGGCGTCTTCCGGGAGGCCGACGGTGGCGCGCGCACGTCCTTCGACGCGATTCTGACCGAGGACTCCATACAGAAGGGCAGCGGGGCCAGCGCCACTGTGGCGACACGCCGCTACCAGGCGGTCCACAACGTCGGACGCTACCGGTTCGTGGAGTGCGCGGGAGTCGATGATGACGGGGAGCCTCGCGGCGAGCTCGCGCCCTATGAGGACGTCCTGTTCCCCTTCGACGCCTCCCTGCGCGATATCGATGACCTGTCCTCGGTGCCCGTGGTGCGCACGGGCGGCGGCCCGCAGATGGAGGAGCATTACGAGGCGGACGAATCCGGTCTGGTTCGGGTGACGCTCACCGACCTCAGCGATGGCCACAGCCGCACCTACATTCTGGGGCATCGCACCGCCTGAGCCCGGAGCCCGCGTGGAGTCGTCGACGCCGGGCAGCCGGATGGTAGGTCAAACGGCTTCCGACAGGGCGGTGAGCCGGTCGATCTCCTCCGGTGCGAGTTCGAGGGTGAGCGCCGTCAGGATCGGGGCGAGCTGCTCCGCGGTGCGGGCCGAGGCCAGCGGCGCCACCACACCGGGGCGGTCGCGCAGCCACGTCAGGGCGACCGCGGCCGGCTCCGTGGCGTGGGCGGCCGCGATCTCGGCCAGCGCCTCGACCACGGCGAAGCACTCGGGCCGCAGGTAGTCGGCCACCATGGAGGAGCGCGAGGAGACGACCGCCTCGCCCTGTCGGTACCTCCCGGTCAAGAAGCCGGCGGCCAGCGAGAAGTACGGGATGAGGCCCATGTCGTGCCTGGCCGCGACGTCTCCGCGGTTCCCGGGCCCCTCGACGTCGCCCCGGTGGAGAAGGTTGTAGTGCGGCTGGAGCGCGACGGGGGCCTGGGCCCCCATGTCGGTCGCGACGCCGCACCACTGCTCGATGCGCTCGGGAGTGTAGTTGGACAGCGCCACGTAGCGGGTCTTGCCGGCGGAGCGGAGCTCCTCGAAGACGGCCACGGACTCCTCCAGAGGCGTGTTCGGGTCGTCGAAGTGCGCGTAGTAGAGGTCGACGTGGTCGGTGCCCAAGCGCGTCAGGGATTCCTCCAGGGCGGTGCGGACGTTGCCGGGTGCGAGCCCGCCCCGGTCCGGTTTGGCGGAGACCTTGGTGGCGATGACGACGTCGTCACGGCGCCCGCGTCCGCGTAGCCACGAGCCGATGATCGTCTCCGACTCTCCCCCGACGTTGCCGTCCGCCCAGGCGGAGTAGACATCGGCCGTGTCGATGAGGTTGCCGCCCGCATCGGTGTAGGCGTCCAGCACGCGATGCGAGGCGGTCTCGTCGGCGGTCCAGCCGAAGACATTGCCGCCCAGTCCCATGCGGCAGACATCGAGGTCCGAGGCGCCGATCCTCATCGTGGGGTTCTCCTGTCCGTGGTCGTACGGTGGTACCTGGGTCATGGCGGCCATGACGGGACCATGCGCGTCGCGAGGGGGCCGCCCCGGTCTCCGCGGACGCGATCAGCCGAGCCGGCGCCTGGCCGCACGGCGCTTGGCCAGCTCATCCTCGACCACCGGCGCCCGGGTCGCGTGGTCGACGGGGAGCTCGGCCAGAGAGCCCTCGACCTCGTGCCATACGCGTCCCACGGCGATGCCGAAAACGCCCTGGCCGCCCTGGACGAGATCGATGACCTCGTCGGCGCTGGTGCACTCGTACACGGAAGCGCCATCGCTCATCAGGGTGATGGAGGTCAGGTCCTCCACCCCTCGTTCATGAAGGGCGTTGACCGCCGTGCGGATCTGCTGGAGGGAGACACCGGTGTCGAGCAGTCGCTTGACGATCTTGAGCAGCAGAATGTCGCGGAAGGCGTACAGGCGCTGAGAGCCGGACCCCCTGGCCCCCCGGATGGAGGGCTCCACCAACCCGGTACGGGCCCAGTAGTCCAGCTGCCTGTAAGTGATGCCGGCAGCTCGACAGGCGATCGGTCCGCGATAACCCGCGTTGGTGTCGAGCTCGGGGAGCGGGTCTCCGAAGAGCATCCCCTGACCGCGTTGGGGTGCCGGGGCGTGAAGGCTGGCTTCGTTCGCGCTCAACTGACCTGCTCCTGTCGGAATGGGGGCATCACATCGGGTGGGCCCCGTGGTGGTGGGATCGGGCGGACGTCCCCGACCGGGAACCACGATAAGGCCACCGCCCGCGGGGCTCAACGAAGGGCGCGCCGGGTCCCACTGTCAACGATGTCTCAATCTCAAGATGAGGTCAAGATCCATTCGACCGCGGTGGTTGTTTGCGGCTCGATATCAGGGATGTTGCGACAGACCAGCAGAAACGGCACAGTGATGCACGCCACATTTTGAGTCACACACGTCACTTCTGTTCCGCGTGTCGTGGGCTCGGACGGTCGCGATCCCAGGCCGGGGACGTCGCCTCATCGACCCCGGCCGTGGCCAGCTCCTCCCGCCACTGCGCGAACCGCAGGCGGATCTCCCGGGCGTCCAGATCCAGCCCTCGCAGCTGCAGGAGCCTGGCACTCGCCACGATGGGTCGCCTCAGGGAACGCGCCGTGACCAGCGCCTCCGCCGGAGCGCATGGCACGCGGTGCTCGGTCCTGTCCCGGGTGAGCACCACGCGAGCGCGCAGCGCCGCATCCGCATCGACATCGAGCTCGACGGCATCGACCTCGCCTCCCAGTACCCGGCACGCCTGTTCGAGGAGGTCGATCCACGTCGGGGCGTGCGTGGGCTCGCCGGCACTGAGCAGGAGGCCCTCGCGGGGGGTGACGGGGACCGCGATCACCGCGGGGCCTCCGTCCTCGACGAGGATGGCGACTAGCCCCTTCCGTGATGTTGTGGAGCGGACGCTCATCAGTGTCATGGTGCTCACGGGTCAAATCTACGGGCGCACGAGCGCCGTGTCCGGGAAACGGGGGCGAGACCTCGGCCCGGTCCCCGGGGCCATCCCGGAGCGCGTCTCAGCCCAGTGCCGAGACCGCCTGGTGCAGCAGCGCCGTATGCAGTTCGGCGAGCACGCCGGCGAGCTCGGAGGCCGCGTCCTCGGCGGCGGTGCTCGAGCGCACTCGCCGGTATTGGACGGCCAGGTCGACGACATCGGCCTCTCGCTCGGCCGCGGTCCGCACCGACCGGAGGTTGCGCAGCGGGATGCCGAGACGGTGAGCGCGCAGCGCGAGCGCCACCGTGCCCAGGGAGCGCGAGTCGAAACGGCCATGGGCGTCAGGCGTCACGACGCCGATGGCGACCAGCTCCTCGAGCTGAGCCATGGAGGCGCCGGCGTGATGGGCCAGCGAAGCCGCGTCCAAGCTGGTGCCTATCACCGCATGGCCGTCCGCCGCCACCACACGCGGGATCGGAGCGGGCTCGGGGGCCCGGGGCGAGGCGTCCAACTCGGCGAGCCGCTGTCGGATGACTGACAGCGGCAGGTACTCGTCGCGCTGGGCTGTCAGCGCATAGCGCAGCCGTTCCACATCGGCCTTGGAATAGCGCCGGTAACCGTTGCCGACCCTGTAAGGGGAGATGAGCCCCTCCCCCTCGAGGTAGCGGACCTTCGACAGGGACAGGGCCGGGAACTCCGTCTTGAGCCGATCGACGACCTCGGAGATCTTCATCTCCGGCTTGCGGGAGACGTCCCGGGGCCAGGGGACGGCCTCGGCATCGTCGGCCGCCTCGCGCTCAGCGGGACGACGGCGCGCGGGGACGGCACTCACTGCACAGCCGCACCAGCTACGGGACCGGGGTGGTACGTCATGCGGTACTTGCCGATCTGGACCTCGTCCCCCCGACGCAGAGCGGCCTGCTCGACGCGCTGACGATTGACGTAGGTGCCGTTGAGGGATCCCGAGTCGCGCACGGCGAAACCGCCCTCCTGCAGCGCCAGGAAGATCGCGTGCTTGCGCGAGACCGTCACGTCGTCGAGGAAGATATCCGCGCGCGGGTGCCGTCCCACGGTCGTCTCGGCCGAGTCGAGCAGGAAACGCGCACCCGTGGTCGGGCCCTGCTGAACCAGCAGCAGAGCCGTACCGGCGGGCAGGGCCGTGATCGCGGCACGGTCCTGCTGGGAGACTCCGATAAGCGGTGCGGCCGGATCAGCACTGAGATCCATGGCACCGAAGGACTGGGTCGTGCTGGGATCCGGCTCGATCGGCGTGCTC
>ERZ772967.2894-NODE-2894-length-10762-cov-11.273466_pt1 | contig 10762 bp, 8 predicted proteins | sample MGYA00511677_ERZ772967 | MGnify/ENA primary metagenome ERZ772967 (study PRJEB29015, sample SAMEA2737931) | human oral metagenome | biome: human oral; feature: human-associated habitat; material: dental | place: China | collected 2146 ...
CGTTGTCGGCCTCGGACATGACGTAGAAGCCGTACTCGTCGCACAGCTGGTAGAAACGCGGATCGTTGGGGTAGTGGGAGCTGCGCACCGCGTTGATGTTGTGCTCCTTCATCAGCTGCAGGTCCCGTTTCATGTGGTCGAGACCTACGACGGGACCGGTGACCGGGTCGGAGTCGTGCCGGTTGACGCCCCGCAGGGTGATGGGGCTGCCGTTGAGACGCACGACCGCGTCCCTGGCCTCGATCTCCCGCACCCCGACCCGGTCGGTGATGACCTCGCCGGGGGTGGTGAGGACCAGGGTGTGGAGATAGGGGGCCTCCGCGCTCCACAGGCGGGGTGCCGTGACGGTGAGCCGGGCGTGGTGGGTGTTGTCGGGGCAGCCGGCGAAGGGTTCCAGTACACCAGCGGCCAGCACCCGTCCTTCATGGTCGGTCAGTTCGGCGGTGGTGGGGACGGCCCCGCCGCGGTAGGAGCCGCGGATCTCGACGACGGCGGTTGCCGGGGCCGTGCCGATCACCGGACCCAGCGAGGTCGTGACGGTGTAGTCGAACAGCACCGCCTCCGGGCGGTTCAGGAGGTAGACGTCGCGGAAAATGCCGGAGGTGCGGAACTTGTCCTGGTCCTCCAGGTAGGTGCCGTCGCACCACTTGAGCACCAGCACGGCCAGGCGGTTGGCGCCGGGACGGATGTGTTCGGTGACGTCGAACTCCGCGGTGGCGTGGGAGACCTGGCTGTAGCCGACGTAGGCGCCGTTCAGCCACACGTAGAAGCAGGAGTCGACGCCCTCGAAGACCAGCTGCGTGGTGGGTGCGGTGGGGTCCGGGGTGTGGTCGAAGTCGCGGATGTAGGCGCCGCAGGGGTTGTCCTGGGGCACGTGGGGCGGATCGAAGGGAATGGGGTAGCGGACGTTGGTGTACTGGTGGTGGTCGTATCCGAGGTGCTGCCAGGTGCTGGGCACCTGGATCATGGTGAATCCCTCCGGGGTGGCGTCCGGGGTCTCCCAGAAGGGTTCGGCGAGGTCGTGGATGCTGGGCAGGTACCGGAAGGCCCACCGACCGCTGAGCAGGTGGAAACGGTCGGATTTCTCCCGCTCCCATGGGCTCGATGCGGTGGGGGCGGACGTCGGCACGTAATAGGCGCGGGGCGGCAGCGTGTGTTCGTGGAGGACTCCGAGGTCCTCGAAGTATCGGGGAACGATCATCGTTCGGGCTCCCTGAAGGTCGACGGGCACAGGGGACGCGCAGCCGTGCAACGTCCTCATGGTGACGTTCCCATAATATCTGAGATCCTCATCGTGGTGCGGTCTCAAGGGGGAAATCTCAAGAAATTGGTGCCGTGAGGTGATTTGATATGGTAACGTCACCAAGAACTAAAGTTGGGGGTCTCTGTCGCACTCCTGATAGCCTCCCGTCATGCCGAGGCAACGCCGGAGCGCGGAGGGAGCGCCATCGATGGGTGACGTGGCCCGTCTGGCCGGGGTGTCCGTGCAGACGGTCTCGCGCGTGGCGACGGGTTCCGATCACGTGCGCCCGGACACCCGCGCGAAGGTGCTGCGGGCCATGAACAAGCTGGGTTATTCCCCCAATCGCGCTGCCCAGGCCCTGCGTCGCGGCTCCTTCAAAACGATTGGTGTGCTGACCCAGCAGATCCAGCGCACCGGCGAGGCCCTCACCACCGCGGGCGTGCTGGAAGCCGCCACCGCCGCCGACTACGCCGTCAACCTCGTCCAGGTGGAACGTCCCGTCTCCGACGACCTGCGCCAGGCCGTCTACCGGCTCTCCCACCAGGCCATCGACGGCCTCGTCGTGGTGCAGGCCGGGCGGGCCGGTCGCGAACACCTCGTCCTGCCGCCGTCGATGCCGGTGGCGGTCTCGGACTCCACGCTCGTGGATCACTACCCCTCCGCCAGTGCCGACCAGGTCGGTGGGGTGCGCGACGCCGTCGAACACCTCCTGGGGCTCGGGCACCGCACCATCCAGCACGTGTGCGGTCCGGGGGATTCCCAGTCGAGCCTGATCCGCAGGGCCACCTGGGCCAGGTGCCTGCGGGAGGCGGGATTGCCTGTCCCCGAACCGATTCCCGGCGACTGGAGCGCTGCGGCGGGCTACGCGGCAGGCCGACTGCTGGCCGCTGACCCGGAGGTGACAGCCGTGTTCTGCGCCAACGACGAACTGGCCCTCGGTCTGATCCGGGCCATGCACGAACAGGGCAGGCGGGTGCCCGGCGACGTCTCCGTCGTCGGTTTCGACGGCTTCGACGTCGGCGAGTACAGCTTCCCGCCGCTGACCACAGTGCGCCAGGACTTCAGACGTCACGGCCGCGAAATGGTGGGTCTCGTGCTGGAGCAGGTGGCTTCCGGGGTGCGCGACGGCAGCCGGAGCATCATCATCCCCACCGAACTCATCCTGCGGGGCAGCACCGCCCCACCGCCTGCGGCGTGAAGAACGTCCACCGTGAGGCAGCACATCCCCAAGCTGGTTGAGCCGGGCCGCGACGAAGGAGCGGCCCGTGTCGAAACCATGCCGTGATCATCCAGAGGGCCCGTGAACAAGTCCCTACCTGGCCGCCAGGTGGTTTCGATTCGCCCTGCTCGCTGACGCTCGCAGGTCGGCTCAACCAGCTTTCATCTTCCCGTTTCATGCACGGGGGAGGGGATCGGATGGGGGTGTGGTCTTCTTGGAGTTGGTTGAGCCGGGCTGCGACGGAAGAGTGGCCCGTGTTGGGGTCATTCCTTCCACAAGCTGGTTGAGCCGGGCTGCGATGGAAGAGTGGTCCGTGTTGGGGTCATTCCTTCCACAAGCTGGTTGAGCCGGGCTGCGACGAAGGAGCGGCCCGTGTCGAAACCATGCCGGCACGTGGTTATCAGACGTGACCACAGGTCCCGGGCATGCGCGGGTGTGGTTTCGACTCGCCCTGCTCGCTGACGCTCGCGGGTCGGATCAACCAGCTTTCATCCCGCCGGAACCACTTGGGCGGGGGCGTGCGCACAGGATCGTTGGTGAGCCCCGATACGGCTGCTTTCCTTTTCCGCGGAATCTACTGGGCGGCCCTGACTCTTCTGCTTGACCTTCCACGGCGGCGCCATTTACAGTTTTCCTGCCGCAATGGTGTGGCGCACAGTAGAAAGAAAAACCAAGATGGTCTCGCATCGGTTCGCCGGAAAAGATCTGATGACCGCGATCTTTTCCCCACGTCATCAGTTTCGTGTGATTCTGGCGCACTGCGGTCTCGTCGCGCTGCTGGCGGGCTGCGGAGCCTCCGCCCCCGTCGCCGTGACGCCCGGTCCGGCCCCTACCATTCGCAGCTCGTCGGAAATCGATCTGCCGCTAACGGCCTACCGGCTCACCATCGACAACCTGGAGGTGATCCAGCGCGGGGTGGCCCAGCGGCAGGTGGCGTGCGCCGCACGCTACGGGGTGACGACATCCCCCGACCCCGTGGATCGAGCAGGCCTGAAGGCCATGTACGACGAGTCCCGGCGCTACGGGGTGATCGATCGCGACGACGTCGAGAAGTACGGTTACGGCACCGGGGCCACGACGGAGGAACCCGATCCCTCGAAGAATCCTGCGGCCTCCTACACGAAGCGGGACGAGGTCATGAGCGGCCAGACCGAGACCGGCGCTCCCAGCTCACTGAAGGACCAGGATGGCAAACCGTTGCCCGATGGCGGGTGCGGAAAGGCCGGCTGGGATGAGATCCGGGAGGGGACCGACACCGGGGACGAGCTGGCCCAGAAACTGCTGGGCGATGCGAAAACCATGATGCAGGAACACGAGAGTTTCCAGCAGGCGGAGAAGGACTGGGCCGCCTGCATGAAACGCTCGGGCTACGACTTCAAGCACCGTTCGGAAACCGGAAACGTCGTCGCCGGCGCCGACCTGCAGCGGCAACGGGAAATGGGCCGCCTGGACCTGAACTGCGTGGAGGAAACCAACTTCACCGGCCGGGCAATGGCCGTGGATGTGGCTATCCAGAAGAAACTCATCAGCGAGAACGAGACCAGCCTGCGTTCGGCACTCGACGTTCAAAAAAAGGTCCTCGCGCGGGCAAAGGAAGCGCTGAGGTGAAGTGTTCACTTCTGGCAATTCCTGTTGGTGAGGGCAACTGCGCGTTTAATTCCCCGATGAAAAATTATAGAAACTCTTGTGTTTCCTGTCGAAAAGCGGATGCCGAGTTGACATGCTGTGACCAAGTCATTTACCATATTTCTGCGCTGCATGGAGGCGGCGCAGAGTAGAAGGGGGGAACAAAATGGTTTCTCGATGGTCTATTGGAGTGGGAGTGGTGGCCATGTTGGCCTCTGCGATGGTCGCTCTCCCTGCAGCTGCAAAGACTGGAGGTGATCCTGAACCGCCGACTAGTAACGCAGTGCAGGGGAGGGAGTATGGCTCGGCGATCCGGGCCGAGTTCCGTCAGAACCATGATGGTAGCGGGTACTACCTGGCTGCTTTCGGAAGTGGTCCCTGCACCCCGTCCACGGCTACGCCGGACGTGAGTTTTTCTGTCCTTCCGGGTCGCTGGAATGATTCGGCTTCCTGGGCGGCAGACTACAATCGCTGTGACATCAAGATCTACCGCGACGGTGGATTCAGTGGCCCGTCTTGGGGGTACACGAATTTCGCCTCGGGTCGCTATTTGGGTGACTACTGGAATGATGAGATGTCGTCCTATCGACTCTCCTGAGTCGCTGCGCTGAAACCGGAATCGGCCAAGGACTGTTGACCATGATTTTTTCTCATCATTGGTTCTCGGCGATGCTGGTGCGTGTGGCGATGCCGCTTGGCATCGCCACACTGCTGGCGAGCTGTGGAGTTTCGACCCAAGTGACTGTGACGCCTGGTCCAGCCCCAACCATTAGCTCTGCCGCCGAGATTAATCTGCCTCTTATGGCATATGCATCAACGTCTGACCAAATGGAGTTAGTGATTCGTGGGGCGTATCAGCGCCAAGTGGTATGTGCGGCACGTTACGGTGTCATAACTAGTCCCGATGAAGTGGATAGGTCCAGTCTAATGCCTCAGGTTGATGTATCTCGGCGCTATGGGTTGGTTGATCGCGCGGAGGTTGAGCAGTACGGCTACAAGCTTCCGCCACCTAGGGAGAAAGAGCCAGAACGCGACCCTTCCGCTGGTTACACGAAGCGGGACGAGGTGATGACTGGGCAGACTGAGACTGGTGCTCCCAGTTCCCTGAAGGACTCCGAAGGGAATTCGCTGCCCGAGGGAGGGTGTGGGAAGATCGGGTGGGATGACATTAGGGAAGGAAGCAGCACAGGAACGGAGTTGGCAGAGAAGCTACTCGGGGATGCATGGAGTGCTCTGCTTGAGAATGAGATCTTCAAGGGTGCGGAGAAGGACTGGGCTGCCTGCATGAAGAAGGCCGGTTATGATTTCCAGCATCGCTGGGAGGCCGGTAATTCCGTTGGGGGTGCCGATGCCGGTAGGCAGCGCGAGATGGCCCTGGTGGATCTGGGGTGTGCGGAGGAGACCAATTACATCGGCCGGGCGATGGCCGTGGATGTGGCGATCCAGAAGAACCTCATACGTGAGAACGAAGCCAGCCTGCGCGCCGAGCTCGATGTTCAGAAAAAGGTCCTCGAACGGGCAAAGGAGGCTTTGAGGTGATGTTCTCCCGATCCGCTTTTCCCGCCATCTGACCGCGACCATGAAAGCCTGGGTTCGCCGCCATCCGCTCGCCGCGCTGATCATCCCGGCGCTGGTGATGCTGCTCGTCGGGTTGGTGGCTGGCCAATTCGTGAAATCCCCCGCCCAGGTGGCGGCCGACGCCGCGCCACCCGAGCAGACCACCCTCACCGCCCCCGTGGAGAAGGGCAAAGTGCAGCGAACCGAATCCGCCGACGCACAGGTCAAACCCACGGCGCCCGAGGTGGTCGCCCCCGCACCCCCGGGAGGGGGAGCCGAAAAGGCGGTGGTGTCGGCCATTCACGTCAGCGTCGGTGGGAAGGCCGAGGCGGGCACATCCCTAGTCGACGTGGCGGGACGCCCCACCTTCGTGCTGCCCGGCGACCTGGCCGCCTACCGCACGCTGGGGCCCGCGATGACCGGACCCGACGTCACCCAGCTCCAGGCGGCGCTGCGCACCCTCGGATACAAGATCCCCGACGACGAGAAAACCTTCGGCGCCGCCACCAAGGAGGCCGTGAACGCCCTGTACACCGACCGCGGCTACAAGGCGACGCGGGTCGGCGACGAGGAGGCCGACGCCGCGGCCAAGGCCGAGACGGCAGCCAGCCGCGCGGTCCAGCAGGCGAAGGTGGCGCTGAGCCGCGCCGAACGCGACTACGCGGCGGCCGAAAAGGGTTCCGGCGACGACCAGAGGGAAACCGGCACCGGGGATGGGAAATCCAAGGGCGGATCGGGGGAGTCTCCCTCCAAGGACGCCATCGAGGACGCCAAAACCTCCTTGACCCAGGCCCGGGAGGACCTCAAGGCGGCGCAGGAGGCGCTGGCCAAGGCTCGCGACGCCGCAGGCCCGCAGATCCCCCTGGGCGAGGTCGCGTTCCTGCGTCATCTGCCGGCGGTGGTGGACACCATCGGGGTCAGCGTCGGGGCCGAGGTCGGAACCGGGACCATCACGCTCGCCTCCGGTGATGTCGCCGCCGTTGCCAAGCTGGCCAAGGCGCAGACCTCGCAACTGGAGACAGGCGACGCCGCCACCCTCATCACCCCCGACGGCACCCGCATCCAGGGAAGCGTCACCGACGTGACGACGCTCAGCCCCGAGGAGGGCCAGGTCGAGGGAGCGGTGCAGGTGACCGTCACACCCGAAACCCCGCTCGACGCTGGCCTGCGCGGCACGACCATCAGGGTCAACATCGCCACATCCACCTCGGAACAGGAAACGCTGAAGGTACCGGAGGCGGCGGTCACCACCGGCGCCGACTCCAAGAGCCGGGTGCGGGTCAAGGAAACCTCCGGCTCCTACCGCGACGTCGAGGTCACTGTCGGCGAGTCCGGCGACGGCATGGTGGGGGTGACCGCCGTGGACGGGCAACTCGCGGAGGGCGATTCGGTCGTGGTGGGGATCCTCCGGTGAAGGTACTCGAGTTCCGTGACGTGACCCGGACATTCCCCGGCCCGGTTCCCGTCGAGGCGTTGAAGACGTGCAGTTTCACCGTAAACGACGGGGACATGGTGACCATCGTCGGTCATTCCGGATCCGGCAAGTCGACGCTGCTGAACCTGGCCGGGCTGCTGGATCGCCCCAGCAGCGGAACGGTCCTGGTCAACGACCTCGACACCACGAAACTGAGCGAATCCGACCGCACCGCCCTGCGGGGAAGCAGCATCGGTTTCGTTTTCCAGGCCTTCCACCTCATGCCCCACCGCAGCGTCGCCGACAACATCGCGCTGGCCGGGCTCTACCAAGGCGTTCCGGCCGAGGAACGAAAAGAGGCGTCGCGCCGGGCCATCGACCTGGTGGGTCTCGACCACCGCAGTGACTTGCCCGCCGGGTTGCTCTCCGGCGGCGAGAGGCAGCGCGTCGCCATCGCCCGGGCGATGGCCGTCAACCCCGCCATCCTGCTCTGCGACGAACCCACTGGAAACCTCGACAGCATCAACTCCGAGGCGATCATCGACCTGCTGACCACCCTCAACGGGGCCGGAACCACGGTGGTGATCATCACCCACAACCCCGAGATCGCGGGCATCGGGAATCTGCGGCTGCGGCTGCACGACGGGGTGGTGACCCGCGATGCCGCGTGAACGTGGCCGGGTCCGGTTGGCGGTGTTGTTCCAGGAGGCGATAGCAGGTCTCGTCCAGCGTCCCGGCCGGTCGGTCCTGACCGCCTTGGGTACGGTCATCGGGGTGGCGGTGCTGGTGGTGGTGCTCGGGTTGACCACATCCGTCTCGGTGCAGGTGACCGCGCAGTTCAATCTCGTCGAGGCGACGGAGGTGCGGGTGACGCGCGCCGAACGGTCGCGCCCCAGGGTGGCGTCGCTGGACTTCCCGATCGACGCGGCGGAACGGGCCGCGCGAATCAACGGCGTCAGGAGCGCCGGGCTCCAGTGGGAGTTGAAACAGCGCGCGACCAAACCCCCGGAGACACGTGATGCCCGCGCGATCGCGGCCTCGGCGGGGACCTTCGAGGTTGCGGGGGCGACCTTCTCACAGGGACGCGGCTTTGACGCCGGGCACGAGCAGCGGGGGGCGCGGGTCGCGGTCATCGGCAGCGGCGCCGCCCGAGACCTGCGCATCGACGACTTGTCGCGCGGCCCGGCCGTTGTCATCGACGGGGTGCCGTTCACGGTGATCGGCATCATCGACGACACCAAGCGGCTGCCCGAACTGCTTGCGGGCGTCGTCATCCCCACCCGGACCGCACAGGCCCTGTGGCACGACCCGCCGCCGGAGACGAAGGTGAACCTCGTCGTCGACGTCGCCCCGGGCGCGGCCCAAGTGGTCGGCCCGCAGCTGCCCACCGCCATGTCGGCCACCCACCCGGAACGTTTCTCCGTGTCGCTGCCCCCGAGCCCGGAGGGGCTCCGCGCGGCCGTCAACTCCCAGCTGAGCGGCCTGTTCCTGGGGCTCGGGGTGGTGTGCCTGATCGTCGGCATGATCGGCATCGCCAACACCACCATCGTCGCCGTCATCGAACGCACCGGGGAGATCGGCCTGCGGCGGGCGATGGGTGCGCAGCCACGCCACATCGCGGCCCAGTTCCTCCTCGAGGCGGCCGTCCTGGGCGGGTTGGGCGGGCTCGTCGGAACCAGCCTCGGGGTGGTGGCGGTGGTCGGGATCTGTGCCGCCCTGACCTGGACGGCGGTCGTGCCGCCGCTGCTGGTTGCGGCTGGGCCCCTCGTCGGTCTGGTGGCGGGCACGCTGGCGGGCATCTACCCCTCCCTGCGGGCCTCCCGTCTCGAACCCGTCGAGGCGCTGCGCTATTGAACAGGGAAAAACCCGCCCTGCGCCGCGGATCGCTCGGCGGGGTATCCGGGACGGTGCAAACCCGTAGGATTCGCGCATGGAGATTCTGGTCGAGGGGTGCGCGGAACGGCAGGTACGGCCTGAGCTGGGGGAGCTCCGGCTGGGGCTGGGACACGAAGGCGACGACCGGGAGTTCGTCGTGGACCTCACCTCCGATCTGGCAAGGCGGTTCTCCGAGGCCGTAGCGCCGCTGCACCCGCAGGCCGTCGTCTCGTGGGGGTTGGAGCCGGTGCGGGTGTGCACGTGGCGGTCGCAGCGCAGGGGTGCCCTGCGGTACCGGGCCTCTGCCGAGGCGACGGTGGTCTTCCGGGACTTCCAGGCGCTCGCGGATTTCGCGGTGGGGTGGGGAGCGGCCCCCGGGGTGGAGGTGCGTCACACGTCCTGGAAACTGGCCCCGGAGACGGAACAGAAATTGGAGGACGAGCTGCTGACCGAGGCCGTGCGGGCGGCCCGTCGCCGCGCCGACATCATGGCCCGGGCCGCGGGCGCGGAGGTGAGCGTCTGCGTCGAACTCTCCGACCGCCGGTCGGAGCCGCAGCTCGCCTACGGCGAGGCGGTGGCGATGGCCGCCGCGGCGCCCGAGGGTGGGGGAGGGGTCGTGGAACCCGACGAGATCCGCCGCGCGGTCAGCGTCCACGGCAGGTTCCGGACGGAATGAACGATGGTTGACGCCGCACTCGCACGTGCCCGGCTCGTCTCCCAGGGGCTCGTCGCCCGTCGCTGGGAGCGTCCCGCTGAGGTCGCGGCCGCGTTCGGCGCGCACCAGGGCCAGGACCTGCCCGGGGTGCTGGCCTCGATCGCGTTGCGCAGCGGCGGCGGCATCGACGCCGTCCTGGAGGCCTGCGCCCGGGGTGAGATCGTGCGCGGCTACCCGATGCGCGGCACCGTTTTCCTGATGGCCGCCGCAGATGCCCGCTGGATCACGCAGCTGTGCGCGGACAGGTCGCTGCGGGAGTCGACTCGCATCCTCAAGGGTCGTGGGATCAGGGAGGGGCATCTCGAACGCGCCGCCGAGATCGCCTCCGAGCTGCTGGCCGACGGGCCGAGGTCCCGCGCGGAACTGCACGCGCGCTGGGCCGAGGCCGGGCTGTCGGGGGTGCAGGGCGCGAACTACCACATGACCTTCCAGCACATCGCCACCGGAGTGCTCTGCTACGGGCCGGTCGTCGACGGCGACCAGCACGTCGCCCTCACGGCGTCATGGCTGCCCGCCGGCACCGGGCTGGAGGATCGTTTCAACGGCGACCGCGACGCCGCCTGCGCCGAACTGCTCGACCGCTACCTGGCCAGCCGCGGCCCCGCGACGCTGCGCGACTTCTCCTGGTGGAGCAAACTGCCCCTCGGCGCCGCCCGGCGGGCGTTCGCGCTGATCCGGGAACGCTTCGAGGAACTGCCCGGCGACGAACCCCGCTACCAGCGGGCCGGGCTGGCCGACGAGGTCGCCGCGGCTGGGAGGTCGGCGTCGCGGCCACTCCTGCTGCCGGGCTTCGACGAGTTCATCCTCGGCTACCAGGACCGCCTGTTCACCCTCACCGAACGCGACCACCCGAGACTCGTCCCCGGCAACAACGGGATGTTCAAACGCAGCGCCGTGCTGGGAGGTCGCGTGGTGGGGTCGTGGAAACGGGGCGGAACCCCCGGCAGGCGACGCCTGGAACTGACCCGCTTCGAGGACCTGTCGCCCCGGGCGGAATCGGGCTTCGAGAAGGCCTTCCGGGCCTGGCCGTTCCTCACGGAGTGAGCTCCCCCGAAGCGGGTTGAGCCGGCCTGCGAGCGTCAGCGAGTGGGTCGTGTCGAAACCATGGTGACC
>ERZ772967.2901-NODE-2901-length-10742-cov-4.028726_pt1 | contig 10742 bp, 9 predicted proteins | sample MGYA00511677_ERZ772967 | MGnify/ENA primary metagenome ERZ772967 (study PRJEB29015, sample SAMEA2737931) | human oral metagenome | biome: human oral; feature: human-associated habitat; material: dental | place: China | collected 2146 ...
TGCCGAGCGCCTTTCGACCTTGCGCTTTCTGCCGCGCTTCGTCGTGCTGAGTCTTGCCGTCACGCTCGGGGCGCAGCTCGCGACCTTGCCGCTCCTCGCATGGTACTTCCACCGGTTGTCGCTTTCGTCTCTTATCGCCAATATCCTCGTCGTGCCCGTCGTGGAACTCGTCATCGTCGTGGGGCTTTTCGCGGGGCTTGCATCCTTCGTGCTGCCGTTCTTGGCGAAGGCCGTCTTTCTTGCGGACAGTCTGCTCTTAGGGGTTGTTTATGAAAGTACTCGGCTTTTAGCAGTTATGCCCGGCGGCGAGGTGTATCTGCCGACGCTTTCCGTGCCGCTTACGCTCGTCTATTTCGCCGTGCTCGTCGTTTTCGCGCAGCCCGAGGAGCGGCGAGAGGCTGTCTTCTCTTGGTGCAGAGAGCGTCGCAAGGCGCTCTTTGCCGCACTTTTACTCGTCACTGCCGCCGTCGCCTTATGGCAGATTTCACGTCCGCAGGAGATGGCGGTGCACTTCATCGACGTGGGGCAGGGAGATGCGGCTCTCGTCGTGACGCCGCACGGCAGAGCCTTGATGATCGATACGGGCGGCACGCGCGACGGCGGCTACGACATCGGCTCGCGCGTCGATGTGCCGTACCTTTCGCATTACGGCGTGCGAAGGCTCGACTATATCATCCTCACGCATGTGCACGAGGATCATGCGGGCGGCGCGGGCGGCATCGTGCGGCATATTCCCGTCGGCATGATTTTGACGGCGCATGAGCCGCGCAGCGAGTATGCACGCGTGCTCGGCTGCTCTCTCGATGCGCCTGAGATGCAGCATCTAGCTCCTGCGGAGGCGGGTGAGCACATTGATCTCGACAGCGTGGCGGTCGACATTCTCTACGCGCCTCAGATGGAGGGCGGTGTAGCGGAGGGCGCTACGGGAAACGAGTATTCGAACGTCATCCGCGTGAGCTATGGTGCGGCATCCTTCCTCTTCACGGGCGATCTCGTAGCGGAGCAGGAGAAGGCCATGCTCGCGGAGGGGAAGAATCCTCAATGCACCGTCCTGAAGGTCGCACACCACGGCTCGAAAACCTCGACGACGGAGGATTTCCTCGCTGCCGCACAGCCGCGCTTCGCCGTCATCAGCGTCGGCCGGGACAATAACTTCGGTCATCCCGCTCCGGATGTTATCGGGCGTCTGCAGAAAAATGGCATAAAAATCTACCGCACCGACGAGGATGGTGCGGTCGTATGCAGGACGGACGGAAAGACTCTGCGAATAGAGACGTTTCGCTGATATAGGTGCAATGAGGTTCATTTTGGCATGGAAAAGATTGCGCTTCACAACGGTGTACGTTATAATGTACGTAAAGGAGGGCGGCTATCATGCGGGTGATGAATGCGACGACATTTCGACAGAATTTGTTTCAAACGCTTGAGCAGACTGTACGCTATAATGAGCCTGTTCATATCACAGGGAAAGAAGGGGCGGCGGTGCTCATGAGTGCGTCGGATTACAACGATCTGATGGCGACGATGGAGCTTTGCGCCGTTCCCGGCATGCAGAAGAAAATCGTCGATGGGCTGAATACCTCGACGGAAGAATGTCTGTCTGCGGATAAGGTGACGTGGTGAGCTGGGAAATCGTCTATACGAAAGCAGCGGTGTCGGATGTGCCGAAACTCAAGGCAGTGCATTTGGCGGAAAAAGCGCAGACGCTTATCAATATTCTGGGGGAGAATCCATTTCAGACCCCGCCTTCTTATGAGAATCTGCGAGGCAGTCTGCAAGGTGCATATTCGAGGCGGCTGAATATTCAGCATCGTTTGGTATACGAAGTTTTGGTGGAAGAAAAGACCGTGAAGGTTATCAGCATGTGGACGCATTACGAGTTTTAAGGAAGTGCTAAGAGATCAAGCCGAAGACACAGACGGACTGAGCTTCATGCTATTCATGTTTCCTTGGGAAATATGCTATAGCTATGATTTTGCTTCAATGATATAATGGATGAAACATGAATTTTGTTTGCAGACAGTCGTATTCATAGGAGGGAGCGAGCGTATGCGCTATCTGTGGCTGATTTTTGCAATCGCTGCCTTGGGCGGCGGCGCTTGGCTCGGCTATGAGGGGGAGTGGTGGAAGGCCGGCGTGATGGTTTTTCTCGGCGGCTTTACACTTTTTCAGGCGAGGGGACTGCGCGGCGGAAAGCAGAGGCTGAAGCTCAAGAGGGCGCAGCTGCAGAGGCTGCCCGATGCGCGAGCGGAGCTTCTGGAAGCGAGTTTTGCCAAGGCGGCAGGCGACTACGATGTTCTGCAGGATTTGCGGCAAAAGGTAAAAGAGCGCGAGATGTCGCAGGAGCTTGTCGCCCTGCAGCATGTTGCGGGCAATATGCTGCGCTATCTGGAGCGCAATCCCGAACGCATCGCGGCAGCGGAGGATTTCATCGAGATCTATCAGGAGAAGGCGGCCGTCATGTTGCGCCAGTATGTCGAGCTTGAGGAAACGCAGCTCGCTTCCGAAGAGGTGGTGCAGGCGAAGCGGCGTGTCAAGGAGATGCTTTCTTCCCTGCGCACGACGTATGAGGAGGAGTTCAAGCGCGTCATAAACTATCAGCTCATGGATCTCAACGCTGAGATCGAGGTGCTGCAGCACTCGATGAAGGGGCAGGCGATGGGGGAAGCGTGCACCGTGCCCGAAGCGACGGAGCAGCCCTTCGTAAGGCGAGGCGCGCAGCATCTGATGAAGGCGGCGAACGCGACGCCGGTTTTCCTGCAGAAGGTTTCGAGTCTCGCGCGAGGCACGAGCGTCATACCGCAGGAGCTTTACTGGCAGGTCGTGCGGCGCAAGATCAAGGCGTCGCTGCTCGGCATATTCCTCGGTGGCTTCGGTGCGCACAAGTTTTTTCTGGGCAAGAATTTTCAGGGCGTTGGCTACATCCTGTTCCTCTGGACGGGACTGCCGATCTTCGTCGGCTTCATCGAGGGCGTGCGTTGGCTCTTCATGCCCGTCGATGATTTTTACTTCGATTACTGTGATGAGGATTAGGCAGAGCAGATAAAGGAGAGGGAGAAATGGCGGAAATCAATCTGGACGATCTCTTGAGCAAGCGTGCGCAGCAGCCGCAGGAAAAGGCGCTGGAACTTGCGCCTGAAAAGGAGCTTGAGCGCATCGCGCAGGCGGTCGAGGAACTGACGCCTGCGGAGCGTGCCGAGGTGGAGAAGATCAAAGAGGGGCTTGACCTCACGGACTCGGCGGCGATCATCGACTTCGGCACGGCGGCGCAGAAGAACATCGCCGACTTTTCGGACAGCATTCTTTGCAACGTGCGTGCGAAGGACAGCGGCTACGTCGGCGAGCTTCTGGGCGAGCTTCTGACGAATGTCAAGAGCTTCGAGCCGAAGTCATCGGACGGCGGCTTTCTGAAGAAGCTGCCGCTCGTCAGCTCCCTCGTCGGCAAGGCGGAGACGATGATGCAGGGCTACGAGAAGGTTTCCGTGCAGGTCGAGAAGGTCAAGACATCGCTGCAGAAGGCGCGCATGCTCATGATGAAGGACGTCACGATGCTCGATACTCTCTTTGCGAAGAATCTTGAGTACTTCAAGACGTTGGAGCTTTACATTCGCGCGGGCGAGGAGAAGATGCAGGAGATGCGTGAAGTCACGCTGCCCAAGCTGCGTGCGCAGGCCGCCGCTTCGAGCGATCCGATGGCGGCGCAGGTCGTCAGCGATTTTGAGAGTTCCGTCGAGCGCTTCGAGAAGAAGGTGCATGACCTCAAGATCAGCAAGACGATCTCCATCCAGACGGCGCCGCAGATCCGACTCATACAAAACAACGATAAGGTTCTCATCGACCGTGTGCAGAGTGCGATCTACAACTCGATTCCGCTGTGGAAGAATCAGATGGTCATAGCGCTCGGTCTTGCGAACCAGAAGAAGGTTCTTGAGATGCAGCATTCGGTCAATGAGATGACGAACGACCTTTTGAAGAAGAATGCGGAAATGCTCAAGATCGGCACGATCGAGACGGCGAAGGAGAACGAGCGCAGCATCGTGGACATCGAGACGGTGCGCAAGGTGAACGACGACCTCGTGACGACGATCGAGGAAACGCTGAAAATCCAGCAGGAAGGCAGGGCGAAAAGGCGCGCGGCGGAAGCCGAACTCGTTGCGTTGGAAAGCAGGCTTAAGAAAGCGCTCGAAAGCACGCTCGACGGGCGAAGCGGTTGACAGCGTTTCCTTTCATCTGCTATCATACACTAAAGAGAAAAGGAGATGGAACTTTCATGAAAGCAGCTCTTTTTATGGGCAGTGACTCAGATTGGCCGATCATGAAGCCGGCGGTGGAGCTTCTCAAGGAGTTCGGCGTCGAGGTCGACGTCATCGTGGCGTCGGCGCACCGCACGCCCGCGAAGGTGCATGAGTATGCCGAAAACGCGCGGGAGAACGGCGTCGGCGTCATCATTGCAGCGGCGGGCGCGGCAGCGCACTTGGCGGGCGTCATCGCGAGCTACACGACGCTTCCCGTCATCGGCGTGCCGATCAACGCGACGCCTTTGAATGGTCTCGACGCGCTCTTGAGCACGGTGCAGATGCCGTCGGGCATCCCCGTCGCGACGATGGCGGTCAACGGCGCGAAGAATGCGGCGGTCTTCGCCCTCGAAATCTTCGGTGCAGGCGATGCCGCTGTTGCAAAGCAGCTCGAAGGGTATCGCGAGAAGCTCAGGGAAGGCGTGGCGAAGAAGGCGGCGCGCGTCGCATCACAGGTCAATCAGTAGGAATTCAACGGAGGACAGGAAATCATGAGCAAGAAGGTTCTGTACGAAGGCAAAGCAAAAATCATGTACGAGATGGAAAATCCCGACGAATTGCTCGTCTATTACAAGGACGATGCGACGGCAGGCAACGGTGCGAAGAAGGGCACGATCGTTGACAAGGGCGTCATGAACAACAAGATCACGGCTTTTTTCTTTGACCTCCTGAAGAAGAACGGCATCGACCATCACTGCATCAGCATGCCGAGCGACCGTGAGATGATCGTCAAGAAGCTTGAGATCATTCCGCTTGAGGTCGTCGTGCGCAATATTGCGGCGGGCAGCCTTGCCGAGCGCCTCGGCCTTGAAGAAGGCACGAAGATGGCGATTCCCATCGTGGAACTTTACTACAAGAGCGATGAACTCGGCGATCCGATGATCAACCACTACCATGTCAAGGCGATGGCGATGGCGACGGATGAGGAGATCCGTGAGATTGAGCGCCAGGCCTTGAAGGTCAACGAGATCATGATGGCGCATCTGAAGACGAAGAAGATTACGCTTGTCGATTTCAAGCTGGAATTCGGCAGGGACAAGAACGGTACGATCATTCTTGCCGACGAGATCTCGCCGGACAACTGCCGCTTCTGGGACAGCGATACGAACGAGAAGCTCGATAAGGACAGATTTCGCCGTGACCTCGGCAACGTGGAGGACGCCTACAAGGAGATTCTGCGCCGCCTGACAGGCGAGGAGAGATAATAGCCTGCAGCCCGCCGCCATTCTGTTGGAATGGCGGTGGGTTTGTGTATTTCTTTACTATTTTTTCGTTTTTGATTGTGTTGGAGGAGGCAGAATGGAAAAGAAACTTACCTATCGCGATGCGGGCGTCGATATTGACGCGGGCAATGAATCCGTCAAGCTCATCAAGGACAGCGTGCGTGCGACGTACCGCCCCGAAGTGCTCGGCGACCTCGGCGGCTTCGGCGGCCTCTTTGCACTGCAGACAGCGAAGTACAAGGAGCCGGTGCTCGTTTCGGGCACGGACGGCGTGGGCACGAAGCTGCGGCTTGCCTTCATGCTCGACAAGCACGATACCGTGGGGCAGGACGCCGTCGCCATGTGCGTCAACGACATCCTCGTGCAGGGTGCAGAGCCGCTTTTCTTTCTGGACTACCTCGCCGTCGGCAAGCTCGTCCCCGAGCAGGTGGCCGCTGTCGTCAAGGGCGTTGCCGCCGCCTGCAAGGAGTCGGGATGTGCGCTCATCGGCGGCGAGACGGCGGAGATGGCGGGCTTTTATGCTGATGGCGAGTACGACATCGCGGGCTTTGCCGTCGGCGTCGTCGAGAAGTCGAAGATCATCACGAGCGAGCGCGTCCAGGAGGGCGACGTGCTGCTCGCGCTGCCGTCCTCGGGCGTTCACTCGAACGGCTTTTCGCTCGTGCGCAAGATTTGCTTCGAGCACAAGGGCTTCACGGGGGCTGAAACCTTCCCTGAGCTTGAAAAGACGCTCGGCGAGGAGCTTCTGACGCCGACGCGGCTCTATCCGCGCGCGTGCCTGCCGCTCATTGAAAAGTTCGACATTCATGGCATGGTGCACATCACGGGCGGCGGCTTCTACGAAAATATTCCGCGCGCCCTGCCCGAGCATCTTGCGGCGGAGGTCGATGCTTCCGCTTGGCAGACGCCTCCGATCTTCCGCCTGCTGCAGGAGTGGGGCAATGTCGATGGACATGAGATGTACCGCACGTTCAACATGGGCGTCGGCATGGTCATCATCGCCGCGCCCGAGGAGGCTGCGAAGATTCGCGCGCACCTTGCGTCAGCGGGTGAGGAGGTCTACGAGATCGGCTGCGTCAAGAAGGGTGCGCACGATGTGACGATCAAAGGCGGGGTTCTCGATGCGTAAGGAAGTTCTCGGCATCCTGTGCTCGGGGCGCGGCACGAACCTCGAATCCATCATCAAGGCGCAGAAGCAGGGCGAGATTCGCGCTGAGATCGCCGTCGTCTTGACGGACAAACCCGAGGCGAAGGCCTTGGAACGCGCGGCACAGGCGGGCATCGCGCATCATTGCGTCGATCGCAAAGCGTGCGCGACGCGCGAGGAGTTTGAGGAAAAGCTCGTCGCAGCGCTCGAAGAGGCGGGCGTGACGCTCGTTGTGCTCGCGGGGTTCATGCGCATATTGAGTCCGTACTTCGTGCGCAAGTTCTGCGGGCGCATCCTGAACATCCATCCGTCGCTCCTGCCGTCGTTTGGCGGGGCGCACGCCCATCGCGACGTGCTCGCCTATGGCGTCAAGGTCTCGGGCTGCACGATTCACTTTGTCGATGAGGGCATGGACTCGGGACCGATCATCCTGCAGGCGGCGGTGCCTGTCCTCGACGATGATACGGAAGATACGCTCGCCGCGCGGGTGTTGGAGCAGGAACATATCCTCTATCCGCGCGCCATCGCGCTCTATGTGGACGGGCGGCTCAAGGTGGAAGGCCGTCATGTGACGATTTTGGAATAAGCTATTTGTTTGTTGTAGACGAAAGGTGGAGGTTGACCATGAAAATCAAGCGTGCTCTCATCAGTGTATCGGACAAGACGGGCGTCGTCGAGTTCGCACGCAAGCTGCATGATGCCGGCGTCGAGATCGTTTCGACGGGCGGCACGATGAAGGCGATCCGCGATGCGGGCATCCCCGTGCTCTACGTCAGCGATGTCACGGGCTTCCCTGAGATCATGGACGGCAGGGTCAAGACGCTCAATCCCTACATCCACGGCGGCATCCTCGCCGTGCGCGACGATCCCAAGCACGCACAGCAGATGAAGGAGCATAAGATTACGCCAATCGATCTCGTCGTCGTCAATCTCTATCCGTTTGATGAAACGATTGCAAAGCCGAATGTGACGCTTGCCGAGGCGATTGAGAACATCGACATCGGCGGCCCTGCGATGATCCGCGCCGCCGCGAAGAACTTCAAGTTCGTTGCCGTCGTGACGAATCCCTCGCACTACGATGAGGTAGCAGAAATGATCCAAAAGGACGGCTGCGTGCGCGGCATGAAGCGCATGGAACTCGCTCGTGAGGCATTCCGTCACACGTCGGTCTACGACGAACACATCGCCGCATATCTTTCGGAGCAGATTGAGAAATAGGAGCAACGAGATGAAGATTTTGGTCATCGGCAGCGGCGGGCGTGAGCATGCGCTCGCATGGAAGCTCAAGGATAGTCCGCAGACGGAGAAGCTTTATGCGATTCCGGGCAATCCCGGCATGGCGGCAATCGCTGAATGCGTACCGCAGATCTCTCCGACGGACAATGTGGCAGTCGTCGCTTTTGCCAAGGAAAACGGCATCGATCTCGTCGTCGTCGGCCCTGAGGCGCCGCTTGCGGGCGGCCTCGTCGACGCACTGGCGGCGGAGGGAATCAAGGCATTCGGCCCCGCGAAGCTCGCGGCGGAGATTGAGGGGTCGAAGGCATTTTCCAAAGACCTCATGAAGAAGTACGGTATCCCGACGGCGAAGTATGAGGTGTTTTCCGATGCTGCCGCCGCGCGCGCCTATGTCAAGGCCGAGGGTGCGCCCATCGTCGTCAAGGCGGATGGACTCGCGGCGGGCAAGGGCGTTGTCGTCGCCATGACCGAGGAGGAAGCGCTTGCCGCCGTCGACGAGATCATGGAGGGCGAAGCATTCGGCGCAGCGGGCAGCCGCGTCGTCATCGAGGAATTCATGGCGGGCGAGGAGGTTTCCATTCTCGCGTTCACCGACGGCAAGACGATTCGTGCGATGATTCCGTCGCAGGATCATAAGCGCGCCTACGACGGTGACAAAGGGCCGAACACCGGCGGCATGGGCGCTTACGCGCCCGCACCCGTCGCGCCTCCCGCACTCGTCGCCGAGGTGCAGCGGACGATCCTGGAGCCGACGATCCGCGCGATGGAGCAGGAAGGACGGCTCTACAAAGGCTGCCTCTATGCAGGACTCATGGTCACGGAGGAAGGCGCGAAGGTCGTCGAGTTCAACTGCCGCTTCGGCGATCCTGAGACGGAGGTCGTGCTGCCGCTCCTCAAAGGCGACCTCGTCGAAATCATGCTGGCGTGCGTCGATGGCACGCTCGCCGATATCGAGATTCCGTGGAGCACGGGTGCGGCTGTGACCGTCGTTCTCGCGGCGGGCGGCTATCCGAAGACCTACGAGAAGGGTGTGGAAATCACGGGTCTCGCCGATGCTGAGGCGGAAGGATGCCTCGTCTTTCATGCGGGAACGGCAGAGAAGGATGGCAAGGTCGTCACGGCGGGCGGCCGCGTGCTGAACGTCGTCGCTGAGGCGGCGGATATCCGCGCGGCGGTCGAGAAGGCATATCGCGGCGTCGGGCGCGTGCATTTCAAGGACGCCTTCTGCCGCAAGGACATCGCGCACCGTGCATTGGAAAGGATGAAATGAACCTCTATGAAGTTGAACCTCAAGGAAAATGAGATTCTCCACGGCTTCCGTCTGCTCAAGCAGCAGACGGTGCCGGAGATCGATGCGAAGGCCTATGCGTTCGTGCATGAAAAGAGCGGCGCACGCCTTTTCTTTTTGGAAAACGACGACGATAACAAAGTCTTTTCCATCAGCTTTCGTACGACGCCGGCAGATGATACGGGCGTGGCGCACATCGTCGAGCATTCGGTGCTCTGCGGCTCCAGGAAGTATCCGCTCAAGGAGCCGTTCGTCGAGCTTGTCAAAGGCTCTTTGAACACCTTCCTTAACGCCATGACCTTTCCCGATAAGACGATGTACCCTGTGGCGAGCCGCAATGACAAGGACTTTCAGAACCTCATGGACGTCTATCTCGACGCGGTCTTTTATCCTTCGATGAAGGAGACGCCTGAAATCTTCCAGCAGGAGGGCTGGCACTACGAGATCGACAATGCTGAGGAGCCGCTTCGCTACAGCGGCGTCGTCTACAATGAGATGAAGGGCGCTCTATCCTCGCCCGATGACGTGCTTGAGAACAAGATCATGCTCTCCCTTTATCCCGATACGACGTACGGCTTCGAGTCGGGCGGTGATCCCGATGCGATTCCGACGCTGACGTATGAGGGTTTCTGCGCCTTTCACAGCCGCTACTACCATCCGTCGAACAGCTATATCTACCTCTACGGCGCGATGGACATCGAAGAAAAGCTCGCCTATCTCGACCGCGAATACCTCGCCGCATTCGACCGCATTGAGCCGCATTCCGAGATCGCTTTGCAGCAGTCCTTCCGTGAGATGGCTCGCAAGGAGGACTTTTACTCCATCAGCGAGGGGGAGAAGGAGTCGGAGAAAACCTTCTTGGCGTTGAATTGGCTCGTGGGAGAGGCGGACAATGCCGAGGCGATGCTCGCTCTTGAAATCCTGCAGCATGCTCTCCTGCAGACGGAAGCCGCGCCCCTCAAAAAAGCGCTGATGGACGCGAAGATCGGCAAGGACGTCAGCGCTTCCTTCGAGGATGCGCTGCGCCAGCCTTACCTGAGCATCATCGTCACGAGTTCGGAGGCCGAGCGCGCCGAGGAGTTTTGCCGCCTGACGGAAGAGGCGATGCGCGGCCTCATCGAGAACGGCATCGACAAGACGCTGCTCGAAGCGTCGATCAACCGCCTCGAATTCAAGGCGCGTGAGGCGGACTTCGGCACGTTCCCCAAGGGGCTTGTCTACAACATCAAGATCATGAACAGCTGGCTCTACGATGCCGACCCTGCGCTCTACCTCTATTATGAGGAACTTTTTCAGAAGATGCGCGAAGGACTCAAAGGGCGCTACTTTGAAGAGGTCTTGGAAAAGTACCTCGTGAAGAATGCGCATCGTTCGCTTGTCGTGCTCAAGCCTAGCAAGACGCTTTCCTCTGAGCGCGAGGCGGCGCTTGCCGAAGCGCTGAAAAAGAAGAAGCAGGCGCTCACGCACGAGGAGATCGAGCGCATCATCGAGATGAACAAGCGCCTGAAGGAGCGGCAGGAAAGCTCCGAGACAGCGGAAGCCCTGGCAACGAT
>ERZ772967.2905-NODE-2905-length-10729-cov-6.608394_pt1 | contig 10729 bp, 8 predicted proteins | sample MGYA00511677_ERZ772967 | MGnify/ENA primary metagenome ERZ772967 (study PRJEB29015, sample SAMEA2737931) | human oral metagenome | biome: human oral; feature: human-associated habitat; material: dental | place: China | collected 2146 ...
TGGCAGTGTGAGGGCGTGCAGCCCGTGCGCTCGACGTCGAGTGGCAGTGTGAGGGGCACTGCCACTCGGCCCTGAGCGTGCAGCCCCGCGTGGTCGGCACTGCCACTCGGGCCTGAGCGCACCGTCTTGGTACGTTCGACGTCGAGTGGCAGTGTGGGTGGCGCTACCCCGTGCGTTCGCCGCCATAGGTCACTCTTTCGCAGCTTAGGATAACTCTGCGACTGGTCAGTCCGATTTAATCCGTGTGCCCCTAGCTCTTCCGGGAGCGGCGCCACAACTCAAGGTAGCGTCCCACGTTTGCACGATCTAGCCGCGTCGCGTTGGGATTGGGCAAAGATCTCACGAACTGGGCACCGTAGCGCTTGGTCACTAGACGCGAGTCGGCAAGCACGAGCACTCCCGCATCATCCGAGCTTCGTATGAGTCTTCCCGCCGCCTGTTTAACGGCAATGATCGCCTCAGGAAGAGAGTGCTTCCACCAGGAGCGATCCTCACGAAGCTCGCGCTCGCGAACAAGCGGGTCCTGGGGATTCGCGAAGGGAAGCTTGGGAATAACGACACAGCGCAGCGTGTCACCTACCGCATCGAAGCCCTCCCAAAACGAGCGAAGCGCAAGAAGCGAACAGCTCTTATCAGCCAAGAACCTTTCGCGAAGACGTCTTGGAGAGGAACCGCGCTCCTGGCACAAAAGATGTATCCCGGCCTGTGCGAGCCGCGGCTTCAGTCCCTGATACACCTTCTCCATGTCCCGCCGGTTCGTGAAGAGTGTGAGCGTGGAGCCGCCCATGGCTCGATGGACCTCAAATAAGAGTTCCTCAAGGGCAGGCAAGTACCGCGTATCCCCTGGCTGGGGCATGTCCTGGGCAATAACGACTGACATGTTGTGCTCGAAGTCGAAAGACGATCTTAGGAGTATGTCCCTGTGAGTCCCAGCATCCTCGACGTCGAGTCCAACTGCATGATCAAAGTGCTCGAAGCTCTCCCCCACCGCCATCGTCGCCGAGGTAAACACGACGCTCTCCATCTCGGGGAGCCAGCGCTTTCCAAGCTCAGAACCTATGTCGAGCCTCTGGGCAACAAGCTTCTCACCGCCCATCTCACGCCGTCTACGAGAAAGCTCAGCAAAGTAGAAGTAGTTCTCGTCCTCACCCGAGATGACGAGCCTGAGCGTCACGAGCAACTCTTCCGCGAAACTGCCTGCCTCTGTGAGGTCTGCTGCAAGAGACGCATCCTGTCCGGACAGCGCCTCCGCCGTCTCGTGGACGTCCTTGACAAGCTCATCTAGCTGCGTCTCGGCCGCAGACGCCGCCCCCAAGAAGGTCTCCCACACCTTTGTCGCACGCAGCTCATCATCAATCCAGAGCTGAATGCTACCATAGCCACTCTTTCCCGTATGCTCGCCCAAGGCGTGGAGTGCCTCGACAAGTGCGCTCACAGAAACCGAGGCGCGCGCCGCAACGGCAGAGGTCTTGGTAAGTAGGCGCAGCGGCAGCGTAGAGGCCTCATGGGAAGTAAGCTTGGACATGATCGCGTGGATCGTTCCCGTCTTGGTTCCGCCAAGGCGCACAAAGCCCTCGCGAGCCGCATCGCCCGAGAACTCTCGGGCCCACTGTCGACGAGCCTCGTCCTCAAATCCATGCGCCTCGTCGACCACCCAGTGCCTGATGGTAGGCAGTATTCTTCCCTCCATATCAATGTCGCGCAGGAGCAGGGCATGGTTTGTGACGACGATGTCGCTCTCGGACGCGCGACGTCGAGCCCCGTGCACGAAGCACTCTGCGGGAAAGTACGGGCACTTGTTGCGCAGACATTCCGCAGGCGTGGTGGTGAGCATGGAGCGAGGCACGGAGCGCCAGCGTATGCCAAGAGCATCGATGTCCCCCTCCACCGCCTGGCAGGCGAATGCATAGCTCACGGCCAGCGAAGTAAGCATATCGGACTGTGTCGCACTGTGGGACCTGCTCCCCTCATCTGCGGAAGGAAGCTCCACCGTGCTCGCATAGTCAAGCCTGTGCAGGCAGAGGTAGTGCTCGTAGCCCTTGAGGCTCGTGAAGCTGACCCCCTGGGGCAAGACGCTATCGAGGGCGGGCAGCTCGTGAGAGACGAGCTGGTCTGTGAGGGCGTTCGTCTTCGTGGCTATGCCTGCGGTCACGCCGTTTGCCTGTGCGTAGTGGACCTCGGGAAGCAGGTAGGCCATTGACTTCCCAACGCCGGTTCCTGCCTCTATCGCCCTGTGTGTCCCCTCGGCGAGCGCTGATGTGACCTCGAGCGCCATCTCGATCTGATCGGACCTCTCCTCAAAGGAGCCATACATGTCACTTAAAAGTCCACCCTTTGAAAACGCCATCCTAACTTCGTCGGCATCTAATGCCAGAGGCCTCGCCCCCACCTCCTTGACACGCGCTGCCCCCCTTTTAGCAGCATCACTAACCAAGCTGCTTCGGATAGCCTTGAGGAGGAAGGGTCTTGGATCCTGCATGCTGGCAATGTGCGCGAGGATGGGCCTGAACTGCCAATTAACCTCCTCGTGCATCTGCGAGAGGCGACGCATGAGTCCCTGCGGCAGCTCCATGAGGCCAGAGAGGATGATGGGCCACATACCCGCGAGCGCGTCTACATCATCCATAGCACGGTGCGTCACGGTGTCACGGCCAAAGGCCCTGGCCATATCGGAGAGCCTGTGTGAAGAGAGCATGGGAAGTGCGATCCGCGAGAGGGCCAGGCTGTCGACCCAGAGCTCGCTCACCTCACGACCACCGGGAACCTTCTCGATAAAGCCACGATCGAAGCTCGCGTTATGGGCGATGACAGGCATGCCTCCCACAAAGTTTGCCAAAAGCGAAACGGCCTCTTGGGGACACGGAGCGTCTGTAACGTCGATGTCGCGAATATGCGTGAGCGCACGTATGTCGGGCGGAATGGGGCGGCTGGGATTGACGAAGGTCCTGAAGCGCTCTGCTACCTCCTTCCCGACAAGACGTGCGGCCGCTATCTCTATGAGTTCGCAGTCCTTAAACGAGAGTCCCGTCGTTTCGGTGTCGAGAACGATGACTCCCTCCTCGAGGGGTCCGAAGTCAGTGTGTGCAGCTATATCGGGAAGCCCGATATATGCATCTCGCACCGCAGCTGTCACACCCGGGACAAGCAGGGCAGCTATGGTCTCGCTCACCGTGTTAGCGTGGCTCTCTTGCATACGCGAGTCCACGCTAGCGTGCGGCGCGCACGGGAACATCCTCGAGGGCCCACTGGACAAAGAGGGTACAGAGCTCAGAAAACTCGATACCAGCATGACGAGCGGCGTCGGGTAAAAGGCTCCTGTCCGTCATGCCGGGGATGGAGTTAGTCTCGAGCATTACTGGCGTTCCATCATCCTTGACGATGAAGTCCGTGCGAGAGACGCCCCTGCATCCAAGAGCCTTGTGGGCGGCGATACCAAGTTCTTCAGCTCTTTTATAGACAGTCTCGTCGAGGCGAGCGGGAATAATGTGATGCAGCGATGCAGGCTCATACTTGACCTTCAAATCATAGAACTCAGAGTCAAGCGCTATCTCGATGATGGGAAGCGCCCTTGGCTCGTCGTTTCCGATGACGGGCACAGTGATCTCAACGCCAGAGACGCACTCCTCAACGAGCACACGGTCGCCCTTGCTTTTCGCCTTCCGTACCGCAGCGGCAAGCCCTCCCCTCTCGTTGACGCGACTTATGCCAAAGCTCGAGCCGTTACTTACAGGCTTTACGAAAAGGGGCAGTCCCATCTTATCCACAATGGCATCGAGGTCATCATCTGTTGGCTCTGAACCAGGGGCAAGGGTGACGCCTGATGGAACGGGGATACCTGCAGCACGACAGATGTCCTTTGCCCTCTCCTTATTGGCAGAAAGGGCTGACGAGAGGACGCCCGAAAAAGTATAGGGTATATGAAGAACCTCGAGAAGCCCCTGGATGCAACCATCCTCACCATAGCGGCCGTGTAGGGCAATGAAGGCCACATCGTAGCCTCCTGTGGACAGGTACTCAACAAAGTGAGCATCGGCTATGTCAAGGAGTTCTACGGTTATGAAGCCGGCTTCCCTGAGTGCCTGTTGACAGGCACGACCCGAGCTCATGGAGATGTCACGCTCATCGGACCATCCGCCGCTGAGGATGGCGACCTTATATTGTGTAAGCTCGGTTCTCTCCATAGGGAGCTCTCTTTCTGCCCGTAGCGTCTGGGTTAGACTCTGTGCAGCGAGTCCTCGCCACACGAGACCAGCGTGGCCTCTGCTCCTCTTGAGGATACTCCACCTTACTGGCAACCCACGAACAGGGATCACGAATCATGCAGAATGACATGAGCGAGCTCTTTGAGACATCAGAGACAACTACAGACCCAAACTTTGGCGCACAAGAGGCGGAAAGGCCTTCTACCACAGGAAAGCTCGACCTTCGCAGTATGACCCACGGGCAGCTACAAGAGCTCATGAGTGAACTGAGACAGCCTGCTTTTAGGGTGAAGCAGATCGAGGAGTGGGTCTGGCGTAAGAATGTCTCATCTCTCGACGAGATGAGCAACCTCCCAAAGACGCTGCGTCATGTACTTCAAGACCGTGTGACACTTGACAGCGCAGAGGAGATCGCACGGCAGCTATCCGCTGACGGAAGCAGAAAGTACCTGCTGCGCTTTCCTGACGGGGTGAGCGTCGAGTGTGTGGGCATGCCCTCTAAAGGAAAGCTCACCGCCTGCGCCTCAAGCCAGGCAGGGTGCGGAATCGGCTGCGCCTTCTGTGCAACGGGGATGTCTGGCCTTACGCGCTCGCTTTCGGCAGGCGAGATATACGAGCAGGTCATGCACGTGCGTGATGACTTTGGACGTCGTGTCACAAGTGTTGTCCTCATGGGCCAGGGCGAACCCTTTGCAAACTATACGGAGACACTCGCGGCCCTGCGCAGGCTTAATTCTCCCAATGGAGCAGGCATCGGCGCGCGCCATCTTACGGTCTCGACCTGCGGCATCATTCCCATGATAAAGAAGTTTGCCAACGAGCCCGAGCAGTTTACCCTCGCTGTGTCGCTTCACTCGGCCGTGCAGAAGACCCGAGACATGCTCATGCCGGGTGTTAAGAAGTATTCGCTCATCCACCTCTATGACATCATGAACGAATATGTCAACAAGACCGGAAGGCGTCCAAGCTATGAGTTTGCCCTCATCAGGGGCGTTAACGACAGCGACAACGAGATTGCTGCCCTTTGTGATTTTTGCCGAGACAATCTTGCGCACGTCAACCTCATCATGCTCAATGAGGTCAAAGGATCAAAGTTTCAACCCTCCACCAATGAGAGGGCACGCGAGTTTGTGCGACGACTGACAAGCTTTGGGGTCGAGGCAACCATCAGGGACTCCCGAGGCTCAGACATTGATGCTGCCTGTGGCCAGCTTAGGCAAAGTGTCGATGGTACGCTACGGACACACTGAGCTCGTCATTCTGTGGCCTCTTACAGCGTTTATGACTACACTGCGGTGAGCGCACCCGTCTCAAACTCCGCAAAGTCGTAGTACCGCCCAAATGACATCATGCCACACCGTATAGGTGGCCCTCAGTATCCCAGGTGCTCCCATTCCTGCTGTATCTGCCTTCTGTTAGCGTCTAATTGGTCAAGATCCGTCTTCTCTCCTACCAACCCATCAAGCATATCTAACAAGGCATAGTAACCGCGAGCAAGTGACGATCCTGTCTCACGTAGGTTGCGACGGGCCTCGTTTGTGAGCAGCAATTTATACGCGGCAAAAGTCATGCCAGCTGTTACCAAAACAATGCCCATAGCGTTTCTCGGCCTCATAGGTGTCTCTACTCCATCCCCTCACGAGGGAATAATGACACGAGGCGGGCAAGTTCCTCCTCATCCTCGAACTCAATTTCTATCTTATTGCGGTTCCTCACACGCTTGACTCTGACGCTTGCATTCAGAGCAAGGCGAAGCTGCCGTGCCGCCCTCTTAAATGAGTTCGGTGTAGGTTCACGCCTCTTTTCTTCCTTCCTCATGCCAGAAAATAGCGGAGCAAGACTTTCTGTCTGTCTAACCGATAGTCGCTCTTCCAGTACCTTTCTGGCAAGCCGTATTCTTGCCTCTTCGTCTGCCACGGCAAGGATGGCACGAGCATGTCCTGCGGATAGCTTTCCCTCAGCCATCATGTCTTGGACTTCCTCAGGCAGATCAAGTAATCGCAATGTATTTGCTATCGAAGAGCGAGACTTAGATAGGATCTTACCAAGCTGCTCTTGAGTAAGCCCATTGTCCCTAATGAGCTTTGAGTATCCCTGAGCTTCCTCAATGGGATTCAGATCCGCTCTTTGAAGATTCTCGATAAGGGCAAGTTGAAATACTTCCTTATCAGAGATCTCCCGTATTATAACGGGAATCTCCTCTAACTCAGCAAGTACTGCTGCCTGATAACGACGCTCGCCTGCCACAATCTCATACTTATCTCCCGCTTTGCGTACGAGGATCGGCTGCAATACTCCATTTTGTCTGATCGAGTCCGCCAACTCGTTGAGCTTGTCTTGATCGAAAGACTTTCTTGGTTGATTCTCATTCGTTTTAATCTGGCTCAGGGGAAGAACAGACTCCGTCCTCATAGCGCCAACCTCAACGTCAGTACCCCCCATGAGTGACTCTAATCCCTTACCGAGCCCGCTCCTCTTAGCCACGTCGCACCACCTCTCTTGCAAGCTTTTGGTAGGCGAGAGCGCCCTTGTTCACTCGGGAATAATGGTTGATTGGCATCCCATGAGATGGGGCCTCAGAAAGTTTTACGCTTCTCGGTATGATTGACTTAAATACTTTGTTCCCAAAGTACCTCTGAACTTCATCGACAACTTCCCTTGAGAGTGTCGTTCTTGCATCGTACATGGTCATAACGACACCAAAGACTGTAAGCCCTGGGTTGAGTCGAGTTTGAACCATTTTCATTGATTCTAGTAGCTTTGTAACACCCTCAAGCGCATAGAACTCACATTGAATAGGGATGAGCAACGAAGTTGCAGCAACGAGGGCATTAACTGTAAGCAGTCCAAGTGAGGGGGGACAATCGATAAATATATAGTCAAATTCATCCCGGATGGGGGCAATGGTCTCTTTGAGAAACGTTTCACGTGAAACCTGGGCGACGAGTTCGATTTCTGCGCCAGCAAGTTGGATGGTTGAGGGAATAACGAAAACCGATTTCTCTATTGTAGGGTGAATCATATCATCTATGGAATCGCCCTTAAGTAAGGCATCATAGATATCACCTTCAAGTCCCTCCTTTTCTATACCAAAGCCGCTCGTACAATTTCCCTGTGGGTCAAAATCAACTACAAGAACCTTCTTCTTGTTCTCTCCAAGTGCAGCTGCAAGATTAACGGCAGTCGTAGATTTGCCAACACCTCCCTTCTGGTTAATTATCGCAATCACATGTGTCTGTGCATCTGGAAATGCTCGCTTTACGTCTCTAAAGCCCACATATCCTCCCTTTAGGTAGAACTAATCAACTCATATCGCTCACGTCTTCATATCATATGCTAGTTGTTTCACGTGAAACTGCTGAGATGAAATTGTCCGTCTGATTCTATTCCATCTCGATTCATAGAGTTACCTCGTAATCTCTGCCTCGTACATTTCAATCATTGTCGCAGCTAAGAGATATAGCTTTGAGAGTTGCTCTTATAGCAAAATCGATGATATGTAAAACACAGACATAGAAATTGGATCGAACGCTGTCAGTATCATGCAGTATATGGCTCTTCGGGGTTTGTGTGGGTTGACGCTCGTTAAAAACGACAACCTATCGGCGACGCCACTTACGCAGAGCCTGTCGCGTAAAGCCTATTTTCTCGACCAAGGAAAAGACGACCACTGAGGGGGCGCCACCGACACACCGCAACGGCTAAGGTACTCGTGCTATCAGACGTAATTCACATCACAACTCGCATCGCTGTTCACGTTATAGCTCGTATTGTAACAGCGTACACGGATACCACGAAATGACACCGAAAGGCGGTTTTCGTCGATCTGTGTACACTCCTTTGCTTTCATGTCCGTCTGTAACGGTAAAACAGAGTACACGAATGCCCCAAAACGGCTTTGAAGAACCGTTTTCGTTGATCTATGTACACCCTTGTGCCTCCACGGCCACCCGTGTAACTGGGCAGAACCATGGATTTCACGACATTGATGATTCCATGGCCCCGTGATGTCTGGATACTCGGACCTGAGGCTCACGCAACTGAAACAGTGACGCAACTACCCACCCAAACGAGCTCACAAAGCCTTCAGTGTATACATCCAAATATGCGAGTGGGAACCGTAACATATTCAAAGGGCACAGAGAAGACGCAAAACAAATCATACTGGCAAATTGGTTGAGGCTGTGCCCGTGACGAAAAACTTGGAATAATGTGACATACTCACAAGCGGAGGGACGTCTCTGTGCAATGATCGAACGATCGAGACAAACAGGCAGTGAGAGGGCCGAGGATGGCGCCGGACAGGCAGGCGTGCCTCACACCGACTGAGTGGGAAGGCAGGGTCAGGCACACGAGGCGAGTCGGCTTTCTCGACCAGACGGATCTCGTGGTGCCCTAGGCCATGGCTTCCATCCCTGATTAAGCTATCAAGGACGGATATGGGCAGGCATGGCAGGCGGTCCTGAACCGTCAAAATGCTGCCTGAAATGTGCTTCGTGCAGTGCCGACCGGACATATTCAATGTCACCTGCGAGGACGTCTGCTACGAATCACTCTCGGTCCACGACTTTACGCGGTGTCGGTATTGTATGCCCCACACCTGTGAGATGCACGGGCTCGTACAGGGTAACGATGGCCTCTACCACGTCAACGCGGACTTGTGGGGTGTCGCCAGACACAAAGAATCCGCTTGGATCCGCGCCCCTCTGGGACCGGCTGGAGCGTCGCGATGGGCCCCTCCGAATCCGGGGCCGCACGACGGGCCCAACAAGACAGGCGCGGGGGCGGAGCAAAAGCCTCCGTGTGCGAGAGAGCAAAATACCCCTGCCAAGTCGCCAGACGTACTCTCGACTACACAAAAATACGCTATTGTTGCATCGCGAAGGGGCGGATGCACATCCGTCTGAGACTATACAAACACGAGTAACTACGAGAGTGTCTTGTACACCAGCCTCTAATCTTATTGAACTAAACAGTCTTGTACAAAAAGATATCTTTTATTCTACGGTTGTTAAGCATTCAAGGAAGCGACCCGACAGCTATAGAGGACGATGTACCGCCATCCCAGGCTTACGAGGAAGACTCACCGTTGCCTCCTCAGTCTTCATAAAACAAATGAGCTCTCTATGGCCAGAGGAATGGGGTAAGTCATACGTTTCACGTGAAACAAGCTTCATACCGCAAAGCTGTGCAACACTCTCTGCATGCACAAGTTCATCAGCTTCAATATGAGCCTTAGAGCTTACAAGCAAGCCATTCGGTTTAAGTAAGGGAGAGGCATACTCAATAAGAATACTGAGTTTTGCGACAGCACGTACCAAAACAAGATCAAATGAAGCAGCACTACACCGCGCAAGGTCCTCAGCACGAATAGACAGGGCGCTAATCCTTGAATCAAGTCCAAGGTTAACAATAAACTCACGTACGGCATGGATCTTCTTCGTAATGGAATCAATGAGCAATCCATCCATCTCTGTAACGATAGAAAAGGGAATTCCTGGAAAACCAGCACCAGTACCAAGATCGAGAAATCGAGGGCTATTAGATAGATAAGCTGATAGACAGTGACTGTCCTCAAGTACCTTGACAAAGAGTAGAGAGTCAATATAGTGACGGACTATAGCATCATGAGGATCAGTTATCCTTGTGAGGTTGATTTGCTCATTCTTTTCAATGACCATACAAAAATGTCTAACCATGAGTAACGCATCATCGGAAGACAGTGATAAGCCAAGAGTTTCGGCTTGAGAAACAAGATAGTTTATAAGCGGATTGATTTGAGATAGCTCCATAGTATCCACCTGACAGAAAACAACGGATCACTAAGTATTGGCACACATGATGACAATTCTCTTATAGATCACCGTTGACATAACCAGCAACTTTACCTCTCGAGATATGACGTTAAAACCTCATGTCACCCTTGAAGGGCTAACATACTAATGACATCGTGGCAAAGACGCGAAACATCATCATTTCAACGGTAGCCTAACAAAGAAAATAACAAAGCACAGCCCACTATACCCCTTAAGGATAGTGAGCAGGAAAACAGACAGTCTCTCAATCCATAGTATATTTCAGCCTCTTCTACATGAACCATCTGAACATGGCCCTGAAGAGCCGGGCACAGATTTCCACTCATTCCACAGGGGGCGGGCATGTACATCGGCCACGATGTCGTAGGCGGCAGCAAGCGCGCGACGGTCGTCAGATCTGCGAGGGACGGCGCCAGGGCCACGAAGGAGTGTCGTCTCCTGCCACCCGTGGTCGATAGTCCCTGCCGCGGCGGATGGCCATGTCACCTGACGGTTATAGGAGATAGCCTCTGCTGGCAGATGCAGTCGGATTACCAACTTTCTGCAAGCGGGGATTTTAAACGCATAATGACCCCGATATTCACTGGAGCCATTATATCAAATCTCATGTTTATGGGTGTATCTTTTGTCGAATATACGATTTATACCCCAATAACCCCTACTTCCGGGGTACTTGTTCTAGGGACAGTCTGGTCAGCACGTTGCCAGGCA
>ERZ772967.2909-NODE-2909-length-10725-cov-4.218463_pt1 | contig 10725 bp, 7 predicted proteins | sample MGYA00511677_ERZ772967 | MGnify/ENA primary metagenome ERZ772967 (study PRJEB29015, sample SAMEA2737931) | human oral metagenome | biome: human oral; feature: human-associated habitat; material: dental | place: China | collected 2146 ...
AGGCACTAGGCCTTAGGCCATAGGCACTAGGGGATAACCTCCCCCTTTACACATACCCAGCTATCGCTGGCTACCTCTGAAGGGGGAATGTAGGGACGGAAAAGAGAATTAGCAAATTAGCTAATTTGGAAATTAGTAAATGGAAAAGAGGGTAAGAAATTCGGAGAGGCTCAGGAAAGGCGTAAGCGGTGAGAGAAACTTATTAAGGGAGTAGACCCTAAATTGCTATAAAGTGGAATAAGAAAAACGGTGGGATTCTTTGTTAATTGAAAATTATATCGTACTTTTGTACTTTAAACATCATTAAAACTAAGTATGAATCTGAAAAATATATCGTTTAAGAAGCTACTTACACAAGGCGGTCTTGCGCTTGCTACCCTGCTATCACGGTTGTTAGAAGGCTGTATCGCTTTGGCTTCGATGGTATATAAATTACTACGTTATGCCTTAAAAGTGCTCTGGGCGGTATTTATCTTCGCTTTGCTTATAATTCCTTATGGTATCTTTAGACTTTACCAAGGATATAAGAATAGAAAAAACGCTCCGAAAAAGGAACAGGAACAGATAGTATATACGGGCAACATATTCCACCGCAGTTGGCAATGGTTGCGGGCTAAACCTTATCAGTTTTACCTCAAATGGATAGGTATACCGATTGGGATAGGCGTAGGAGGTATACTGTTGCTCATCTTGTTAATTTACTTTGGGGCTTTTGGCAGGTTACCCTCAGAGGAGGATTTGAAAGAGTTGCGCCAATCGGAAGCGAGTCTTGTTTACGATTACGAGAACCAATTGATAGGGAAATTTTATATCTTCGACCGTACTAAAATAGAATACAAGGACTTTCCTCCTTATCTTATCAACGCACTTATCGCTACCGAAGACGAGCGTTTTTACTTGCACAAAGGGGTAGACACGAAGAGTTTGTTTAGGGTTTTCTTTAAATCACTGCTTTTGCAAGACGACTCATCAGGAGGGGGAAGTACTGTTACAATGCAGTTGGCTAAAAATATTTATGGACGTGGACAGCGCTACGGGAAACTTTCGATGCCTATACACAAAATCAAAGAGATGATTATAGCCCGACGCATAGAAAAGGTATACAGCAAGGAGGAAATCTTGACGCTTTACCTCAATACTGTGCCTTTCAGCGATAATACTTACGGGATAGAAAGTGCGGCGCAACGATTCTTTGACAAATCGGCGAGAGACCTTACGCTTAATGAAGCGGCTACGCTTATCGGTACGCTTAAAGCGACAAATAGCTATAATCCGCGTACCTCACCCAAGCGCAGTGAAGAGCGTCGGAATGTGGTGTTGGCACAGATGAAGAAAAACAACTTGCTGACCGAAGACGACTTTAAAGTTCATACCAGAGACACTCTTAAAACTACGGCAACTACGGCTGAAAAAGATGGTGTAGCGCCTTATCTTGTAGAGCAAATACGCTTATTATTACCTGAACTGCTGAAAGACGTGAAGAAGCCAGACGGTTCGGCTTATAATATCTATAAAGATGGATTGCGCATCTATACGACTATTGACAAGACAATGCAGGAATATGCTGAGAAAGCAGTGGAAAAGCATTTGACATCGTTACAACAAGATTTTGAACAGACCTATGGCAAACGTGCTCCTTGGAACTTGGACAGTGACTGGTTTAAGGAAGAAGTGAAGAAGTTGCCTGCTTATAAAGAACTTGAAGAGCAAAAACTCTCGGAAGCGCAGATATGGGCGAAGCTGAGTGAGAAGAAGCCAATGGATTTATCTTTCTATACCGAAGACAGTATCAAAAGGCATAGTACATTGGACAGTTTGTCGCGTTTTATACGCATATTAAACACGGGATTTGTGAGTGTAGAGCCTCAAACAGGGGCAATTAAAACTTATGTGGGTGGAGCAGACTTCCGCTACTTTAAGTACGACCATATCCTACAAAGCCGTCGACAAGTGGGCTCAGTTTTTAAACCGATAGTATACGCTACTGCCTTAGAGATGGGAATGCCTGTGTGCACGCACTTTTCGCCCTTGCCTTTGACCTATGCTGATTACGAATATTGGTCGCCACGCAACGCTTCTAAGACTGACGATGACCCTAACATATATTACTCAGTATGCAAGGGATTGCGAGAATCATTGAACACCATAGCAGTACAAACGCTCTTTTATGCGGGGCTAAAGAATGTGATAAAGAAAACACGACAGTTAGGCATCACTTCCCCCCTACCGAATGTACCTTCGATAGCATTGGGTTCGGCTGAACTATCGGTGATAGAAGTAGCTAAGGCTTATACGGCTTTTGCGAACAAAGGGGTGCCTGTAGAGCCTTATTTTATCACCCGAATAGAGAACAAAAAAGGGGAAGTAATATGGGAACGCAAACCTAAGGTTTTAGCTCCTGCACTGAGTGAACGCACTGCCCAAATAATGATACAGATGATGCGCTCGACCGTGAACGAAGGTACCGCATCACGTATGCGTGGACAATACGGACTTACCAATGACCTTGCGGGTAAAACAGGTACGACCCAAGACAATAAAGACGGTTGGTTTGCGGGAATGCTCCCCAACCTTGTGATGATTACGTGGGTGGGTAACGACCAGCAGATAGGTTTTAAAAGTACGCGTTTGGGACAAGGAGCTAACTCGGCATTGCCTATTGCTGCCTTATTTGTATCGCAACTGAACCGCAACAGCAAGTATAAAGACCTAACGCGAGCTACTTTTAAGGTAAGCGAAGAGATACGTACGGAGGTAACTGAATGTGAGCCTACTGTACGCGAAGGTTTCTTTGACCGCCTTTTGAGCAGTACTGCCAAAGATACCATAAGAGCAGGAGATGTGCATTATCGGATTTATGAGCGCAAAGGCAAGCTGAACAATGTGGAAGATGAGGAAGATATATCGGTAGACGATGTGGTAAATCCTGCAAATACCCCTGCGCCAGCACCAAGCACTCAAACAGCTACACAGGAGGGAAAAGAAAAGAAAAAAGGGCTTTTGGATAGGATTTTTAGTCGTAGCACGACAGGCGATTGAATGAGGAAATTAGGGAATGAGAAAATTAGCAAATTAGCAAATGAGGAAGGATAAGATTTTAAGAGAGGCAATAAAATATTGAGATAACTAAAGACTAACAAATTAAAACTAATATATATGAAAAGAATAGTATTTTTAATGGTGTCGTTCATCTTGATGACACCTTACATAAACGCACAAGAAAAAAAGAAGTTTGCTGTGAGAACCGTTGCTTTTTACAACGTTGAGAACCTTTTCGACACGATTAATGACCCTCATAAGTTTGATGATGACCGCACTCCTGAGGGAGCTGACCGCTGGACGAGTAAGGTGTATAACGACCACGTACACAAGATAGCCAAAGTAATTTCGGAGATAGGAAGTGATGTTACCAAACACGCCCCCGATATAGTAGGTCTTGCCGAAATAGAAAACGAAGCGGTAGTGAGAGACCTTATCAATACCGAATATTTGAAGAAATATAATTATGGGATTGTACATTACGAATCACCCGACGCTCGTGGGGTGGATGTAGCTCTCATCTACAAAAAAAGCGTGTTTAAACCTACTGCTTCATTTCCACACCCTTTATACCTCACCAAAGATGACGGGAAGCCTCTTTACACTCGCGACCAACTGTTAGTAAGTGGTGAATTGGACGGTGAAATGATTCATTTTATAGTAAACCACTGGCCTTCGCGTTTTGGAGGAGAAGCTAAAAGTAGACCCAGTCGTGAAAAAGCGGCAGCTTTGAACAAGAAAATTATAGATTCACTCCTCAGCAAAGACCCTAATGCTAAGGTGATAGCAATGGGTGACTTTAATGACGACCCTATTAACTCAGGCTTTAAGAATGTGTTAAAGACCAAAGACAAAAAAGAAGATGTAAAACAAGGGGAGTTATTTAACCCTATGGAGGCTATGCTGAAAAAAGGAATGGGAACGTTAGCCTATCAGGACGGCTGGAATCTTTTTGACCAGTTTTACTTTACTTATGATTTGCTAAAAGAAGACAAGAGCAGTTACCGCTACTGGAAAACGGGGATATTCAATCGCTCGTATTTGGCTAACCCCAAAGGGCGCTATAAGGGATATCCTTTCCGCAGTATGAGCAATGGCAATTACACTTGGGGATATTCTGACCACTTCCCGGTGTATATGTACCTTATCAGAGAACTGAAATAAGGAAATAAGAATATTTATGTTAGCAATTGAGAGGCTACTCGAAGAGTTCAAAATATTTTCGGGTAGCCTCTCAAACTTTTCTATTCTTCTCTCACCTCTGTTGTCTCCTGAGTAGGTGCTTCTACAGGTGCTGTACTCTCAGGCTGTGGTGCAATTACAGGAGGCTCTTGCTCCTGTAAAGGTCTGTTTTTAGAGAGTTTAAAACCTACACCTACCGAAATGGCAAAGTAATAACTTTGAGCGTCTTTAAAGTTTAGATAAGGAGTAGGTTCTTGATTGGTGAGAGGCGATAGATTGGTAGAAAAACGACCGTCTACGGTAAGGATGATTTTAGGAAATTCCCACATCACACCTCCTCCTAAATGCAAATTCATCACAACACTATTGAAATGTGAGGTGATATCATACTTTTCACTGTATTGTTTCTCGGAATAAGAGGCTAAAAGTAAGAATTTAGGAGCTACTCCTATTTGTCCAAATCCCCTAAATTTCTTTTTACCTTCTATTTGTAGTAAAATAGGTACTTCCAAGCAATCAAAACGAATAAAATGACGGTCGGATAGTTTTAAATCAGAACCTTCGGGACGAAAAGGAATAGCTTCGCGTTTGTACATCACTTCGGGTAAGAATACCCAATGGGTCTTGAGCGGAAGGCGGAAGAATACGCCTGTATTAAAAACTCCTGAATGCCCAAAGTACTCTATATTATAGCTTTCATTGGCTGTTTTAGGAGTTATAACGCTTACCGTTGCCAAAGGATTATTAAGTTTTACTCCTATGGCTGTCTGAGAAAAACCGAGTGTAGCAACACTCAAAAAAACGATGGTGATTAAAAAACGTTTCATAATATATGTTGTTAAAAATTAAAAATCTTGTTCTTGTGATGTATTCACCTCAGCAGGAATGCTATCATTAGTAATTGTTGGGAGCTCTTCTTGAGGAATAGTTCTCATCTTTTTAGAGAGTTTGTAGCCTGCGCCTAACGAAATACCAAACACAAATGTTCTCGCTTTATCAAAATTGATATATTCTGTACGGCTTCCCGATGCTAAGTTCGTTATATTGGTAGAAAAACGGGCATCAACTGTATAAATCCATTTAGGGCGCTCAAATAGCACACCTCCTCCAATATGTCCTATCAACATCACTGTATTAAATTGGGAACTCCCTCCGTAAGTAACATTTTTAGAGGCATCATAAAAAGAAGAAGAGAAGAGAATTTTAGGTGAGAAACCTACAAAACCAAAACCTCTAAATGCTTTCTTACCTTCGTATTGTACTAAGAAAGGTACGTCCAAATATTCAAATCTATAATAAGAATCTTTGCTGCTATTCTCTATTCTAAAACGCACAGCTTCGTGCTTAAAAAGCAATTCACTTTGTAATACCCAACGCTCTTTTAAAGGAATACGAACGAAGCCTCCAAGGCTAACAAAGGCATTGTAGGTTTTCAGATCAACATTGACTGTTGTATATAAAGGAGTTATTAGGCTAACAGCTGATAGAGGATCCGTTACTTTTATCCCTATAGCCGTTTGCGCAAAGCTAAATGTAGTAACACTTAAAAAAATGATGATGATTAAAAAACATTTCATAATATATGTTGTTAAAAATTAAAAATCTTGTTCTTGTGATGTATTCACCTCAGCAGGAATACTATCTTTGATAATAATTGGGAGCTCTTCTTGAGGAGTAGCCCTTTCTAAAGGCAATACTTTCTTTTTAAAAGGCTTGTAACCTGCCCCTAAAGAAAACGCAAAATAATAGCTTTGTGCCTTAGTGAAATCAATATCAGGGGTGTTCTTTTCAGAGGTAAGTGGAGTAAGGTTAGTAGCGAGTCTTCCATCAGCAGTAAAAACCCAATCTCTTCTGTTCCATAAAACACCTCCCCCAACATTTAAATTGAGAACAACCCTATTAAAAGAGCTCGTAACATTATGGTCGCCTTTTTCTAAAACAGCAGAATACTTTGCTGAAGTTAAGAATTTAGGAGCCACTCCTAATTGGGCAAACCCTCTTACGGTGCGCTTTCCTTCCCATTGTAACAGGATAGGGACCTCAGCATACCAAAATTTATATACTCCGCGATCAGAGAGAAGTTCTTCTATTGTTTCCTCTTGATGAAAAAACCAAACCCCTTCACGCTTGAACAACACTTCGGTTTGTAGTGCCCAATGTGTTTTTAGAGGCATTCGCATAAAAGCTCCTATATTAAAAGCCCCTATATAAAACTCACCAAAAATACCTCCTCCGTTTCTAATCCCCTTAGGTGTATTTGCAATTTGATGTTTCATTACATTAACTGCTACAAACGGATTAGCAACTTTCACCCCTACGGCTATTTGGCTATAGCTAAATACCGAAATACTTAAAAGCATAGCAGTGATTAAAAAACGTTTCATAATATATTTAGTTAAAGATTATTCTTACCTCTTATCTGTTACCTAAGTCTAAGTATTTTTCAAAATAATCAGCGATGTCTTTGAGTTCTTGGCGGTAGTGATCGTCGTCTTTTTCGGTAAGGATACCATAGCCATAACGACGGAAGTCCTGTAGTATATCCGAGAGTCGGTTGGTGATGAGTTTGAGCGTAATATGCACATTGTCTTCCGTGCGATTAGAGAGGTAAATCCCTAATACCTTACCTCCATTTTCTTCCACTATCTTACTAATTTCAGTAAAAGAATAATTGTGAGCACTTTTCTCTAAGATGAGTATCCGACCCGCTTCTTGTATAAAAGGCGTTTTGGTGAGTTGTTGTATAAAGTCTCCCAAGTAGTAATAACCTATAAATTGCTGAGCCTCATTTATTACGGGGAGCATATCGGTGTGATAGGAAGCGAAATCCTCTATTACGGTATCCCACGTAGCAGTTAGCGGTACAAAAAAGCGTTCTAACGCATACTGATAATCGACTACTAAAGCTTCCTTAGCTACCCCTTCCACTGCTTCTTTGCGGAGTACCCCTATAAAAGTATTGCCTTCGCACACGGGCAAAGCTGAAAGCAAATGCGCCTCAAAAAGCAACTTTACTTCCTCTATTGAAGTATTAGGTTCTATGTATAAAAAATGTGTTGTCATATTCTTTGCTCTTATCTAATCAATAACAATCCGTTTTGATTTGTCCTTTGTTTTGGTAGTAGCTCAGCGGTTTTTCTAAATGCTCTCTACAAATCGCCTCTAAGACTTCGGTCACCGCTTTCTCCATTGCAACCGACCCGCATATCATTATAATTCCTTTGTTTTTAAGGAGTTCAGCAAAGAAAGGAGCTTCTCTTTGCAAGATGTCTTGCACATAGAATTTATCCCCTTCGCGCGAGAGGGCTTGCCAATAGTTGGCTATCTTTCCTTCGCGAGTAAACTGTTCTATATAAGGGCGGTAGATTTCCAAAGAGGCTTCACGGCGACAACCCCATATCAGGGTGATAGGTTTCTTTTGGGTATTTTCGGCTATCATTCCTATAAAGGGCGCCATCCCCGAACCATTGGCAATACAGACCACTTGAGGTGCTTTTTTAGGAAAATGGAAGTGTTTGTTGGCTACCAAAGCAGCTTGCAATGTATCGCCTATTTGCAAATTGTTCAGCAGGTTAGACACCACCCCTTGTGAGTGTAGCTTCACGCTCAACCACACATCTCCTTGGTATTTAGCAACCGAATAGAGTCGTTCGCGCCCATCTTCAGGAGTAATGCCCAAGAGGTCGCCAGATACAAAACTACTTTTTGGGGACGGGCGTAGCGCTATTAGGAAAATATCGTCTTCCATTACGGGCGTTTTCTCTGTTACCGTAAAAGAGAGCGGTTTGCGCTGAGGTTGTACGCTGAAATCATCGGGCAAAGCCAAAGAGAGCTTTTGCGCCATACCCCAAGCTGTTGCCCACGCTTTAAACTGACCAAAATCTTGGTCGTTTACGGTATGCAAAGGCAGCGCACATTCAGCTTGTGCAGTAGCCGATAGTAGTTGGTCTACTTCTTTGGCATATTTGCAGAAATCGGGGTAAGAGTCAGAGCCAAAACCGAGTACGCTATACGCCAAAGGTTGTGTGGGGGGATATTTCGCCCATAGCTGCGCAAAGTGAGTCGCATTGATAGGTGCCTCGCCATCGCCATAAGTGCAAGTAAATACAATGAGTTGCTCTGCTTTTGCAAAACGAGTGTAGGCATTCATATCGGTCAGGTAGGAACGCTTGCCCAAACGGAGGAGTTCGTTATGGAAAAGAACGGCAAACTTGCGGGTGGTGCCCCCTTCAGTGCCTACTAACACAATGTATTCACATTCGCTTTTATCAAACGGATTGTTGATGCCTTTCTTTCGTTTTCTAAGGGTCATCGCAAAGCCAGAGTAGAGGAAGAACAACAACGCTACACACGAGAGCAACAAGACGGTAGCCCAGAGATAATGCCCTTTGCCGATGTGCAAGGTGCGCACCAAATACGCCAAGCCTTTGTAAGGAGAGGTGGAGGTGCTAATCACCTCGCCCGTAAACTGATTGACTACTATATTTTTATCGATGAAATCTACTTTATAGACCTCTTCTACATCTTCAAAAGCAGGAAATTCTACTTGGCGCACTTCGGCGAGAGGCTCTTGGAAAACGGAGAAGTCTTTAGCGGGTTTTACGGGCGTTTCTTGTAGTGTGCTAACATCGTAATTGTGTTCGGCTTTGAACTTAGGAAACACTCCCACTGTTTCGAGCATCATATACACCCCTGTGAGGGCAATAATAAAGATAGGCACGAGCGCCCAGCGCCCCAGAGCACTGTGGTAATGATTGTAGAATTTTTCTTGAGGAAGTTTGTGGAAGAACCTGCCCCAGCGTTGCTGTTTGCGGGCGATGAGCCATATACCCGACAAGGCTACTACACATAAACACAAGGCTGTAAGCCCCATAATCACCCGTCCCGTTTTGCCCATATAGAGCGAGCGGTGTAGCGTTTTGACGAACTGTATAAACTTCGAGGGTTTGTAATTCCCTTTGATAACCTCCCCCGATTGTGGATGGATAAAGAGTTTTTCGCCCTCAGCCGTCTCTATTTGCACAAAATGATTGCGGTCGATAGTGAGTTTAAGGACGTCTATATTCTTTTCCTTCAAAACGACAATTGTTTGGGCAAGGGTAGTGCTTTCAAACGCTGCACTTTTGTAAGGCAACGTTTGGTTATACACCGATTCACCAGCTAGGATACCCCCCGTAAGAGCCCCCAGCAGTATGAAAACCCCTGCAATTAAGGATAATATGAGGTGAAGTTTTCTTGCCATTTGTCAATTTGCCGATTTGTCGATTTGCTAATTATTATCTTTAATCTGAAGTCCCTATTTCAACAGAATTTATGAGGTCATCAGGTGTAAGGCGCTTAAGTTTCTTATCTTTTACAAAATCATATAGATATTCGTCATTTCCAATAGTTATAATAGCGATATTTCCTGCAAGATATTCTATTCGTTTGTATTTAGGCTCAACTATCACTTCTCCTTTGTTATTGATAAGTCCACATTGAGACCAAGAATATCCCATTTTTGATTCTGGTCCTTTGCTATAAACTGCAACACCATTCTCAAAAACACCTAAACTTCCTATAAATTGGAAAGGGATGACTACTTCATTCTTAAGGTTGATACACCCCCATTTATCATTTTTTATTACAGGAATTAATCCTTCCCTAAGTTCATTAGCTCCTTCGTATTCTAAAGGAATTATCACCTTTCCATTGCCGTCAATAAAACCATATTTATCTTGTTTAGAGACTCTATGTACTTGCTCGCCATAATGATTTTCATAGAAGCTATTGTAAATATCTAAAAGCTGTCCTTTATAATTGTATACACTATAATTCCATTGATAATCTCGTACTACAATTATATTTGAATTGTAGTATTCTAACCCGTCAAATCCTTTTATTACTACTTCACCTTTTGTGTTGATAAGCATAGATTTTTTCTGTTCATCACGTACAAAAGCAAGTCCGTTTTGAAAAGGAGAGGCAAGTCTATAGATAGGAGAAATCACCCATTCATTTTTAGTATTAATGAAGCCTACTTTATCTTCTTCATTTTTAGCTACAATCAAAGTTTCAGTGTTGAAACTATCTAACTGGAGTTGTTGATACATAAAAGGGATAAGCGTTTTGTTATCAAGGGAAAGAATGCCTTCTTTTCCATCAAGAGTTGCCTTATAACAATTGTTTTGTTGGCTGATATCCTCATATTTTAAAGGTATAATTAGTTTTCCTTTATTATTAACTACTCCTTTTTTTTCGTTGAGTGTAACTTTATAGCCGTTTGCTAAGTTATATATTTCATCATATTTGAAAGGAATAACTATTTGGTTATTCGCTGTAACCACTCCGTATTTCTGATTTTTCTTAACGATATAGTTTCCTTGAAGACCGAAATCTACATCGTCGTATTTTCCTCTAAATACAACCTTTAAATTTTGGTTATAGATAGTGCTAATCCCTTGATTAAAGGAGATGAAAAAATCGTTATATTTTCCTAAGCGGTCTACTAGGGCTAACACTGTT
>ERZ772967.2910-NODE-2910-length-10723-cov-13.280465_pt1 | contig 10723 bp, 10 predicted proteins | sample MGYA00511677_ERZ772967 | MGnify/ENA primary metagenome ERZ772967 (study PRJEB29015, sample SAMEA2737931) | human oral metagenome | biome: human oral; feature: human-associated habitat; material: dental | place: China | collected 2146 ...
CACTGAGGCGCTGCACCGGGGCCTGGTGGGCGCCCCCGGCCAGGACGAGCCCGGCCAGGAAGCGCGCACGCGTCGGTGTCAGGGCGGCCACGATGGAGCGAACCGATTCAATAAGGTCGCCTCGGAGCGATCCGGTGTCGGCCGGTTCGGACTCGATCGCCTTCATCTCGCGATCGACAACGGCGGTCAGAAGCGCCTCCTTGTCGCGGTACCGGCGATACACCGCGGGCGTGGTCGTGCCTGCGCGCCTGGCGACCTCGGAAATCGACATCGCCTCCTGCCCCACCTCGGCCACCAGCTCGAACGCGGCCGCCAGCAGGCGACGGTTCACCTGCTCGCTCTGCGGCCTCCCCCGGAGTCGGGGGCCAGTCGTTCCATCCACAAAATTACGATATAGCATCGTAACGTTCGGTGCAGGCGGGCCCGCATTGAGACCAGTTCGGGAGTGAACCGATCTCGGCCGTCACTCCTCGGCGCGGCGGACCTCCGCCAGCCAGGGGCAGCGGCGGCGCAGGAGGTGCTCGAAGCGGGCGTGCATGGTGATGACGGCGGCCGGGCAGTCGTCGCAGGCCCCCTCCAGGCCCACCTCGACGACGCCGTCGTGCACCTTGCGCACCACCAGCGCGCCCCCGTGGCGGCGCGCGAACTCGCCCACCGGCCCCTCGGCGATCTGCCTGGCCGCGGCCTCCAGGACCTCATCGGGGCCGATGTCATGCGCACCGGCCGCGCCCCGCCAGGAGGAGGGCGCCCCCAGCGCGTCCACGAGGGCGGTGCGCACCCGGGAGCCCTCCCGGCCCCAGGTGCGTCCCTCGCCCAGCAGTGTCAGCACCGCCCCGTCCTCCACCTGGACGGCGCTCAGGGTGCCGTCGTCGAGCAGCGCCTGGAGCAGTGACGGAGCATGGGCCACTCCGCCGGTGAAGGGCAGCAGGCCATCGGGAACCACCCACCGCAGCACATCGGGATCCGGCGTGGTCAGCGGGTGCGTGGGGACGACGGGCACGGCGGCCTCACACGAGCATGGAGATGACGACGCGCGTGAGCGCCGCCATCACCCAGGCGGTCGCGAGCATGTAGCCGTAGGCGATCGCCGGCCACTTCCAGGTGCCGGTCTCCCGCCGCATGGCCCCGGCCGTCGCCATGCACTGCAGGGCGTAGACGAAGAACACGAGGATGGAGGCGACCGTCGCCGGGTTGAACAGCAGATCCCCGGCCTGGTTCGTCACCGTGTCCTCCCGGAAGGTCATGGTCTGCAGGTGGGAGGTCGGCTCCTCGGGGTCCTCGGCCGCGGCGATCTGCCCGAGGGTCGCCACGAAGGTCTCCCGCGCCGCCAGGGAGGACAGGATCGCCACGTTGATGCGCCAGTCGTAGCCCAGCGGCTCGAAGACCGGCTCCACCGCCTTGCCGATGGAGGCCGCCCACGAGTTGTCCATGGTGTAGGAGGTCTTCTGGGCCTCCAGGAGCTTGTCGATCTCCTCGCTGTCCGTGACCGTCTCGCCGTCGTCGTTCTTCACGGTCGACGACGACGGGTCGTCCGCGGCCGCGGAGATGGCGGCGCACTCGGTGCTCGCGGTGCAGTAGGCGTCGAACTGGGCGTCGGAGCGCATGGGCACGTTCAGCAGGGCCCACAGGATGATGGTGGTGGCCGTGATGATCGTGCCCGCCTTCTTGGCGAAGCCCTTGCAGGCGTCCCACACCATGACGCCCACGGTCTTGGGCCGGGGCAGGCGATAGGGTGGCATCTCCATGTAGAAGGGCAGGAGGACGCCGCCGCGGTCGGTCAGGCGCTTGACCACCCAGGCCGCGACCATCGCCGAGACCGCGCCCAGGAAGTAGAGGGCGAACATGATGGTGCCCCGGGCGCCGAAGGGGCCGATCCTGGCGTCGTCGTCCACGAGCAGGGAGATCATGATGACGTAGACGGGCAGGCGGGCCGAGCAGGTCATCAGCGGTGCGGCGAGCATCGTGGCGACGCGGTCCTTGGCGCTGGGCAGGGTGCGGGTGGCCATGATGCCCGGGATGGCGCAGGCGAAGGAGGACAGCAGAGCCACGAAGGCGCGCCCCTCCAGGCCGGCCCGGCTCATGATCCGGTCCATGAGGAAGGCCGCGCGCGACATGTACCCCACGCCCTCCAGGAAGGCGATGACGAGGAACATGATGATGATCTGGGGGATGAAGGTGAGCACGGAGCCCACACCGCCGATGAGGCCGTCCCCCAGCAGGCCCGCCAGGAGCGGATGGGAGTCGTCCAGCAGGTGGTGGACGATCTCCCCCAGTGCGGTGAAACCGCTCTCGATGCCGTCCTTCAGGGGCTCCGCCCAGGAGAAGATCGCCTGGAAGAAGAAGTACATGATGGCGAAGAAGATGATGGTCCCCGCCACCGGGTGCAGCAGCACCCGGTCGATGGCGGCCGTGGTGCGGTCCTCGTGGGGCGGCTGGAAATCCGCCGCCTCCAGGATCGAGTCCGCCCAGGAGGCGAATTCGGCTGGATCGGTGGGCGGGGCGATGGGGGAGGACGGCCAGGCGGCGGTGTCGGCCAGGCGCTCGCGCAGTTCGGGGATGCCGATGCCGCGGTGGCCTAGGACGCGTATCGCCGGGACGCCCAGGGCGCGTCCCAGGGCCTCGACGTCGAGATGGCCTGCGCGCTTGGTGAGCTCGTCGGTCATGGTGATGACCAGGCAGGTGGGCAGGCCCAGCTGGAGCGCCTTGGCCAGGAAGGCCATGCCCCGGCGCAGTGTCGTGGAGTCCAGGACGACGATGAGGGCGTCCGGCGCCTTGACGGAGGCGTGGTGGCCGTCCAGGACCTCGCGCACGATCTGCTCGTCGGGGCTGATCGGGTCCAGGGAGTAGGCGCCGGGCAGGTCCTCGATGGTCACGCTCGCCGTGGCGCTGCCCTCGGGAAGCCTGCAGGTGCCGATGGAGCGCGAGACCGTGACCCCGGGGTAGTTGCCGGTCTTGGCGCGCAGGCCGGTCAGGGCGTTGTAGATGGAGGTCTTGCCGGCGTTGGGGGCGCCGGCAAGGGCGGCCCGGGGTGCGGAGGCGTCGACCTCGCCGGAGGCGGAGCCGCAGTGGCACGAGGGGCCGGAGTCGCTTGAGGAGTGGGAGGCGCAGGGGCATCCCGGCGAGTGCTCGGAGCCGTGGTCGGCCGTGCGCTCGCGGACCGAGGTCGCGATGCCGGCCTTCGAAGTGACGTCCGTCAAGGGCAGGGATTCGTGGTCGCTCACCGTTCGATCTCCTCGATCGTGACGATGCGCACATCCGCCTTGCGCATGCTGATCTCGTAGTCGGCCACCTTGAAGAGGAGCGGGTCGCCCAGAGGGGCGCGGCGCAGGACCTCGACGGTGCGGCCCGGGATGAAGCCCAGATCCGTCAGGCGCTGCGCCAGTTGCGTCCCCCGCTCGGCGTCGACGGCGACAATGCGCGCCTTCTGGCCCGGGCGCAGCGATGCCAGCGTCGGTGGGTCTGACGGCGAAGAGGCTTTATGGGGCGGTGCGTCGGTGGAGACCCGCTCGGTCTGGGGTGAGGTCGTGGCGGTCGTCGGAGCAGTCACTGTGTTCCTCGGTTTCCTCGGGTGACGTCGCGCGGGAAGCCCCGCCTATCAGTGTTTTAGGTTAGACGCTCCTACTTGACAATGTCGAAACGTAGACATTAGGAACGCCTTACCTTATGGGATCGCCTTGGGGGTGCCTTGACCCTCACGCTGCGTCAGGTCCGAGGGTGCTCCCATGAGCGATTTATTCAATGCCTTTGAGATGAGTCCGGTCCCCGCGCCCGCCGAGGATGCTCGACCTCCCGAGCCTTTCCGCGGTATTTACGGCATGCCGATGTTCGTCACTGTTCCGACGCGGGATTTGGAGGGGTCGGCGGAATTCTGGGCCGAGGGCTTCGGATTCTTCACGCTGTTCGATATTCCGGGGAAGCTCGTGCATCTGCGTCGCTGGGCGTTTCAGGACGTGCTGTTGGTTCCGGCGGGCGACGAGTCGGTTCCGACCGACGGGAATGCTGCTCCTGCGGCTTCCGCCGCGAGTTCGACTCCTGAAATTGCAGGGATTCCTAGGGTTGCAGTCAGTTTCTCCTGTGTGCTCAGTCAGATTGAGACGATCGCGGAGACCTGTGACCGTCTGATTCCGGGGTGCGTGCGCGGGCCCCGCAGCACTCTTTGGAACTCCCTCGAGGTCGAGGTCACCACTCCGGAGAACGTGCGAGTGATCTTCACCGCCGCCAAGCCTCTCGATCCGAATGGCGAGCAGGCTGACAATATGGAGCGTGTCGGGATTCGAGTTCCGCGAACGTCTCAGGAATAGGAATCAGAGCTGGAACCGGGCTCCCGAGGTCGGATCGGCCAGCCACGCCAGAGCCGCCTGGATGCGGGCGGGGGAGGAGGCCGCCAGGGGCTCGGGCAGGGAATCAGGGTGGAACCAGCCCACCTGCGTGGACTCCTCGTCGGCCGCGTGGGCATGGGCCGCGGCGCCGGGTCGTGGCCGCCCCACGAAGGTGATGTCCATGAAGGCGCAGTTGTCCCCGTTGGGGAAGGCGAAGGGCTTATCTGCCCCCACGCCGGCGACGGCCAGCACCTCGGCGTCCACGCCGGTCTCCTCCGCGCACTCGCGCACGGCCGCGGCCGCGGGTTGCTCTCCGGGCTCGGGAATGCCGGAGATCACGGCCCACTGCCCGTTGTCGGAGCGCCGCCCCAGCAGGAGCCGCCCATCGTCATCGACGACCACGAGGCTCACGCCCGGCAGCCAGAGGAGGTCGTGGCCGATCTTCTTGCGCAGGGCCACGATGAACTCGGGAGTCGCCATAGATCGAGCCTAGAGCAACAAACGCCGAGATCGGTCGAGTTCCGCGCCGAGATCGGTCCGCTTCCGCGTCGAGATCGGTCGAAACTCGCGTCGAGATCGGTCGTACTCCGGCTCGAGATCGGTCGTGCTGCCGCGGGGCTGCTGTTCGCCGGAGGTTCTGAGGTGCGGCATGCGGCTTTCGCCCTCGAGCTCGTCGTGCGCGTCTCGACGTCGGGTTGGCCGGGCTGAATCGGACCGATCTCGAGCCGGAAGTGGACCGATCTCAGTGCGGGGCGCGGTGGGTGTGCCTGGCGGGTGTTGGTTGTCTTCGATGTTGCACATGGGAGGGCGGGGCTTCTGCGGGGCCAGGGCTGGTTGTTGTTGGAATGACGGGATCTTCCAGCGAGCGTCGTGTGTGGTAGTCGGGCTCCCATGTGCAATGAGGGGGGTCTACGCACATGGGAGCATGACCACTACCGCTACCGACATTGCTGTTCCGCGTGATTACGGGGTTCCCACCGATGTCGGATGCGCGTGAGTGTGCAACACCCACCACCCCCTGCACACGAGGGCCACGAGAACACCGGCAGAGCCACCTCACGGCCGTCCAGCCCACTTCACACGACCCCCCAACCCGAAAACCACCCCACCGAAAACCACCACACCCCAAACACCCACCCCTGTCCCAGATGTCCTGACACGCCACAACGCCTCCGAGCATTTCACCGACCTCGTTCCGCGGATGGTCGAGCTCTCCGATAACGCCCCTGTTATTGCCCAGTACGAGGAGGTCTGACTGGGCGCTTGAACCTCGGGCTGTTCATGTCGGCGGTTCGAGGCCTCCAGCGGTATTGGCGCCAGGGCGGAGACCCGCACCATGACTTCCCTCGCTGAGGAAAGACCGGCCCCCGCCCCTGTCTCCCAGGGCCCTGTGATGGGCAGTTATGGGCGGGCGCTGCGGCGGAGCTTCATCGGGGCCGGCTCGCCGCCACTTTGCGGGCCTTCTCGGCCCAGGCATCGGCCCGCTCGTCCAGGCTGCCGCCCTCCCATGTCCCGCCGGCGCGCTCGACGGCGCGGGCCAGCAGCCAGTCGGCCACGGCCGGGTTCTTGGGCAGCAGGGAGCCGTGCAGATAGGTGCCGATCACATGATCGGCGCGGCCGCCCTCGGTGCCGTCCTTGCCGTTATTGCCGTCACCGGAGCGCACCCGCCCGAAGGGCGCGACTCCGGCGGCCAGCGTCGTCAGGCCGGAGTGATTCTCATAACCGACCACCCTCCCGAAGTCCTTCGACTCCAGGGTGATGTTCCCGATCAGCCGGCCCGACCCGGCCACGGTTTCGGCGTCGAGAATGGAAATGCCGGGGATCTCGGCGCCCGTGCCCGTGATGAAGCGGTGTCCGAAGAGCTGGTAGAGCCCGCAGATGACGAGCATGGGCATGCCGTCGGAGGCCCAGGCGCGCAGCTGCGGACCCCGCTCCACCAGGTCCTCCTTGATGCGCTCCTGCCCCGAGTCCTGCCCGCCACCGCCCACGAGCAGATCGACGTCGTCCGGGAACTCGTCACCCGGGTCGTAGGAGAGCAGGTCGACGTCGTAGCCCGCCCACTGCGCGCGGCGGGCCAGCACCAGGGCGTTGCCCCAATCGCCGTAGATGTTCATGTCCCGCGGGTAGAGCTGAAGCAGCCGCAGGCGCCCGCGAGCGGCGCCATCGGTCGCGTGCAGGTAGGTCGGCTCGCTCATGTCAGGGCCTCCTCGACGTCGGTGAGCTCGGCCAGATGGGCGCGCAGGGCGAGCATGGCCGTATAGGTGGTGAAGATGCGCATGGGGCGGCCCGCCCCGTCGTCGGCGGCGGAGGCGGCCCGGCGCAGGAGGGCCACGGCCCGGGTCAGATCGGGCTCGACCGTGCCGATCGGCACCTCGTCGTAGCGCAGCCGCAGCGCCATGTCCCAGGCGCGCACTCCGGTGACCACGGCAACACCCTCGGTGCGCAGGCCCGCGAACTCGACGTCCCACAGCCAGGACATGTCGCGGCCGTCCGCGTACTCGTCGTTGATGGCGATCATGACCGACTCCGGGCCGCCGGAGCGCACGGCCTCGGCGGCCGTGAGCAGTCCCATGCGGAATCCTGCGGGATTCTTCACCAGTGAGAGCTGCACGTCACGGCCGTCCAGGGTCAGCACCTCGCCGCGCCCGAAGGCCGCCTGGACGCTGGCGAGCGTGGTCAGCAGGCCCGCCAGGTCGGCCTCGTCCCCCAGCGTCTCCAGGGCGACGGCGAGGGCGGCGCAGGCGTTGAGCTGGTTGTGGATGCCGGGGATGGTGAAGGCGACGTCGTGATCGGCCCCGTCCACGCGCACGACGGCATCCTGGCCGCTCAGGGACTGCAGGCTCACGCGCGGCGTCGGGGTGGCTGAGGTTGAGGTCGTCGGGTTCGCCGGGGCCTCTGCGGTCGCTGAATCAGCTGAGCTCGCCGTGTCGGCATCGTCCTGCGGAGAGGCCGCGCCGGTGCGCAGATCGTCGTCGGACAGGAACAGGGAGCGCAGGGCCGGCCCGGCGCCGAAGGAGGCGACGCGGGCAGTCAGGTCCCCGGTGAAGGCGTCGGCCCCCAGGCGCGGGTCGTCGGCGTTGACGACGACGGAGCCCGTGGTCGCCAGGGCGACCTTGTGCAGGAGCGAGGCGGTGTAGTCGATCTCGCCGAAGCGGTCGAGCTGGTCGCGCATGACGTTGAGCAGCAGGGCGTGGCGGGGCTTGATGAGTCGTACGAAGCGCACCGCATGCGCCTCGTCGAGCTCCAGGACGGCGACGTCGTGGCTCAGGCGACCGCCCGCATCGACCTCGGTGAGCAGCGAGGCGAGTACTCCGCGCACGAAGTTCGAGCCCGACCGGTTGGTCAGGACCTTGAGGCCCTGTTCGCGCAGGAGCTGAACGACCATCTTCGTCGTGGTCGTCTTGCCGTTGGTGCCCGACACGACGACCACGCCCATGGGCAGCTGACCCAGCGTACGGGCCAGGAAACCGGGGTCGAGCTTCTCGACGACGAGGCCGGGCAGTGCGGTCCCGCCCGAGCCGCCCCCGCGCAGTCGGGATACGAGGCGGGCGGTGCGGCCCAGGGCCACGGTGATGCGGGAGCGCAGGGACGCGGCGGGGGAGAGGTCCATGGGTGCGGCTCCTGCAGGTCGATGACGGGGCGGCGCTAGTCTAGGGCCACCTGCGAGCGGGCGCGTCGTCCGTGCGGCCTGCGACCGGGACCCGGTGCGGTCGCGCCACCATGCCGCCCGAGCAGTCTCCCGACTCGGTGCTCGTCGAGATCGGTCGCTCTCCGGCTCGAGATCGGTCGTACTCCGTGCCGAGATCGGTCGGGTTCCGCGTCGAGATCGGTTCACGCGCGCTCGCGCCCGCCTCGACGACACAGATGCTTTCACGAACGAGTTGCCAACGGCGTTGGACGCTGTCATGCAGGGGCATCGCGAAGTCGGTGACACGAGTCTTCTGACAATCTGCCCGCTCAGGATCTGCTGGAGCTTCATGCCGCAGAGCGCCGGGAGGAAGTCCGTGCTCGGCGGGCCGGTCGGTGCAGCGGCCACACCTCTGCTGATCGCCTACTCGTCAAGGATCGGGAAGCAGACGTCGGTGACCCAGCTGTTGGGGTCATCGCTTTGCGCCGGGCTGACCCGGTAGATGTTGAACATCGGGCCGGTGCGCAGGCCGTGCTCGGCGATGTAGGCGCCGATGGCCGTGGTCGCCGTGGGCATCTGGGAGTAGTCGCCCCGCACGGTGGCGGTCACGATCCGCTGCGCGGGCAGGGTGCGGCACTCCAGGGGCGGGGTCGCATCGAACGGCTCGGAGACCTGGAGCCAGACCTCGACGTCGACGTCGGCCTCCCGGTAGTCGGCGTCGTAGTAGGTGGCCCCGCCGATGGCGCCGTCGGGAAGACGAGCGCCGGACTTCTCCAGCAGGGGCATGATCTCCTGCCACAGGAGGCCTTCTGCGTGGTAGTCGGCGATGGTCCGGCGAACGCCGGCCACCTCCATCCGGGGCAGCGTTGTGACGGTGACATCGGTCATAGTAGTCATAGTGACGTGTCCTCTCAGTGCGGTGCCGATGCGATCCAGAGCGAGAAGCTGTCCGCGCAGGGCGTCCTGCTGACGTAGGAGTTCGGTGCGTTGTGCGGCGATCGCCGCCTCGACCCTGGCTGGATCTGCGCAGACCACGAGCTGCGCGATTGACGCGACGGGGAAGCCCGCGTCACGCAGTTGTACGACCAGATGCGCATCGACCAGCTGCTCGGCCCTGTAGTAGCGATAGCCGCTGAAGGGGTCGGTCCTCGCCGGAACGAGCACATCATGCTCCTGGTAGTAGCGCAGCATGCGCACACTGATCCTCGACAGCGTTGAGAAAGTGCCGATGCGCAGCATGCGTTCGCCGTGATCCATGGAGTGAGCACACACCCTCACATCGTGGCAGACACAAGGGTGTCCGAGCGTGTGGCAAGGGCACCGGGGCGGCGTCGAGACAGTCACGATGGCCGAGACAGCCGAGACAGTCGCGACATCCGTGGCCCGAGTGGGAGCTGCCTCGCCCAATGAGGCTTCTGTCGGGCGAGTGCTCCGCGCAAGCCCGTCATCGTCGTCGGGCTCGGGGCGGGAGCGGACCGATTTCGAGCCGGAACTGGACCGATCTCGGGGCGGAAGCGGACCGATTTCGAGCCGGAACTGGACCGATCTCGGCGCGGAAGCGGACCGATCTCGAGGCGGAATGCGACCGATCTCGAGGGTGGTGCGTAGCTGGGTCCCTGGGCGCGCCCGCGGGCGCGTATCCCCAAAAGCGACCGCACTCACCCTCTTGCGCATCTGTTGTGATGGGTGCAACATAGACGTCATACATGTTTTGCATGTCATGCATGTTTTGTGTGGCAGAGTGATAGGAGGAATCGTGGTACCGCGCAACCCGTCCCACATCGGGCCGGACGGCAGAGGCTTCTTCGGAACGGTCACCGTCGGGCAGAGGGGGCAAGTCGCCCTTCCGACGCAGGCCCGCAAGCATGTCGGTCTCGAACCCGGGGACCAGCTCATCGTCCTGACAGATCCGGCCCAGGGGCTGGCGCTCATCCCGCTCGCCAGCTTGCTGGAGCGTGCTCCGAAGGACGATCCGCTCGCCATGCTCGTCCGCTCGGCCTTCGGCGGTCAGGGTCCGAGCGCCCCGGAGGCGGGTGCGGACGATCCGGATCCGGCCGCGGACCCGAGTGTCGCTCCAGAAAAGGGCTCTGCCTCCCAGGCGGGCCCCCCTTCGAATCCGGGTGCCCCATCACCTGCCGCCGAGAAGTCGTCCGAGGAGGAGTGACAATGAGTACTGCAATCGTCGTTGAGAATCTGACCAAGACATATGGCGAACTCGCCGCCGTCGATGGGGTCTCCGCGCCCGTTGAAGACGCGCCCCAGCATGTCGCGCGACACCGGAAGCGTCAGGACCTTTCCGATGAAGCGCACCTTCGTATCGGCGATGTCGATCCCGGACGTCCCCTCGAAGACCTGCACCAGCGCGCGCGTCGACTCGATCTCGAGCACGCGCCCGCGGCGCTTCTCCCCATTGCCGAGCTCGATCTCGACCAGCTCGTCGTAGCGGACGCCGCTCGTGTTCTCGACCATCATCAGAGGCCCGGAGAGCCCCGATATGGTCCGGTATTCCTTAGGCAACATTGCTCTCACCACCCACCGGGACGATCCCGTTGATCTGTTCCTTTATCGTATCCTCAAGCTTGTCGATCTGGCCGATCTGGGCCTCCTCCAGGTAGCGCATGCGGGCGATCTGCTCGCGAACCGGAAGGTTGAAGAGCTCGTTCATGGGCGCACCCTTTTTGAGGGCGTCCATGCCCAGATGGTGGAACCGGACGATGGTCTTCAGCATCTTGAACTGCTTCTCCATCGAGGCGTAGGTGTCGATCTCGTGGAAGGC
>ERZ772967.2911-NODE-2911-length-10717-cov-2.712155_pt1 | contig 10717 bp, 9 predicted proteins | sample MGYA00511677_ERZ772967 | MGnify/ENA primary metagenome ERZ772967 (study PRJEB29015, sample SAMEA2737931) | human oral metagenome | biome: human oral; feature: human-associated habitat; material: dental | place: China | collected 2146 ...
CAGAAGTTATAATTAGCACTGTCATTCGTGGGCGGTTTGCAGGTCTGATTGGCAGTGTTGATCGTATCTTGCTGGTTGGTGCCAATGACGAAGCGGAGGCGGTAGATGGTGTGCGTGCCCTCGGTCGATTCGATAATAGGATTAATCTGCAGATCGCGCAGCGCCAAATCCCCCTCGCGTGAGCCCAGCAGCTCCGTTGCTTTGCTAAGAAATACATCGGTCGAGTACGTGCCACGGGCCGTTGGATTGCAATACTGTGCACCAGCATCAGCCACGCGGGCGAGGACGATCATATCGCCACGCACATCACCCTGGCGTGTGTCGTTTTGGTAGCGGATAGCACTGCCTTGCTGTAGCTTGGCGGCTGGGCTCCACACATACGACATCGTGCCAAAGCACAGGCGCCCCAGCCCACCACCTTTGTCTGGCGACACATAGCGGATCCCATCCGCCGAGGCCAAGGCATCGCGCCGGAAGGAGTCGGCTACATCGCGCCCCGCGAGGTTGATCGACTTGAGTGTCACTCCCTTTGTATACAGACCGATGATCTGCAGCGTGGAGGTCGTAATAGCAATAAGCAGCACTGAGAGGAAGCTCATCGCCAGCAGCAGCTCGATGAGAGTGAAGCCTGGCTCTCCGCGCCGTGCGGCCTGCCGTGCTAGGTGCTGCCGCGGCCTCTCTCCCTGTGTTTTACCTCTGTTAGCGTGCCACATCATACAACCTCGTTACGGTGCCAATCGTCATTGGCTTATCGCTTGCCACGGTGGGCCAGCAGGCAGAGACATACACATCATAGGCGAGGTTGGCATTGGCACCCTCTGCCTTGACAATCTGGACGAAGAGCCCCTGCGCCCGCGGATCGTTGCCAAAGTCTACCTTGCTGTAGGTCGTGGGCTCGGGCTGATAGCTAGCATTGGTCGGCTCGAAGAGACGGATGACCTGCTTACCCGAGGCAGCATCGGCCCGCGGCGCAACAAAGAATGCCCCGCGCCCCCGTAGTGTGTCTGGCGAAAGGCGGCAGTTGCTCTCGGCGAGCTCGCTGAGCGTGATGGGCGTGGTCGTACCTACCTTGCCTTTGATGGTCTCCCACAGCTGCTGGTTGACCGCCTGCTGAGCAGTCCGAATCAGCAGCACCTGCGAGTCAATCTGCTGCCGCACCTGTGTTACCTCCAGTGAGCGCTGCGCCAGCGCCATACCTTGGTTCATAATCATAAATGCCCCCACAATCACCATACTAAACAGCACGAAGGCAAACATCACCTCAATGATCGTATCACCCCGCTCGTGGCGACGCTCTAGCATTGTCCTATCCCTCCACCGATCAACTTCACACTGCTGGCCGAGCTGCCACCCCGGGCAATCACTGCCCCACTAATGCCAGTAAAGACCAATCCATCGGGATCGATACAGAGGTTGGTGTCGCCCTTTTGGGTGTCATTATCAGGCGAGAGAACGGTCATAGGGTTGTCTGTGTTACCAATGTAGGTCTTGATGGCACCACTAGAGGGCGAGCGCACGATCAAATACGAGTGACGTGCGCCCTGCCGCAGTGCCGTCTCCCACGCTAGTTCGTAGGTAGTCGTTTGGCTGGCGGTGTCCGATAGGACAAGCCCCGAGCGAGTCAGCGCCTCATAATCCGTTGCTGCAGCTGAGCCATCACGTGTGGCATAGATCGTCCGCGCGATGAGGCTTCGGCCATCACGGCCAGTGGTAATGAACCGCCCAATGATGGTGCACTCGCTCGTGCCAGGCACCTGCGGGGTAATACTCTGGCTAATGCCGCTAGTGCTGCAGCCAAGGTTGCGGTCGTGATCGTTCTGGACATTCACCACCCGGTCGTACTCCCCCTGGAAGAAGCTCACCAGCGAATGGGTGGCATCGCGGTAGCGCTGGGCATTGACCGTCGCGCCTACACCTACCATAATCCCGGCTGCCATTGCCCCACTCACCGCCAAAAACAGCATCATCTCAATAATGGTGAACCCTGGCTTCACTGGCATACTCATAACCTCTCTAGTATAGCACAAGCAGCATTGACGGCACAGGGTGATGAGGCGATTCTGGGGAGAGACAATACCTCTGCACAGCTCAGGCACAGAGCGCAAAAACCAGCCGCTCATGGACTGGTCTTTGCTTGGCTCACTTCAAAGGGCTTTACTGCCTACTGCGTCTCTTCGCCAGCTAGTAACTCCGCCTCAATATCTTGCATGACAGCAAGGACGCGCTCGTATGCCTCTGGGTTAGTTGGCTTACCTAGCTCGCCAACACGAAGCAGCTTTGCCTCGTCATTATACCGGCCAGCAAAGCTCACTAGCACTGTCCCTCGCTGGTGAGGACCATGGAAGCTATTCTTCCGTTCCTCTGTTAGTGGTCGGTCGGAATACACTTCGACTGGTCGGCCAGTTACAATGCTAATGACGTAACCACGCTTATTATACTGAGTTTCATCATCTGGGTTAGTGATATCTAAGTCGCTCCCTTTATATATCAAGTCCTCTTCAGCTTGTTGCCAACCACTATCATCATATGTACCCTTGAGGATAACCCGCGCTGCAACGGCCGTCACATACTGAACATCGATCCCGCGCCAATATGTGTTCTCACCACCAACATGGCCAGTGATGGCAACATGCTTGTCCTCAGGCCGGCTACCAAAGCCATTCTCTGCCAACACTCCGCCAATCCGCTGTATTTCCGCAACAATATCTTCGCAGTACTTCTCTTTGCGCTCGTTATTGAGCTCTGCTTCGACCTTTGCCATCGCCTCCTCTATCAGCTTGGCGCGCTTTGCGCCCTCTCCTTCACTGAATTCCTCAGTCTTTGGCATTGGAAAGCCCTGCAGTTCTGGCTCATACGGTTTTGCTTGGTCTGTCTCACCATTAAGTGGCTGGTCATATCGTGACATCATATCTCCTTGGAGTTAGGTGTTTATGATGCCTATAGTACTCTCTCTCTCTGGATTGTCAAGTATTACATCAGGTTTACAAGAAGGAGCAAATCTATCTAGCCTGGGCCTCAAAAGCCCAGCGGCAGCGCCACCAGCGCGCGCAAGATATGCCCACCAAACAAGAGCGAGATAACGCAGCCAATGATGAGCAGCGGCCCAAATGGCACCTGCGAGCGCGTATTGAGCTGGCCCCGCACCAGGCCCGGCAGGACGATGATGCAACCCAGCATGTTAGAGAAAAACAGCGTCATAAAGGCCAACCGCCAATCGCCCAGCAGCAACGCCAAGCCCACGCAGAGCTTCACATCACCAAAGCCAATCCACGCCCCGCGCGAGATGGCATACAGCCCACCATACAACCCCGCCAGCAGCGCCACCGCCCCCGTGAGCGATACAAGATCAACATCGTGCAGCGTCGTCATCCGCACCAGCACGAAGAGTGCGCCCAGTGCCATCAAGCCATAGTTAAGCGGGTCAGGCAGGAGCTGCCACTTGGCATCATACGCCGCGAGGATCATCAGCACCAAGGCCACCACCACCCACACAGCAAAGAGCAGACTGCTGGCTGGCAGTGCCCACGGCCACACCAGGTACGACAGTGCCAGGCCCACCCCCAGCACCAGCTCCATCACCAGCTCGAACCAACCAATGAATTGCTGGCAATAGCGGCAGCGCCCACCAGTCGACAGCCAGCTCACGACTGGCAGTAGATCATACCACGCCAGCACATGCCCACAGTGCAGGCAGCGCGAGCGGTCGTCTCGCAGTGTGCCTTGCAAGAGGACACGCAGTTGACGCCATTCGTGTTTGTCGTAGGGGTGGCCGGTTTGCTTATCAGTCCGCAGTTGCCGCGCACGCACCCGCCACACTTGCGCGCCCGCAAAGCTACCCAGCACTACACCCAGAAGGAGCAGTGCGCCTGCTATCAAGATCGTCATACCTCACTAGTATAGCAAAGATATGCAAGAACGTGCTACATCATCACGCGCTACTGAAGGCTCATATAGACACACCATCTAGCTAGAATATGTAGCAGATTCTCCCATCCGCTCGTTTACTGGCCTTCGCAGATTTTCTTGTTTGGCAAGCATGTTGTGTAAGCCTCGGGATTTATCTGTACCTTGCATATACAAATCTCATTTTCTTAATGCCACCCCCACCACTTCTTCTAATGGTGTGTGAGAATCTGTGAAGATTCAGGGCTTAAGTCGTTAAAAATAGGTTAGCACAAGAACGTGACGTTTTGGGATGAAGCTATGCTCGCGCGGTATTACCTCTGGCTGCTGGGTTGTACTTGTGACGAAAATGTTCCGGCCAGATAAAACCAAGAGCTTTTCCGCCTGTTTAATTGCTGGCCTCCAGATATTTTCTTACACAAGCACAACTCAGTAATTCGTGTACTCCATACACAAAAAGAGGCTGGCACCCTTTGGTACCAGCCATCTCCTTGTGTATCTTCTGCGTCTGCTACGACTCGAGGCAGTATGCCACGCCGTTGCCACCCGCTTCAAGCTTGGTGACGACGACGAACTGCTTCGATGTGCCCTTCTTGAGGGTAGCACCATCAGCGTTGGTAGCGTCGCAGCGCACGCCCTTGACGACGATGGCGCTCTCGGTAGAAGGTGTTACGGTGCCATTGCCCGCGTTGTCTTGGACGGTGATGCTCTCTTTGTCGAGGTTCGAGAGGTCGCCCAGATAACCTTTGAGACCCTTGCTGTCGGGGAACTTTCCGCGGTTGTTTGATGTATATTGCGTCACGGCAGCAGCGATGTTTTGCACATCATTCTTGCGTGCTGTGTCGCGCTGACCCCGCTGCAGGGCAGGCAGTGCCACAAAGACCATCAAGAATATCAAGGCGGCAATCGCTAGCACCAGCATCACCTCGATGATAGTAAACCCTTCTTGCTTCGCTTGGTGTTGTTTCATACTTCTCCTTTGTACCAATGTACGAATATGCTTACGTTACTGCTATCATAGCGTAGAATGGCAGCATTGTCTAGGTTTTGTTCGCACGAGATGATGGGCCTGTGTGGAGAGAGGCAAAGCAGCGCTGTATTGCCTGTATTTTTGGCATGATTGCTGAGGAAAATGTATCAAAAACGGCGTGTTCTCGCCTATTTCCTGCTAAGAAATCATAGGTGCTTATTGATGGTTGAATGCACGATTTTTCTTATGCTCCACCTCCCAGCACCAGAGCTAAAAACCGGCCATTTACGACCGGTTTTCACACTCCATCGGACGAAATGACCCCCTACTTCTGCGGCACGTCGATGTATTCTTGCACCTTGCCGTCACTTTTGAGCTGGGCGACTTGCTTGGTGAGCTCGGTGAGGGGGATGTAGAGGTAGGTGAAGCGGATTTTGCTATCGTTCTTCTCATTTACTTTGACGAAGTAGTAGCCACTGTCTGTTGTGCTCTTGATAGCACCAGAGGGTTTGCCAGGCTCGAGCTTGGCGATCTCGCTCACTGCGAGGCCGTTGTAGCTACTGGCGAGGTTGATCAGGCCAGAATCCCCCACCTGCGGCTTGCTCCGGCCACTGCCACCAAGCTGGGTCGCGATTTTGGCAAATTCACCATTGCTGCTCGCCACCAGCCCAGCGGCTTTGCGCTGCAGCTCATCGGCCGTCTTATCAACCGCAAAGGCTACTCGAGCCCGCACAATGCTGCGCCGCACTGCCTGGCGATAATCCGATGGAGACCAGTTGTACATCATGCGCGACGATGCATCATACGTTTCTTGGCTAATCTTGCCATTAGCGGTGTTGCGCTGCTGCTCGATAACGGTATCAATGTCTTGCTCACTCACCGTGATGTTGTGCTGGCGTGCCAACTTGGCAGCGTAGGTATCAACCAGCGCTCGGTTGAGCGACTCGCGCTTGATGTGCTTGAGCTGCTCGCGGCCATCATCACTGTCGATGCGGATCTCATCATACTTACCAAGGTAGAATTTCGACCCCCGATACTGCACCAGGTAGTCGCTATAGCGCACCAGCTCGCCATCAATACTAGCCACCGGCACAGGAAAGATCTGCGTCATGCGGTAGAGGAGGTTGTTGGAGCTCTGAGCAATGTAGAGCTGCTGCCACGCCACCGCCGCCAGCAGCAAGGCCGCTACCAAGGCCACAATGATCGTATTGATAATCACCCGTCGGCGCGACGTCTGGACGGGGTGCTTAAACTTGCGCCCACCAGCCAATATCTCTTCGCGGTGTGCCGCCACCGTCTCGTTGGTGATGCGCTCGAACTTCTTGGGAGTGTTGGGGTTGGCTGTGCTGGCCTCTGTTTTGGCAGATTTACCTGCTTTCTTTCCCTTTCGCTGCGGCTTGAGCGCTGCAAGGCGATCTTTCAGACCGGCGGCTGGGGCAGTTGATGTAGACTGAGCGCCGTAGCGGCTGCGTTTGGGTTTTTTGCTTGGTAATTTCATGGTGATACTCCTGCTGCTTGTGCTGCGCGCTCCGCCTCGCTGACGGCATCTTGCAGCTGATTGTAGATCTGCTCGGGATGATCGACATTGCGGATGATGAGATCGCCCACAAATGTTTGGATCACAATCGTACCAAAATGAAACACCTCACCCGAGAATCCTGGTATATTATAGCTGATATTTTGGATTTTTGCCAAGCTCAGCTCCACCACATCGGTACCAAAAAATCCTTTTTGCGTCACCTGGCGGATGCGCTGGTCGGTCACAATGTAGTAGGTGTAGCGCCACATCAAAAAATGATAGCAAAAGCCAATAGACCCCAAGACGAGCCCCACCACTGGCAGCAAAAACAGCTCCAATGTGTCTTGCCAGATCAGCGGTGGAATAGCCCCCACCGCCAGTGGCAGCAGCAGCATATAAAACCCCTTGCGCATGGCAATAATATGCCGCCGAAAGACAAACAGCAGCTCCTCACCCTCGCGCTGCCCGTTAAATGCCTTGGTCTGTGCCATTATGCCCTGCCTTTTTGTGTGATGATTGTTATGCTTTTCTTGCTGTCTATTGTAGCACGAACTCACCTCCACTTGGGTGCCAAACCTCGCTGCCAGCTACTATAGGGCGCTCGCTGGACAAGAAAATATTCTAGAAGGCCAGCGACCAAGCAAGCGGATACATGCTATGTATTATCTGGCCGGAACATTTTCGGTCTAGTGAGTGTCCTATAGCAGTAGTATCCTTGCTACATCTCACGCTCACCCTCCCCACACTCCATCGAATAAAGTGCGGAAGGGTAAGCTAGCGCAGAAGAAGCAAAAGCTTCAGTGATTCACCCCCCTTGACACTACCCCACAACCCCCGCGTATAATAAAAACCATGATGAGACTACGGAGCATTTGTATATGGTGACGGCTGGGCGATTTATCCACAAGCGCCGCACCACTGCTGGTGCCGGAACACCACCGGTGCCACCGCCGCACCACCCACCAGCTGCGCCACCACCGCCAAAGGTACCAACACCAGTGGCTGTCGACCCCACCGAGCCAATCACAGCACCTGACTGGCAGCGTCGCCTTGGCCATGGCATCGTGCGAGCGCTCTGCATACTTACGGCAGGAGCACTTGGCTGGCTATGCTACCTCTGTTGGACAAGTGGTGGCACGCGCACCATGCCAGCTGACTTTATGGCTTGGGTCGTCTCATTCGCCCTCTTCTCCTCCGCCATCATGTTCGTCGGGGCTGCCTGCAGCCGCTGGGAGGATATGTCCGACTGGGTGCGCTGGGCAGCAGAGGTAGTTGGCGGATTTGGGAGGTAAGCTACTCTTCTCTTCGCTTCATAGCTCGTCACTTTCTAGCACAAAAGCTCAAGCAAAAAATCGCCATCATCGTGACGAGTTTTTATTTATAGTATATTCTAACTCCTTTGGTACCCCGGATAGGAGTCGAACCTACAACCTTCTCCTTAGGACGGAGCCGCTCTATCCAGTTGAGCTACCAGGGCATGGGTATAGTATAGCATGCTATTTACTCTGAAGTGAACTGTGCTAGGCAATGAAAAGCCGACGCATGGACACTTATCCGGCCCCGACTATAGTGCACTCTTATACTATCATAACCGGCTATAGAGAATCAGACTTTCTCTTATGGGATCGTCACAAGATTCAGGGATTAAGCATAATCCAACAATTAATGCAGCTTCACTACCTCTCACGCTCACCCTCCTCCCAACTCCCTCCTCTGGAACACTGTAAGGGTCGACATTCGCTGGATGTCGACCTCTTGCGTTGGGCTGAAAACCGGTCATTACGACCGGTTTTCACACTCCATCGGATGAAGTGTGGGAGAGTGAGCTAGCACAGAGAAAACGAAGTATTCGATATTCTGGCTACAAGCACTACGTCAGCTGCCCTACCAAGCTATATATCGGGAAGAGAATGGCCGCCACCATGCCGCCAGCCACAATGGCGAGGACGACCATCAGCACGGGCTCGATGGCGGTGGAGATGTTGCGGATCTCTTCGTCTAGCTCGTCTTCGTAGACCTGGGCAGTCTTACCCATCATTTCGTCGATCTTGCCCGACTGCTCACCAATCTTGATCATCTGCGGCACCATTGGCAAAATATAATCCTCACGGCTCAGCGAGACAGACAGTGCTCGCCCACCCTTGACCTTCTCGGCAGTCCGGCGGATGGAAGCCTCGATAATCGTATTATTGACCCCTGTTGCGGTGATGTCGAGCATGTCGAGCATCGGCACACCGGTCGCAAGCAGCGTCTGGCCAGTACGGGTAAAGCGCGCCATGTAGAGCTTGCGAAACATACTACCAACGAAGGGCATATTAAGCTTAAGTGTGTCGAAGGTACGCGTGCCGGGGCCTGTTTTGGCATATTGGCGGGTGAAGTAGATAGCACCCACCAGCAAAATCAGCTCCGCCCACCAAAAGCTTGCGGTAAACTTCGCCACGGCGATCAGCGCCGCAGTGAGGAATGGCAGCGTCTTGTGCATGTCGCTATATAGCTTCTCCACCTGCGGCACCACCACGAGCAACATAAAGAGCATCACGCCCATGATCACCGCTAGGACGATGGCTGGATACGTCATGGCACCGCGAATCTTGCTCACCATGGCGGCGTCCTTTTCCTGCTGGGAGGCAACCCGCTTGAGCGCTTGGTCGAGCGTACCAGAGGCCTCACCTGCAGTCACGAGCGAGAGATAGATTTTGTCGAAGATCTCGGGGTGTTTGCCAAAGGAGTCCGATAGCTGCCGACCACCCTCAACATCGGCAATGATCTCTTGGATAATCTCTTGCAGCTTCTTGTTCTCTGTCTGCTCAAGCACCGTACGAAGGCTCTGCGACAGGGGTAGCCCCGCACCAATCAGCGTCGCGAGCTGGCGCGTAAAGACCACTTTGTCTTTAGTCGTCACACGGCGTGTCAGGCTGCCAAAGAGCCCACCGCTCTCATCGACTTCTTTGATGTCGAGCGGAACGAAGCCTTGCTCAGTCAAAACGCGTGCCGCTGCCATCTCAGACTCGGCCTGGACGATAGATTTGATGATGGTGTCGGTCGCTTTGTCGCGTGCTTCGTAGTTGAACTTTCGCATCGATTATCCTCTCATTAAGCGCTCAAATTCGGTGAGGTCAACCGCAAACTCGCGGGCGCTGTCGTACGTCACGGTGCCACTCTGGACCAGGCTCACCAGTGTGCGATCCATCGTCTGCATGCCTTGGTCTGCCCCAGTCTGGATGATGGCATCGAGCTGGTGGCTCTTGCCCTCGCGGATGACGTTGCGCACCGCCGGGTTGGCTACCAAGACCTCAGCGGCCACTACTCGCCCACCACCAATGGCTGGCACGAGGCGCTGGCTACAGATCGCCATCAAGATATTAGCCAGCTGAGCCCGAATCTGTGGCTGCTGGTGCGGCGGGAAGACGTCGATCATGCGATCGATACTCTGCGCTGCACTGTTGGTGTGCAAGGTAGCAAACACCAAGTGGCCTGTCTCGGCAATGGTAATGGCGGCGCTAATCGTCTCAAGATCGCGCATCTCACCAATCAGCACGACATCTGGGTCTTGGCGCAGGCTGGAGCGCAGCGCAGCGCTAAAGGAGTAGGTGTCGTAGTGCACTTCGCGCTGCACGACCACCGAGCGCTTACTCTTGTGAGTGAACTCAATCGGGTCTTCGATGGTGATGATGTGATGCGACTTCTCAGTGTTGATCTTATCAATCAAAGCAGCCAGGGTGGTAGACTTACCACTACCAGTTGGTCCTGTTACCAGCACCAGGCCGCGCGGGAAGTCAGCGAAGGTCATGACGACGGGCGGCATGCCGAGCTCTGTCACAGACTTGATTTCATTCGGGATCAAGCGCAGCGCAGCCGCCAAGTTGCCCCGCTCATGAAAGGCATTAACCCGGAAGCGCCCAAGATTACCAAAGGCAAAGCTAAAGTCAAACTCTTTGTCCTTCATCAGCACCTGCTGCTGGTCTTGGTCGAGAATGGCAAAAACAAGCCGCTCCACCTGCGCTTCGTCCAGTGGGCCAAAGCCCGCCACAGGGGTCAACGCGCCATCGATGCGCAGCATGGGGGGTAGCCCCACCTGGATGTGCAAGTCTGAGGCGCGGCGGCGCACCACATCCTCGAGCAGGACTTCTATGCGTAATTCTCTATTTTCCATGGTAGTTATTGGTTCCTTTCTTATGCTATGTCTGATGTGACACGGTTGACTTCCTCCAGGGTGGTAATCCCTTGCAGCGCCTTGAGGTAGCCATCTTGGCGCATCGTGATCATGCCTTGCTCAATTGCCTTATGCTGTATTTCGGCGCTTGTAGCACGTTTCACAATTAAAT
>ERZ772967.2912-NODE-2912-length-10716-cov-3.019792_pt1 | contig 10716 bp, 8 predicted proteins | sample MGYA00511677_ERZ772967 | MGnify/ENA primary metagenome ERZ772967 (study PRJEB29015, sample SAMEA2737931) | human oral metagenome | biome: human oral; feature: human-associated habitat; material: dental | place: China | collected 2146 ...
GCTCAAGCGGGATTATTAAACCAATCCTTCTTTTAGAAGGGTTCTTTAATGAGAAAGATCTGCCTATTTTAGCGGTGAATAATATCGAAACCGTCGTACATAACCGCGAACAGCTTGATGCATTAAAAGAAGTCACTGTGCCGAGTCCGATTAAAGTTTGGCTAAAAATCGATACGGGGATGCATCGTTTAGGTGTTGCTTTGGACGAAGTTGATTATTTTTATAATGAGCTGAAAAAACTTCCGCAAATTCAACCGCACTTAGGTTTTGTCAGTCATTTTAGTCGAGCCGATGAGCTGAATTCAGATTATACCGAATTGCAAATTTCCCGCTTTTTAGAGGCAACACAAGATAAAGAAGGGGAGCGGAGTATTGCCGCATCAGGCGGCATATTATTTTGGCCTCAATCGCATTTGGAGTGGATTCGTCCCGGCATTATTATGTATGGTATTTCGCCGACGGATTCAGTTGGTGCTAATTTCGGATTAATTCCCGTTATGAATCTGACGTCATCATTAATTGCGGTTCGTCATCATAAAAAAGGCGAACCTGTGGGATACGGCGGCATTTGGACAAGCCCGAAAGACACTAAAATCGGTGTTGTAGCAATAGGTTACGGTGATGGCTACCCACGCGATGTGCCGGAAGGAACACCGGTGTATTTAAACGGACGAATCGTGCCGATTGTGGGACGTGTTTCGATGGATATGCTCACGGTTGATCTTGGTGCGAATAGCCAAGATAAAGTGGGTGATGAAGTGATTTTATGGGGTAAGGAATTGCCTATTGAAACCGTAGCTAAATTTACGGGAATATTAAGTTACGAATTAATTACTAAATTAACGCCGCGTGTAATAACGGAATACGTGGATTAATCGTTTATTATTCAATGATTAACATTTTGGCACAAACTTATTTTAAAGAGACGTTAAGATGAAAAATATTAATCCGACAACAACTCAAGCATGGAAAGCGCTTGAATTACATCAAACCGAATTGGCAAGCGTTACGATTCAAGCGTTGTTTCAACAGGAAAAAGATCGTTTTAAAGATTATTCATTGGTTTTTGATGACCAAATTTTAGTCGATTTTTCTAAAAATAACATTAATCAAATGACGCTTTCTCTACTGCGTCAACTTGCTCAGGAATGTGCTTTAGATGAAGCTAAAGAGGCAATGTTCAGCGGCGAAAAAATTAATCGTACGGAAAATCGCGCCGTGTTACATACCGCACTTCGTAATCGCTCAAACCATCCTGTGTTCGTTGATGGCAAGGATGTTATGCCCGAAGTGAATGCCGTATTGACAAAAATGAAAGTTTTCTGTAATCGCGTTATTTCAGGCGAATGGCGAGGTTACACCGGTAAAGCGATAACCGACGTGGTAAATATAGGGATTGGCGGTTCGGATTTAGGCCCTTATATGGTGACCGAAGCGCTGCGTCCATATAAAAATCAATTAACTATGTATTTTGTTTCGAATGTTGATGGTACTCACATTGCCGAAACGCTGAAAAAGCTCAATCCGGAAACCACGCTTTTCCTTGTGGCGTCTAAAACCTTCACGACCCAAGAAACCATGACCAATGCTAACAGCGCAAGAAATTGGTTATTGCGTGCGGCGAAAGATGAACAGGCCGTGGCAAAACATTTCGCGGCGCTTTCGACTAATACAAAAGCCGTAGAAAAATTTGGAATTGATACAAACAACATGTTTGAATTTTGGGATTGGGTCGGTGGCCGTTATTCATTATGGTCTGCTATCGGTTTGTCTATTGCGCTTTCAATCGGATTTGATAATTTTGAACAATTGTTAAGCGGCGCGCATGAAATGGATAAGCATTTCCGTACTGCGCCGATTGAACAAAATATTCCAACCACATTGGCGTTAGTGGGGCTATGGAATACGAGTTTTCTAGGCGCGCAAACAGAAGCCATTTTACCCTATGATCAATATCTGCATCGTTTTGCGGCCTATTTCCAACAAGGTAACATGGAATCAAACGGAAAATCTGTCGATCGCAACGGCAACAGAATAAATCACTATCAAACCGGCCCGATTATTTGGGGAGAACCCGGTACTAATGGGCAGCATGCGTTTTACCAATTAATTCATCAAGGTACAGCGTTAATTCCATGCGATTTTATTGCTCCGGCACAAAGTCACAATCCGTTAGCGGATCACCATAATAAATTGCTTTCTAATTTCTTTGCCCAAACCGAAGCATTGGCCTTTGGTAAAACTAAAGAAGAGGTGGAATCGGAGTTTATCGAAGCGGGTAAATCGTTGGATGAAGTGAAAGAAATTGTGCCGTTTAAAGTGTTTACCGGTAACAAACCGACCAACTCCATCTTAATACAAAAAATAACCCCGTTCAGTTTAGGCGCATTAATCGCCATGTATGAGCACAAGATTTTTGTTCAAGGGGTGATCTTTAACATTTTCAGCTTTGATCAATGGGGGGTTGAGCTCGGCAAACAACTGGCCAACCGAATTCTTCCCGAACTGTCCGATAGCGAAAAAGTTTCCGGCCATGACAGTTCAACAAATGGATTAATTAATCAATTTAAGGCGTGGCGGTAATGTTGCATGAAAGTGCGGTTGATTTTGTCCGCACTTTTATATCTTCTCCGCTTTTCCGTATATTTTAACCTTTTATATTTTTGATCGCGCTTTAGAAAAAATTTTAACGTTTCATGCGTAATTCGATAATGTAAATTTTTACATATTTTGCTTGAAATTAATTGAATTAGCCTTATCTTTTACACAATCTTCAACTTTTGCTATTTAGGAAATTTATTATGATGAGAGTGATTTTATTCTTAGCGACGAATATGGCCGTAATTTTAGTTTTCGGCCTGATTTTGAATTTTACGGGAATTGCCGGAAAAAGTACCGGCGGCTTGCTGATTATGGCCACTTTATTTGGTTTTACCGGTTCGCTTATTTCGTTATTTATGTCAAAAACAATGGCATTGCGTTCGGTCGGGGCAGAAATGATTACAACGCCAAGAACCAATACGGAACAGTGGCTCGTTGATACGGTTCGTCGGCAGGCACAGCAATCCGGTTTGCCTATGCCGGATGTGGCGATTTATCATTCTGATGATGTTAATGCGTTCGCGACGGGAGCTACAAAAAATAATGCCTTAGTTGCCGTAAGCACGGGGTTATTGAATAATATGACGCGTGACGAGGCGGAAGCTGTTTTGGCGCACGAAGTTTCCCATATTGCCAACGGCGATATGGTGACCATGAGCCTTCTACAAGGCGTGCTTAATACATTTGTTATTTTTCTATCCCGCTTGATTGCCAATGTTGTTGCGAGTTCGCGTAATGACAATGGAGAAGAGACGCAAAGCAGCGGCATTTATTTTTTGGTTTCCATGGTGTTGGAAATTTTATTTGGCGTCTTGGCCAGCATTATTGCCATGTGGTTCTCGCGTTACCGTGAGTTTAGAGCGGATGCCGGCTCGGCTCATTTAGTCGGGAAGCAAAAAATGATTGCGGCGTTACAACGTTTACAACAATTACATGAACCGCAGGAAATGTCAGGCGCCTTATCCGCATTTATGATAAATGGAAAACGCAGTGAACTTTTTATGAGTCACCCGCCGCTCGAAAAACGGATTGAAGCGTTACGAAATTTATAAAAAATTGACCGCTCTTTTGAGCGGTCTTGTTATCTTCTAAAGTGCGGTCAGAAATCTTTTAGTTTAAGGTAATCCGCGCAAACTTGCGTTTACCGACTTGATAAATATTTGTTCCTTTCGGCGCATTTTCTTTTACACTATCTACTTTTTCACCATTGATTTTTACGCCGCCTTGCTGTGCTGCGCGAATAGCCTCCGAGGTAGAAGGCACGAGCCCCGCTTTTTTAAGTAATGCCGCCAAGCCGATTTCTCCGGTAAAGGTAAACTCCGGCATTTCATCGGGCATGGCGCCTTTTTGAAAGCGATTAATAAATTCCTGTTCCGCGGCGTCCGCGTCAGCCTCGCTATGGAAGCGCGCAATAATCTCTTTGGCTAATAAAGTTTTGACATCGCGCGGGTTTTTACCACGTTGTACCTCTGCTTTTAATTGTGCGATTTCTGCCAAAGGACGGAAGGAAAGTAGATTGTACCAATCCCACATCAAATCATCGGAAATAGACATTACCTTACCGAACATCTCATTTGGTGCGTCCGTTACGCCGATATAATTACCAAGAGATTTGGACATTTTTTTCTCACCGTCCAAACCGACCAGCAACGGCATCGTCATGGCCACTTGCGGTTTTTTGCCGGCAGATTTTTGTAATTCACGGCCAACAAGGAGGTTAAATTTTTGATCGGTGCCGCCTAATTCTACATCGGCTTCCAATGCAACGGAGTCGTAGCCTTGTAATAGCGGATAAATAAATTCATGGATGGCAATCGGTTGATTACTGCCAAATCGTTTTTTGAAATCGTCACGTTCCAGCATACGCGCAACAGTGTATTTGCTAGTCAAACGAATCATCCCTTCCGTACCGAGCTTATTCAGCCATTCGGAGTTAAATACGATTTTGGTTTTGTTCGGATCAAGGATCTTAAAAATCTGCGCTTTATAGGTTTCGGCATTACGTAGAACATCTTCACGACTGAGCGGCGGACGTGTACTATTTTTGCCGGACGGATCGCCGACCATACCGGTAAAGTCACCGATTAAAAAATAAACATCATGACCAAGTTGCTGAAATTGGCGCAATTTATTTAATACTACAGTGTGCCCCAAATGAATATCCGGAGCGGTTGGATCGGCGCCTAACTTAATTTTTAACGGACGGTTTTCTTTGAGTTTTTCGATCAAATCCGCCTCAGAAAGGATTTCATCAGTACCGCGCTTTAGTTCCGCGAGAACGGCGTTCATATCAGTCATGCTTATTTCCTAATGTATTTTGAAAGGCTTTATTATAGGGATTCTGAAAGAATTGTGAATAAAAAAAACGCCTATTCGTGGGGAAATAGGCGGGAATTTGGAGTGATTATCGTGAGCGTTTCGACATTCGGAACGCATGCTATTATTGTTGGAATGGGCTAATGATAATAATTCTTAATAATCAAGTCAATAAATAAATGAAAATAATTCTCAAAAAAAATGATTATTTTAAATACGGAACGCACTGAGTTAATGAAAGTGCGGTTGGAATTCCCGTCGAAATTTCAAATTTACCGCCATAAGCATAGGCTTCAACGCCCAGTGCAATGGCTTCTTTTAATAAACGGTCATATTCCGGATCGATATATTTCGCGATTTTGAAACGATCAAAACCATCATGTAAACCGGCAAACAAGATCACTGCGCGATGTCCTTGTTTTTTCATTGCTGCCAACTCGCGCACATGTTTTTGTCCGCGTGTGGTCATCGCATCAGGAAACATGCCGAGATTGTCTTTGACCAGCGTGATAGATTTCACTTCTACATAACAATCCGGCAAACCTTCACCTTTAAGTAAAAAATCAATCCGGCTATTTTCTTCGCCGTATTTTACCTCGGGATAAATTTTTTCATACATGGTCAATTCTTTAATCTTCTTGTTCTGCAAGGCTTCGAGAACAAGCTGATTCGAGCGATGTGTGTTGATACAGCAAAATTGCCCGTTAGCGAGTTGAGTGAGTTCCCACGAATGGGGGTATTTACGCGTTTGACTATCGGAATGAGAATACCATATCGTGTCGCCTTTTTCGCCGCAGCCGGTCATTGCGCCCGTATTGGCGCAATGAATAGTTATTGTATTGCCGTCAGGCAGTTCGATATCGGCGAGAAAACGTTTATAACGGCGAATCAGTCGAGCAGATTGAAGGGGAGGAAGTTTCATAAAAAATCTTTAATATGCGGTTAAATTTTTAGTAATGACAAAGACTGTTGCATGCCGCAATTTTGGGTTAAAGCGGCACTTCGATAGCGAAAAAGTGCGGTCAATTTTTCGTAAATTTTGAGCATTATGCCCTGCCATCATTCCATCATGTGGAAATGACGCCTATTTCTTTGCTAAAGAAAAGCTGACATTGGCCGGACAATATCACTGCCCCATGTTTTTCACGCTTTTTAAAAAGCCTTGCGCGGACAGGTAAACCTCATCTTTGCCCTGGGCATGGAGAATCATGTCCGACATTTCACGAAAGGCGCCTTTACCGCCGCCGAGGGAAAGCACATAATCCGCCGCATTTTTGACATAAATCGGCGCATCGGCTACGGCAAAGGAAAAACCGCATGTCGCAAAGGCGGGTAAATCTACACTGTCGTCTCCCAGATAAGCTGTTTGTTCCGCCGCTACGCCCGCTTGTGTCATCAACTCAAAACAAGCGCTTTCTTTTTCCAGTTTGCCGAGAAAGAATAACTTGATGCCCAAATCGGCAATACGGCGTCGCAAAATCGTCGAATCTCGACCGGAAAGCACGGCAACCTGAATACCGGCATCCATCAGCATTTTCATGCCCAAACCGTCGCGCACATGAAAACTTTTAATGGCTTCGCCATTGGCGTCATAGTGTAGTAGACCGTCGGTCAACACGCCGTCCACATCGGTAATCACTAATTTAATTTTTGCTAATGGTTGCAGCATGATGACTCCTAACTTGAAAATTCGATTAAACCGACAACACGATCGTGATCATCCAATACGACTAACGAATGAATTTTTTTCGCTTTCATCACGTCTTCGGCTTTAGATAAAAACTCATCTTGATGAATGGTTTTCGGGGAGCGTGTCATGAAATCCCGTGCGGTTTTGTTAAGCGTTTCCGCCCCGTTTGTCGTTAATGCACGACGAATATCGCCGTCAGTAATAATTCCTTCCAATCGTTCGTCTTTCATTACCAGCGCCACGCCCATCCGACCTTCATTCATTACGGTTAAGCAATCCGTAAAGCCTGTGGTCGGCGTAATAATCGGTAAGCGGGTTTGCATTTGATCTTTCACGCGGGATAACAAACGACGACCAAGGCTGCCACCCGGGTGAAACTTGGCAAAATCGGCCGGTTGAAAATCACGGGCGGTAATGAGGGAAACCGCTAATGCATCGCCCAGCGCAAGCGTTACCAACGCGGATGTGGTCGGTGCGAGGTTGTTTGGGCAAACTTCGCGCTCCACCGTAATATCCAGCACATAATCCGCATGACGGGCAAGCGTCGAATGTTTGTTACTTGTTAAGGCAATGATTTTATTACCGAAATTTTTTAAACTCGGAATCAATTTATTAACATCATCGGTTTCGCCGCTATAAGAAATTAACATCACAATATCAATCGGTTTCAACATTCCCAAATCGCCGTGGAAGGCTTCTGTGGGATGTAAAAAGAAACTTGGTGTGCCGGTTGACGCGAATGTTGCGACCATTTTTTTGCCGATTAACCCCGATTTGCCGATACCACCGATGACTAATCGTCCTTTACAAGCCAAAATCAGATCGACAACATGATTGAAATCCTGATCCAAACGTCGACCGAGTTGAGCGAGCGCAAGACTTTCCACCGAAAGGCTGTTTTTCGCAATTTGTAAGTAGTTCATTTTTCGTCCCAAAGTGCGGTTGAAATTGCGTTTATTTTAGCTGAACGGCATAAAAAAACGAATGAAAAATTATACGTAATGGTTGTTGATACGGTTATTTTCGCCTTTGCTCCTTTGCTCCTTTGCGCTTTTGCGGCTATGGCAAAGTCAAGGTTCAAAATACTTTCGATTTTATTGACCGCACGTTAATTCCCTCCTATACTACGCGTCGAGTCGGTTAGACAATCGCTGGTTTATTGAAGCCCTTAACCGTATCGCATGACTATGCAATACAAAATAGCGGGACAAGTAAACGAGAGGAAAGTCCGAGCTACACAGGGCAGAGTGCCGGATAACGTCCGGGCGGCGTGAGCCGACGACCAGTGCAACAGAGAGCAGACCGCCGTTTATTATTCGTAATAAAAGGTAAGGGTGAAAGGGTGCGGTAAGAGCGCACCGTGCGGCCGGTAACGGTTCGCAGCAGGGTAAACTCCACTCGTAGCAAGACCAAATAGGAATCCGATGAGTGGCCCGCTCAGGATTCGGGTAGGTTGCTTGAGCGGCGGAGTAATCCGTCGCCTAGAGGAATGATTGTCCACGACAGAACTCGGCTTATCGACCGACTCGTCCAATGAGAAAATAACCGCATACGAGCCTATTTTTGAACAAGGGTTTCGTGTGCGGTTTGTTTTTATCTAAAATAATTCAAAAAAATGATTATTTCAAGTTTGCTTATCTGATCATTCGTTAAACTATCACAATATTGACCGCACTTTTCGGGTTTTGGTCATCAATTTCTTCATCAATGAGAGACTGGTGGTAAAGTACGGCGATATTTTAAGTAAGTGATGAGATAAATGGCGAGCGCAAGGACGCCTAGGGTTGCGCCGACAAAGCCAATATCTGTCAAATCAAAGATTTGCATGACTTGGTTACCGATTAAGGCGCCGGCGCCGATACCGATGTTGAAGATGCCGGAGAAAATTGCGCTGGCGACATCAGTGGCGTCAGGTGCGAATTGGAGTACGCGCATTTGTAAACCCAGGCCGACGGCCGCGATGCCGATTCCCCATATGAAGGCGAGGGAAAACATGGAAACGACATGCTGACTTAGGGCGAGAAGTGCGAGGAGCGAAAGCGTGAGTAAACTCATGGCGCCGGCGAGAAATTTTGCCGGTGAGAGGCGATAAAGCCGGTTAAAAAGCAGGCCGGTAATAATGCCGGAGAGACCGAAAATCAGCAAAATTGCAGTCGCTGAATTAGCAGTGAAATGCCCGATGGTCACCATAAAAGGTTCGATATAGCTGTAGGCAGTAAAATGTGCCGAAACGATGATCATCGTGACCAGATAAAGACTGAGCAATAAAGGGCGTTTGGCCAGTAGAGGCAAACTTTTTAATGAGCCGGCGTTTTTGCTCGGGAGGCGTGGTAGCAGATACCAGAGTAATAAGACGACAACTAAGGCGCCGCAGGCGATTAAGCCGAAGGTTATGCGCCAGCCGAAGGCTTGGCCGATAATACGTCCGAGAGGAAGACCTAATACGGTGGCGAGAGAGGTGCCAATGGTCAGTAAACCGAGTGCTTGAGTCTTTTTATTTTTCGGAGCAACGCGCATGACCAGCGAAGCGGTGATTGACCAGAACACCGCGTGAGCGAGCGCAATGCCGATACGGGAAATTAATAATATCTGAAAATTCCAAGCGAAAACCGACAAAATATGGCTTAAAATAAAGACGATGAATAATTTTATCAGCAGCCCTTTGCGCTCTAAATTGGCGCTGAGCAGCATAAAAGGCAGCGACATAAGCGAGACGACCCAAGCGTAAACGGTGATCATCAATCCGGTATGCGACACTTCCATCTGAAAACTTTGTGCGATATCCGAAAGCAAGGCGACCGGGATAAATTCGGTCGTATTAAAAATAAATGCGGCGCAGGCCATCACGATCACACGCCAATATTGTCGCTGTTCAAGTTGTTTTTGTTTTGACATTATCGCCATTTTCCTTTAATTAAATTTTTAATTTGGCGGCGGAAGTCGCCGTTAAATTCGATTTGATATTGGGGCGAAGCGCAGTTGTCGAAAAAATGAATGGGGAGCGCAAGACCGCTATATTTTTCGCTGGATAAGGTTAAGCGAATATCGCATTGCATCGTGTTTAAGTCGATTTTGCCTTGTCCTTCGCCCTGAAGTGCGGTCAGTTTTAATTTAATTTTTTCAATATCAAGCCGACCTTGATGGAACGAAATTAAGCTACTGAGTTGTTCATATTGAGTATTTGCGTTTTTGCTCTGCATGATTTGTTCATTGTAGTTGAGAGGCAGATATTGGCTTACCAAGGCGATTAAATTGATGCCGATAATTTCGCCGTTGCGCGCATTAAAATAAAATGTTCCATTGGTGATGCCGCTATCACCAAGGGCTAATTGAACGTCGAAATCAACTTTGCCGCCAAGGAGGGGAGGCAACTGCAATATCGCCAGCAGGGATTCCGCCGGATAATTTTCTCCCGTGAAAACGACCGCACTTTGTTGATTTGCCGATTGAATCCGTAGTCTTGCGCGGCAATGTTCAATGCATTGTACAGGCGTAATTTCTGCGAGCATTTCACGCTGCGCTCCCGTGATGGTTTGAACCTCAATATGTCCTAAATTCTGCTGATTTAACGCGGATTGCTCCAAAAGGAGTTGAGCATGGTCTTTTCCATAAGTTAACGTGCCTTTTTTAAAGGATAAGTCGATCTTTTTTTGTTGGTTATAAAAAGGCCGGGCAAAATCAAGCGAAAGTTTATTTTCGCCTTCAAAGCGCAATTTACCGTCGGAAACGACCGCACTTTCACTCTCCCATAATAAGCTAAAGGCGCTATCGGCACGATTTTGCCGTGAAATTTGGCGTGCGGCGATTTGTCGAAAAGGGAAGGCTGATTGAGCGAATAAGCCGCTTAAGTTTAATTTGCCCGCCACTTCCTCGGCGTGCCATTGTTCATAAGTCACCTGTTTTAGCACGATTTGCGGCGGAAAAAAATTCAGTTCAACCGTGCCGACATGAACATCATGTTGCTGCAATTGCGCGGTTAGCTTTTCTTGTAAGCGGGACAGTTGATAATAGCCCGTGCCGGCGATGATTGAGACGAGCAAAAATAAGCCGATGAGCGTTTTTTTCATTTATTTATCTTTATCAATACGGCTTGCTACCGCGCTTTGTTG
>ERZ772967.2915-NODE-2915-length-10703-cov-2.368989_pt1 | contig 10703 bp, 7 predicted proteins | sample MGYA00511677_ERZ772967 | MGnify/ENA primary metagenome ERZ772967 (study PRJEB29015, sample SAMEA2737931) | human oral metagenome | biome: human oral; feature: human-associated habitat; material: dental | place: China | collected 2146 ...
GTTTTTGGGAGGAGAAAAGTGAATAACAGGATAGCTTTAAAATGATTACTTTATGTCTGAAAATGAAAATCAATTTTGAGTCAGTTAGGATGAGTATAAAGTCACTAAATATGGTAGAATAGTAAGAGATGAATCTTGAATGGAGGTTGGTTTATTACCAGCCCCTTCAATTAGATGAGGAGAAAAACATGCAAGCAGTTGCACATTTTATTGATACTTTTGTTCCAGAGCACTATGATCTCTTTTTGGATTTAAATCGTGCGGATAAGACCTTCTCAGGGAAAGTTACCATTAGTGGTGAAGCTAAAGCTGAGAAAATTTCCTTACACCAAAAGGATTTGACGATTGAAGTCGTGGAAGTAGATGGAAAAGCTCGTCCCTTCACTCTTGATAATGACAATGAAGCTCTTTATGTTGAGTTGGAAAAAGCAGGCCCTGTGGAAGTAACATTGACCTATACAGGTAAGATTACTGACAATATGACGGGGATTTACCCATCTTACTATACTGTGGATGGAGTGAAAAAAGAAATTATTTCTACGCAGTTTGAGAGCCATTTTGCCCGCGAAGCCTTTCCGAGTGTGGATGAGCCAGAGGCTAAGGCAACTTTTGATTTGGCTTTGAAATTTGACCAAGCAGAGGGTGAGTTGGCTCTGTCTAATATGCCGGAAATTGATGTTGAAAACCGCAAGGAAACAGGTATCTGGAAGTTTGAAACAACGCCTCGTATGTCTTCTTACCTCTTAGCATTTGCAGCTGGCGATTTGCAAGGCGTTACAGCTAAAACAAAGAATGGCACTTTGGTGGGGGTATACTCTACTAAAGCCCACCCTGCTTCAAACTTAGAGTTTGCTCTAGATATTGCAGTTCGCTCTATTGACTTTTATGAAGAATATTATGGGGTGAAGTATCCAATTCCTCAATCCCTACATGTAGCTTTACCAGATTTCTCTGCAGGTGCTATGGAAAATTGGGGCTTGGTCACTTATCGTGAGGTTTATCTCTTAGTAGATGAAAATTCAACTGTTACTAGTCGTCAGCAAGTAGCTCTTGTGATTGCTCACGAATTGGCGCACCAATGGTTTGGTAACTTGGTCACAATGAAATGGTGGGATGATCTTTGGCTCAATGAAAGCTTTGCCAACATGATGGAATATGTCTGTGTGAATGCCATTGAACCAACTTGGAACATCTTTGAGGATTTCCAAACAAGTGGCGTTCCTCTGGCTCTAAAACGGGATGCGACTGACGGTGTTCAATCTGTCCATGTGGAAGTAAAACATCCAGACGAAATCAATACCTTATTTGATCCTGCGATTGTTTACGCTAAAGGAAGTCGTCTCATGCACATGCTTCGTCGTTGGCTAGGAGATGAAGCTTTTGCAAAAGGCTTGAATGCTTATTTTGCCAAACATCAATATGGTAATACGATTGGTCGTGATTTATGGAATGCTCTAGGTGCAGCTTCAGGACGTGACGTAGCAGCCTTTATGGATTCGTGGCTAGAACAACCAGGCTATCCTGTTTTGACAGCGATTGTGGAAAATGATACTCTCAAAATTTCTCAAAAACAATTCTTTATTGGTGAAAAAGAAGAAAAAGGTCGTCTATGGGTTGTACCGTTGAATAGTAATTGGACTGGTATCCCAGATACCCTAGAAACAGAAACGCTTGAAATTCCAAATTATACAGCTCTTGCAGCTCAAAATGAAGGAGCACTTCGTCTTAATACGGAAAATACAGCGCATTACATTACTGATTATCAAGGCGAATTGCTAGACAATATTTTGGCAACTATTACAGACTTAGATAATACAAGTAAGTTGCAAGTGGTGCAAGAACGTCGTTTGTTGGCTGAAGCTGGTTTCGTTTCATTTGCAGACTTGATTCCAGTGGTTAAAAAATTGACCAATGAAAGATCTTATCTTGTAGTATCTGCTGTGAAAGCTGTGCTAAATAGTTTGAAGATTTTTGTGGATGAAGGGACAGAAACAGAGGTAGCCTTTAAGAAGTTACTTATCAAACTGAATCAAGCTAACTTTGACCGACTTGGTTTTGAAGCTAAAGCAGGCGAAACAGATGAAGATGAATTGGTTCGTCAAATCGTTGTAGCGAATATGATTGCGGCTGATGATGAAAAAGCGAGTCAAAAAGCTAGCCAAATTTTTGAAGCTTATCACGATAGTTTGGAAAAACTTCCTGCAGCCACTCGCTTGCAAATTTTGATTAACCAAATCAAACGCCATGAGACAAAAGAATTGACCGATAAATATTTAGCAAAATACATCACAACGGTTGACGGTAACTTCCAACGTCAATTGGCTTCTGCTCTATCTTATACGAAGAACGAAGAAACTCTAGCGCATCTTTTAGAAGAATGGAAAAATAAAGATGTTGTGAAACCACAGGACTTAGCAATGAGTTGGTATTTTACTTTCTTACAACACGATTTCACACAAGGAACAATCTGGACTTGGGCACGTGATAATTGGGAATGGATCAAGTCTGCTCTCGGTGGAGATATGAGTTTTGATAAATTTGTCATTTATCCAGCAAGTGCTTTCAAGACGCATGAACGTTTAGCAGAATACAAAGCCTTCTTTGAACCACAATTATCTGATTTGGCAATTAGCCGTAACATTAGTATGGGAATCAAAGAAATTTCCGCTCGTATTGATTTGATTGACAAAGAAAAAGCAGCTGTTGCAGCAGCAATCAAAACGACAGTATAACAGTATAGAAAAGAAAAGGTTGAATGCGAATTTCAGCCTTTTCTTATTGTATTTCGATATTTTATTAAAAATGATAGTTTTTGAAAGAAAATGCTTGACTTTGAAATAAATTGGTGTATAATAAATCTGTAAACGATTGCAGGAAGGGGTGGGATTATCTTAAAATCAGAGCGAAAACAGGTAATTTTAGAGGAAATTAATCGTCATCAAGTTGTTTCACTAGATACTTTAGTTCGTCTATTAGATACGTCTGAATCAACAGTTCGTAGAGATTTAGATGAATTGGAGAGTGAAAGAAAACTGCGCCGAATTCACGGTGGTGCAGAAAATATTCATTTCCTTCAAGAGGAAGAAAGCAATCAAGAAAAATCTATCAAAAACGTTCAAGATAAATTACGAATTGCTCAAAAAGCAGCGGAATTGATTCAAGAACAAGATGTTATTTTTATTGATGCTGGAACGACAAATGAATTGTTAGTGAATGAACTTTCAAATAAACATATGACGGTTGTGACCAATTCTATTCACCATGCGACAAAATTAGTTGAGAAAAACATTCCAACAGTTATTATCGGAGGGGTGGTTAAAAGCTCAACAGACGCTAGTATCGGGGGGATTGCTTTGAATCAAATCGGCCAGTTGAATTTCAACAAAGCCTTTATTGGTATGAATGGAATTGATGAAAATTTCTATACAACACCTGATATGGAAGAAGGAGCAGTCAAACGAGCGATTCTTGAAAACGCCAAGCAGACCTACATCTTAGCTGATGCTTCAAAAATCGGTCATTCCTCTTTCGTGAAAGTCGCCCCTATCAAACGTGCTAGCATTATTACGAGTGCATGTGCCAATGAGCAATTGGAAAAGATAAAAGAAAAAACGGAGGTTATTGAAGTATGATTTATACTGTTACGCTTAATCCTTCTATAGACTATATTGTCCGTTTGGATAAGGTCAATGTTGGAAGCGTGAATCGTATGGAAAGCGATGATAAATTTGCTGGTGGCAAAGGCATCAATGTCAGTCGTGTGCTCAAACGTTTGGGAATTGATAACACAGCGACTGGCTTTATAGGTGGTTTTACTGGAAAATTTATTACTGATACCTTGGAAAATGAAGCGATTGCGACTAATTTTGTTCAAGATTAAAGCAGACCAAGAAACAGAAATCAATGGAACGGGTCCGACCGTCTTACCAGAGCAATTAGCAGAATTGAAAGAGATCCTTTCAGGACTGTCAGAACAAGATACAGTGGTGTTTGCAGGATCAAGCAACAAAAATCTAGGGAATGTCGTCTATAAAGAGTTGATTCGTTTAACAAGACAAACCGGCGCACAGGTTGTTTGTGACTTTGAAGGACAAACACTTATTGATTCACTGGAATTTCAGCCATTATTGGTCAAACCAAACAATCATGAACTGGGTGATATTTTCGGAGTGAAGCTGGAAAAGCTGGATGAGATTGAGAAATATGCTCGTGAAATTCTAGCCAAGGGAGCCCAACATGTCATTATTTCTATGGCAGGTGATGGAGCGCTTTTGGTAACAAAGGACGGGGCTTATTTTGCAAAACCAATCAAGGGAATTGTAAAAAACTCTGTCGGAGCTGGTGACTCCATGGTTGCAGGCTTTACTGGCGAATTTGTTCGTTCAGGAAATCCTGTTGAAGCTTTTAAGTGGGGAGTAGCTTGCGGAACTGCAACAACCTTCTCTGATGATTTGGCGACAGCCGATTTCATTAACAAAACGTATGAAAAAGTAGAGGTAGAAAAAATATGAAGATTCAAGACTTACTGAGAAAAGATGTGATGTTGCTTGATTTACAAGCAACTGAAAAAACAGCTGCTATTGATGAAATGATTCGCAGTTTAGTTGACCACGGTTATGTGACAGATTTTGAAACATTCAAAGAAGGAATCTTGGCTCGTGAAGCTTTAACGTCAACAGGCTTGGGCGACGGGATTGCCATGCCACACAGTAAAAATGCGGCAGTCAAAGAAGCAACCGTTCTTTTTGCAAAATCAAACAAAGGTGTGGATTATGAAAGTTTAGACGGGCAACCGACAGATTTGTTCTTCATGATTGCTGCACCAGAAGGAGCGAACGATACTCACTTGGCTGCACTTGCAGAATTGTCACAGTACCTGATGAAAGATGGATTTGCAGACAAACTTCGTCAAGTAACTTCACCAGATGAAGTGATTGCGTTATTTGACCAAACATCTGAAAAAGCAGCAGAACCTACAACGGTAGCACCGGCAAGCAAAGATGGTGATTTTCTTGTTGCAGTTACAGCATGTACAACAGGTATTGCACATACTTATATGGCTCAAGAAGCGCTTCAAAAGGTAGCCGCCGAAATGGGAGTTGGTATCAAAGTCGAAACCAATGGTGCCAGTGGTATCGGAAACAAACTGACAGCAGAAGATATTCAAAAAGCAAAAGCAGTTATTATTGCAGCTGATAAAGCTGTAGAAATGGATCGATTTGATGGGAAACCACTGATTAATCGTCCGGTTGCTGATGGTATTCGTAAAACAGAAGAATTGATTAACTTGGCATTGTCAAGAAAAGCAGAAGTATATCATGCAGCCAATAAAGCAGCTGCGTCCTCTTCAGCGAATGCAGCAGGCGGTTTCTACAAACACTTAATGAGTGGTGTTAGCCAAATGCTTCCATTTGTTATTGGTGGTGGTATTATGATTGCTATTGCCTTCTTGATTGACCAAGCGATGGGAGTTCCAAAAGATCAATTGGCAAATCTTGGAACTTACCATGAGCTTGCAGCTATGTTTAAGAATATTGGTGGTTTGGCTTTTGGCTTTATGCTTCCTGTTCTTGCTGGTTATATCGCTTATTCTATTGCTGAAAAGCCAGGTTTGGCACCAGGGTTTGTAGCAGGTAGCATGGCTTCGGCAGGTCTTGCTTTTGGAAAAATTCCATTTGCAGCAGGCGGGAAAGCAACCCTTGCTCTTGCTGGCGTCCCTTCTGGTTTCCTTGGAGCCCTAGTGGGTGGTTTCCTTGCAGGTTACGTTGTAAACTTTCTTAAAAAAGCCTTGAGTGGTCTTCCAAAATCACTAGCGGGCATCAAGTCCATTCTACTTTACCCGCTGTTGGGAATCTTGCTAACTGGCTTCTTGATGTTATTGGTGAATATTCCAATGGCAGCTATCAATACTGGATTGAATAGTTTCCTAGAAGGTTTATCTGGTAGTTCAGCTGTCCTTCTTGGACTCGTTGTAGGTGGTATGATGGCTATTGATATGGGTGGTCCTTTCAATAAGGCGGCCTATATCTTTGGTACAGGAACTCTTGCAGCAACTGTTTCAACAGGTGGTTCAGTTGTGATGGCAGCAGTTATGGCTGGTGGTATGGTTCCTCCTCTAGCAGTCTTTGTTGCAACGCTTTTATTCAAAGACAAATTCACCGAAGAAGAACGTAATTCAGGTTTGACAAACATTGTTATGGGGCTATCATTCATCACTGAAGGTGCCATTCCATTTGGTGCTGCTGACCCTGCTCGCGCTATTCCAAGCTTTATGGTTGGCTCTGCCTTAGCAGGTGCCCTTGTCGGCATGGCTGGTATTAAACTAATCGCGCCACACGGAGGTATCTTTGTTATTGCACTTACTTCAAATGCTCTTCTCTATATCATCTTTATCTTGATTGGCGCAATTGTAAGTGGTGTGTTATTCGGAGCACTTCGCAAACCATTGAATAAATAATGATGAGTTTCATCATTCTAGGAGTTGGAGAAAAAATTCTCTGACTCCTTTTTAATCCTAAAAGAAACATTGGCAGAAGATGATTTTCATACTGATTAAAATAGTCAGGTGCTGGAAAATATGATATAATTTTACTAACGCATATTTTGAGGAGAAACGAAATGGAATTACAACGTGAAAAAGAATTTGTTAGTCAATATCATTATGATGCTCGTAATTTAGAATGGGAAAAAGAAAATGGAACTCCAGAAACAAAAGTGGACGTCAATTTTCAATTGTTAAATCAAGATCAGGAAGGGCAAGTGACCTCTATTGTTGTAATTGTGAGCTTTATGATTGTCTTTGATGCTTTTGTCATTAGTGGAACAATCTCGCAAGTCAATCATATTCTTGGGCGAATTGTGAACGAACCGAGTGAATTTGAGCAGGATGAGGTGGAGCAATTAGCTCAGCCAAGTTTGGCTGTATTAAATCGTTTGACCTATGAAGTAACAGAAATCGCCTTAGATTTACCAGGCATCAATTTGGAGTTTTAATGCATGAAATTAGCTGTAATTACTGATTCGTCAGCATATTTAAATAATAAAGTAGCCGAAAATGAGCATTTATTTGTCCTAGATATTCCCGTTAGTATAGACGGGGTTGAGTATATTGAAGGAAAAAATCTTTCTGCTAGTGAATTTTATCAAAAAATGGCAGCTTCTAGTGAATTGCCAAAGACGAGCCAACCGAGTATTGCTAGCTTAGTAAATATCCTTTCTTTAGTAGAAGGACAAGGTTATACTCATGTCATTGGTTTGTTTTTATCGAGTGGAATTTCTGGTTTTTATCAAAATATCCAGTATTTGAAAGATGAATTTCCAAGTTTAGAAATTGCTTTTCCGGATTCAAAAATCACAAGTGCGCCACTTGGAATGATGGTGGAGCATATTTTGAACTGGACTAAACAGGGATTATTGTTTGAACAAATTTTAAACAATCTTGAAGTTCAAATTAAGGGAATTGGTGCTTTCATCATGGTAGATGACTTAAATCACTTGGTGAAGGGTGGTCGTTTGTCTAACGGTGCTGCAATTCTTGGAAACTTGCTCAGTATCAAACCAATTCTTTACTTTAATGACGAGGGAGTCATTGAGGTTTATGAAAAAATTCGTACCGAGAAAAAAGCTACGAAACGTCTGGTTGAGATTGTCAGAGAACAGACTGCACAAGGAAATTACCAGGTGATGATTATTCATGGAAATGCACGGGAAAAAGCAGAACTTCTACATAAATTATTAGTAGAAGAGCGAATTACTGGAGAAATTCCCATTGCAACATTTGGCAGTGTGATTGGAACTCATTTGGGAGCAGGAAGTATTGCTCTTGCTTATATCCCGATTGTCTAAGGTGCAATTCGCCTATCCTAAAAGGCTTTATGGGAAATGCCTATAAGTTGGTGATAGAGCGTATTAAGAGCATGGCTTTGCTTCTGTGGTTAGAGTGATTGGGATGAAATTACAAAGTTCATCGAACCTTCACAGGCAAGATGGCTAGGAGATATGCTTGCTCCTAATTTTGCTAAGGGATAGATTTTCCTGATAGTGTGTTCAATTAAGTTTAAGTAGTAAATAATTTTCAAATGAGCCACATCATGATTAGAAAAATATGACGATTGGAATATTTATTATGAGATTAGAAAATCTGCCTTCTGAATTTCAGGAGGCTTTACCAGTATTAAAGAAAATCAAGAATGCCGGTTTTGAGGCGTATTTTGTCGGTGGGTCAGTCCGCGATGCCTTATTGAATCGACCGATTCATGATGTGGATATTGCGAGTTCCAGTTATCCAGAAGAAACCAAACGTATTTTTGAACGAACGATTGATGTTGGGATTGAGCACGGGACAGTTTTAGTATTAGAGGATAATCATGAATACGAAGTGACAACTTTTCGGACCGAGGATATTTATGTAGATTATCGTAGACCTAGTCATGTTACCTTTGTTCGTTCTCTAAAAGAAGATTTAAAGCGGCGCGATTTTACGATCAATGCTTTGGCTTTAGATGAAACAGGGAATGTGATTGATTTATTTGAAGGATTGAATGATCTAAAACATCAGATTTTACGTGCTGTAGGAACACCTTCGGAGCGTTTCACCGAAGATGCCTTGCGTATCATGCGAGGATTTCGTTTTCAGGCTACTCTGGGTTTTGCATTAGACAAAGACACATTCAATGCCATGAAAATGTGTGCTCCGCTATTAGAAAAAATTTCTGTAGAGCGGACTTTTATTGAATTTGATAAATTACTGACAGCGTTTTATTGGCGTAAAGGTTTGAAAAGTCTGATTGCCAGTGGTGCAACGGATTATTTACCTGACATGCGCAGCAGCCAATCACAATTGGAAACGATGTTTGATGTTGAAGCAGATTTTAAATTTACGAGTTCAGAGCAAGCCTGGGCTGCTCTTCTAATGGTTCTTCAAGTAAAAAATGTTAAAAAATTCCTAAAGCATTGGAAAACTTCAAATGAATTTCAAAAACGCGTAGAGCAAATTGTTACGATTTATACCATTCGCCAAACGCATTTTCTGAATAAGGAAGAATGCTATCGTTTTGAGTTGGACTTGATGATACAAGCAGAAGAAATTCGTCAAGCACAGGGATTAGCTGTTGATTTTGAAAAGATTTATCTTACTTATAATTCACTAACGATTCATGATAAACATGAGATTGTCGTCAATGGTGGCCTGTTAATCAAAAAGTTTGGTTTTAAGCCTGGACCTGCTTTAGGACAGCTCTTGACTGAGATTGAGATGGCTATTGTGAATGGCGTCTTGGACAACTGCCTTGAAGCTATTTTAGCTTTTGTAGAGGAGAAAAGATGAGTGACTTTATTGTTGAAAAGTTGACTAAAACGGTAGGAGATAAGACTGTTTTTAAAAATATTTCCTTTATTATTCATGGTTTGGATCGCATTGGCTTGATTGGGGTTAATGGTACTGGAAAAACAACTCTTTTGAACGTTCTGTCTGGAAAATCTGGATTTGACGAGGATGTCAATCCCTTTTCTGCTCATTCAGACTATAAAATCGGTTACTTAACTCAAGAACCGCACTTTGATGACAATAAAACGGTGCTAGATACAGTTTTGTCTAGTAATTTACGAGAAATGCAGCTCATTCGTGAGTATGAGCTACTACTATCTAACTATGATGAAAATAATCAGTCTCGTTTAGAGAAAGTAATGGCTGAAATGGATGCTCTCCAAGCTTGGGAAATTGAAAGTCAAGTCAAGACTGTTTTATCTAAGTTGGGGTTGGACGACTTATCTGCTAAGGTTGGCGATTTGTCAGGAGGTTTGCGACGTCGAGTTCAATTAGCACAAGTTCTGTTAGGAGATGATGACTTATTGCTCCTTGATGAACCAACCAACCATTTGGATATTGATAGTATTGAATGGTTGACGAATTTTTTGAAGAATTCCAAAAAGTCAGTTCTTTTTATTACCCATGATCGTTATTTTTTAGATTCTGTTTCAACTCGAATTTTTGAGTTAGACAGTGGTAGTTTAGTTGAATATCAAGGAAATTATCAGGATTATGTCCGTTTGAAGGCAGAACAAGACGAGCGTGATGCTGCTCTTTTACATAAAAAGCAGCAACTGTATAAGCAAGAGTTGTCATGGATGCGCCGTCAGCCACAGGCCAGAGCAACCAAGCAGCAAGCACGGATCAATCGTTTCCATGACCTTAAGCAAGATTTAGCGGGTCAGGCAACTGACAGTAGTTTGGAAATGAATTTCGAAACCAGTCGTATTGGTAAGAAAGTGATTGAATTTAAAGATGTTGACTTTGCTTATGGTGACAAGAAGATTCTTTCTCATTTTAACTTATTGATTCAAAATAAAGATCGGCTTGGAATTGTGGGTGATAACGGTGTTGGAAAATCTACTTTGCTCAATCTGATTGCTGGGAAATTAGCACCTCAATCTGGTCAACTTATGATTGGCGAGACAGTTCGTGTGGCTTATTTTTCACAGCAAATTGAAGGATTAGATGGATCTAAACGCGTTATCAATTTCTTGCAAGAAGTGGCTGAGGAGATTAAAATAGGCAATGGAACAACATCAATTGCGGAACTATTGGAGCAATTCCTCTTCCCACGCTCTACTCATGGTACTTTGATTGAACAGCTTTCTGGTGGAGAGAAAAAGCGTCTTTATCTACTGAAACTTCTCTTGGAAAAACCTAATGTCTTGCTTCT
>ERZ772967.2919-NODE-2919-length-10692-cov-7.212372_pt1 | contig 10692 bp, 9 predicted proteins | sample MGYA00511677_ERZ772967 | MGnify/ENA primary metagenome ERZ772967 (study PRJEB29015, sample SAMEA2737931) | human oral metagenome | biome: human oral; feature: human-associated habitat; material: dental | place: China | collected 2146 ...
GACGGGGCCGAAGCCGTGCCACTTCTCGTCGGCGTGCAGCATCCATTCTTCCTGGCGCAGCGCCTTGCCACTGCTGAGGTTGTCCGGCCCCCAGACGCGGAACCACCATGAACCGTCGTATTCCTGCTCGACCTTGCGCATGGCCCGGCGGAAGTCACGCGCCTCCTGCAGCGACTCCTGCACCAGCGCCGTGCCGCCCGGTGCCTCCATCATCGACGCCGCCACGTCGCACGAAGCGATGATGGCGTACTGCGGCGACGTGGACGTGTGCATCAGGTAGCTTTCGTTGAAGCGGTAGCGGTCCAGCTTGCGGGTCTGCGACTCCTGCACCAGGATCTGTGACGCCTGCGACAGCCCGGCCAGCAGCTTGTGGGTGGACTGGGTGGCGAACACCATCGCATGCGTGGAGCGCGGCCGATCCCGACCGATGGCGTGCATCTCGTGGTAGATGGGATGGAAGGTGGCGTGCGGCAGCCAGGCCTCGTCAAAGTGCAGGTTCTCCACGTAGTCCTGCAGCTCGGCCTTGATCATCTCCACGTTGTAGAGAATGCCGTCATAGGTGGACTGGGTGATGGTCATCACCCGCGGCCGGGCCGACTTGTCCTTGATGAGCGGGTTCGCCTCGATCTTTCTGACAATGCTCTCGCGGCTGAACTCCTGCAGCGGAATGGGGCCGATGATGCCCAGGTGGTTGCGCGTGGGCTGCAGGAAGATCGGCACCGTGCCGCTCATCATGATGGCGTGCAGGATGCTCTTGTGGCAGTTGCGATCCACCAGCACCACGTCGTCGCTGGCCACCTCGGAATGCCAGACGATCTTGTTGGACGTGGACGTGCCGTTGGTCACAAAGAACAGGTGATCGGCATTGAAGATGCGCGCCGCATTGGTCTCGGACGCTGCCACCGGGCCCGTGTGGTCCAGCAGCTGCCCCAGCTCGTCGACCGAGTTGCAGACATCGGCGCGCAGCATGTTCTCGCCAAAGAACTGGTGGAACATCTGCCCCACCGGACTCTTCAGGAAGGCCACCCCGCCCGAGTGCCCCGGGCAGTGCCACGAATACGATCCATCGTTGGCGTAGTGCACCAGTGCCTTGAAGAACGGGGGCGCCAGCGAGTTCAGGTAGTTCGTAGCCTCGCGGATGATGTAGCGTGCCACGAACTCGGGCGTGTCCTCGAACATGTGGATGAAGCCGTGCAGCTCCTTCAGGATCTCGTTCGGGATGTGCTGCGAGGTGCGCGTCTCACCGAACAGGAAGATCGGGATGTCGGCATTGCGACGACGCGTCTCGCGGATGAAGGCCCGCAGGTCCTGGATGGCCACGCTCTCGGGCCCTTCCTCGTTGATCTCCTCATCATCGATGGACACGATGAAGGCCGACGCCCGGGCCGCCTGATTGGCCACCATCGCCACGTCGTAGTAGGTGAAGCCCCCCACCACCTCGGTGCCCTGGTCCTCGATGGCCTTGGCCAGTGCCCGGATGCCCAGGCCACTGGCGGAATCGGCGCGCCAGTCTTCATCGATGATGACGATGGGAAAACGGAATTTCATGGATAGCCTGCTGGTCTGGAAGGGTCTGAGAAAGAAGCCGGGCATGCAGCATCCGGGTTGTGCGGATGCGCCGCATGGCTGGGCGGCTGCGCCCATGTGCAGCACGCAGCTTCCGGCAAAGCCGTTTCATGATAACGCCGTCCATCCACGCAGGACGGCCATCATCCCCGCCAGGCCAGCGATACCCCCGGGACGTCTGATTCAGGCAACAAACGCCTGATGAATCAGGAAGAGGCGGGGGACGACAGACGGCATTGTCTGCGCAACTTCAGCCATGCCGATAATGACACGAACAAGTAAAACAACGCCCCACCCAGAATACACCGATGATGATGCGAACCTTCTCGTTAATAACGTCTATATAGGAAAACAGCTCCGGTTTCAGAAGCAGGACAGAACCATCCGGACCCATGATCCGAACGACATATTTTTCGTTTTCTTTCGTGCCACCGGATCCCGATACGTGGCCATTTCCCAATATCAGATAATAATCTTCGGACTTGTTCAGACCGACCCGACTGGCCGTATCGCCAGGCAGCCTGACGACGACCTTCCTTCTCGTCAGGCTGGACACACCACTCGCATCAAACTCGGTCTCCACGATCCCGGCCTTCCGATCAGGAACCGTGATGCTCGTGACCCTGGCCTTATACCACTCATCATCCACCGACACGATCTGGACGTCAGGAACGAACGTCAGCGCAAATAGACCTGATATAAGGAGCAGGAGCATCGCAGTCCACATCGCGGACTTCATGCGCACCGACAGATCCTTGGGGAACAGTAAGGAGATCTTCATGGCCATGGTTCTCTTCATGAAAAGTCTACCCCCCCGTTGACCATGCCCCCGTACACAGGCATGCTGCAGACTCTGTCCTCGCCTACCTAGCCATACGGCCCGTTACCCATGCCGCCCCTGTCCAGCCTCCTGGAAAGCCTCTTTTCCGCCGGCGCCGAATCGGTTGCCGAAGTGGTCGTCCAAGGGACCGTGGAGGCCGCCATCGACGCTGTCACCCACAAGAACGACGACGCGGCGGATGAGCCCGCGCCCCCCACTGACCCCCAGGTGAGCACCGGCTCCTGAGCCGGCCACGCCCTTCTTCTGCCACCCGAACGCCTCATTCCATGCCTCCGCCCCCCGTCAAGCTCATCGTCGCCATCGCCTCCCGTGCCCTCTTCGACTTCGAGGAAGAGAACCGCCTCTTCGAGGCCGGTGACGACCGCGCCTACATGGCGCGCCAGCTGGAGCTGCTGGACCTGCCCGCCAAGGGTGGCGTGGCCATGCCGCTGGTGAAGAAGCTGCTGGCCTTCAACGATGAGACCGAGCGGCGCGTGGACGTGGTCCTGCTCTCGCGCAACGACCCCACCAGCGGCATGCGTGCCTTCCGCTCGGCCCACCACCATGGCGTGCCGCTGGAACGCGGTGTCTTCACGCGCGGCCGTCCTCCTTATGCGTACCTGAAGCCGTTGGGCGCCCACCTCTTCCTGTCGGCCAACGCCGACGATGTTCGGGCCGCGCTGGAAGCCGGCTTTCCGGCCGCACGCGTCTACCCGCAGTCGCCCCAACGGGCAGAATCCCACCCCGACGAAGTGCGCATCGCCTTCGACGGCGACGCCGTGCTGTTCTCCGACGAGGCCGAACAGATCTATGCCCGCCAGGGACTGTCGGCCTTCCAGGACCACGAGGCCAGCCGCGCCACCACGCCGCTGCCGCCCGGCCCCTTCAAACCGCTGCTGGAGGCGCTCTACCGCCTGCGCCAGGCCGCGCCTCCGCACATGCGCATCCGCACCGCCCTAGTGACGGCACGCAGTGCCCCGGCGCATGAACGCGCCATCCGCACGCTGATGGACTGGAAAGTGGAGGTGGACGAGGCCTTCTTCCTGGGCGGTCTGGACAAGGGCCCCTTCCTGCGCGAATTCGAGCCCGACTTCTTCTTCGACGACCAGACTGGACACTGCGAATCCGCCCACAGCGCACAAGCCCCCACGGGGCACGTCATCAGCGGGATTCGCAACCACAAGGACAGAAGCTGAAAAGCCTGTAACGGCTGGACTACGGCGCCCCCCCTCTTTGCTGCCGACCGGCTCTGGAAGCGTGCCGGCACCATCGTATCCCAACAGCCTCTGCTGGGACTCAACCAAGGTGAGATTGCTTGGGCATGGTGACCACTGCACGCTCGCGGAAGACCCATCCCCGATGTTGAGCATAGAATCCATTGCTTCGCTCGGGGACATGCCGTCGCTACCATTGAGCAAGCCGTCCATCAGCATATCCCACAACAGAGCATCATCCTGTATGATGGACACTCTATCGTTGTGCCCACCCCGGCTGGAGAGCATACGGATGGTCGACTTCATCAAGAAGATCCTCAACCAGCGCAGACAGGAACGCCAAGCGGCAGAGGCTCGGCGGCAGGAACTCATCAAGCTGATCAACAACAGCTACGAGACCCTGCGCGTGGTAGGCCGCGGCACCGTGCGCATTGACCCCCGCGAAGTTGCTGAATCAAGCGAATTCAGACGAGCCCAACAGCTGGCCGCAGAAATCGTCAACGCTCGGTGACTTGTTCATGCCAAGAGACCGAGCATGTTCGCCCTGCTCATCATTCCCATTCTGGTGGCCGGCTTCCTGGCGTGCCACATCCATCCAGTCCATTCCTATAAGCTGCACCGCTACGAAGGGCAATATCTTTACCTGAAAAGTGCCGAACTGGGCTTGGCATGTCTTGCACTGGCCGGCATGCTGGCCATGCTCGGGCACTGGCTACTACCCAGTGAGCTGGCAGTCGGCCGCTGGCATATCGGTCTGGAATGGCCATCTGCCTTGGCTGTAATGCTGCAGAACAGCGCAGGCATGGAGCGAAGCAGCGGGCTGCAGGCAAGCTGGCTGATCCTTCTGTCCATGCTGACCTGTCTTTCGGCCTGGCTGCTGAAGGTACTGGGCCATCTACGTCTCAGCCTGCGTTTCCAAACCTGGGACACACACATATTTGTCATCCAGGATATTCTGGAGGACAGCCCTCTGGACGACCTACTATTTCGTCTCTCCCTACAGAAAGACAAGTACGTCATGTTAATGATGGATGATCGTAAGGTCTATGTCGGCAAGATCATAAGCCTCGGCGAGCCCTCCGAAACCACAGGCATGGATCAGGACATATCGATCATGCCGCTCATGAGCGGCTACCGAGACAAGGACACACTGCGCGTGAACTTCACGACCGATTATGAAAAGGTCGGCGCCAACATCTACGTTTCTCTGCGCCAGGAACAGATTATTTCCGCCACAGAATTCAACTTCGAAGCCTACAAGACCTGGCAAAAGGACCGCAAAGCATCGAAAAAAACAGAACACCGCCGAGCAATACCACGACCCCAACAACGATTCTTGGCATCCATCCGAACCTCCTTAGGGAAAGCGAGCACACTCAAATCAAAGACGCATTTCGTAGAAAAACATCACCCATAGAAGCGCTCAACTTCTATTTATTCCCCACCTTACCTTTCGGACAATCTTCCATACCAGAAACAAAGGACTTATGAACAAAATAGAACTGACGCATCGGCAGCTCCTGAGACGTCGCAACACTCTTCATTTTTTTAACGGTGACCACATAATTATCACCCAGCTCGTTCTCGACATAAACAGGAACACTTCGCCCCGCCCCAACCACACCATACTCTCCAGCCCTTGTATTATCGAGAACTTTCAATCCATCTGGAAGAGCACCAGACCAAAGTATAACGGAGCACCCACCTGTCCCACCTGCAGAAACACGCAACACCCTCTGAACAAGCACTGACCCGACAGGAAAATACAAGGCGAAACAAAGCACAGAGAAACAAATCAAAAAAAGAACGAGATTGACAATTAGTTTAATAGAAAACCTAGGCAAAATTCTCATGGAGACAAATAAAAATAAACAAAAAAGCCCTCCAAAAACAAAAAAACAAATCAACACGAAATAAACATCATTCCGTCCGCCAGAGAAACTCACAAGCTCGAGTTTTTCAAACAAGACAACAGCAAGCAAGTCAACAAAAGACTGAAAAAAGAATGCAAATAAATAAAACATGAAATGGTAATATCGAATCAAATCCCCTCCAAAAAACAACAGCCAAGACAAAAGGGACGGAAAAACAATGACTCCAATTAAAGAGGAAATCCAAACAAAAAACCCATGAAACTCTTTCAGATATATTGACGCCAAAAACAAAGTTGCAGTCAACATAAGCGCATGAAATGACACGATGATCACACATCGTCGAAAAACAGCCATTCTCACACTTTTATTGTCACACGATCTATCGGCAACTCGAGCAACAAACGCGCCGCAAACAACCCCACTAATTGCAAACAAATAGAACAATACAAAAGCAGTAATTATGACTAGAGAAAATAGTACAGCCACCTTGATTCCCGAATTAACCCCAAACAAACTTAACGGCAAGCCACTAAACGTCATGTAGCCAAATGCATAAATCATGGTGACACCAAACATTCCCACCGTCAGCTCAATGCTATGCCTGCGCCCCCAGGAAATCATTTCCAAGATTTCCTGAAATGCACCACCTTCCATCTCACGCTTTGACTCACTGCGAACAAGATCTGAATTTTCTTGCTGACCACTCATAAATTCCTCTCTAGATCAAAGACATGCAGAAGCCAATGAACAATTTTAGTCCAGGCAATCTCACTGATGTTCGCGTTTCGATCCGGTGAATCCCTCTCCTACCATCCGCGCATGTCTGCCCCATCCACTCTGCCCCTCGCAAGCTCATTTCCGCGTTGAGAGATAGAATCATGCATTCAGGATCACCTCCCCATCTGATTGGGGTACATACCGACATCAAGTCCTGTCATGAACGAACCCTCTTCCAGTCTGCCCACCAACACCCAGACCGCCCACGACCAGCATGGCCAGTACCCGCAGGCCACCACCGTGGACGACTTCCGGCACAACCTGGCGGCGGTGCATGCCCGCATCGAGGCAGCCTGCCAGCGCGTCGGGCGTGATCCGGCCACGGTGCGACTCCTGCCGGTCAGCAAGACCAAGGGCGAGGATGCAATCCGGGCGGCCTATGCGGCCGGCTGCCGCTTTCTGGGCGAAAACAAGGTGCAGGAAGCCTACGGCAAGTGGCAGGCCATGCAGGATCTCACCGATCTGAAGTGGTCGGTCATCGGACATCTGCAGACCAACAAGGCCAAGGTGGTGGCGCGCTTTGCAGCCGAGTTCCAGGCGCTGGACAGCCTGCGGGTGGCCGAAGCCCTGGACAAGCGGCTGCAGGCCGAGGGGCGGTCGCTGGATGTGTTCGTGCAGGTCAACACCTCGGGCGAGCCCAGCAAGTTCGGACTGTCACCCGAGGATGTGCCGGCCTTCGTGCAGGCGCTGCCTGGCTTCTCGGCGCTGCGGGTGCGCGGGCTGATGACGCTGGCGCTCTTTTCCAGCGAGGCCGAACGGGTGCGGCAGTGCTTCATCCTGCTGCGCTCGCTGCGTGACCGGCTGCGCCAGGAGGCACCGGCCGGCCTGTCCTTCGACGAGCTGTCGATGGGCATGTCGGGCGACTACGAAATCGCCATCGAGGAAGGTGCGACAGTGGTGCGCGTGGGCCAGGCCATCTTCGGTGCGCGAGCACTGCCCGACAGCCACTACTGGCCTGGCGTCGCCGGCACCGACGACAAGACACAGGGCTGAGCAGATCGCGGGGCCTGCACTTCAGGGAGGCCCCAATCTGTCAGCCCGGACCGGGTGCAGCCCGCATCCGGGAGATTCAAGCAAGCCGATTCATTCCAGAAATACATGCCGCCGGCCCGCATTGGCGATGGCATCCAAGATCGACAACAAAGGAGAACCAACGATGTCCGCCGCTTCTGCCGCCCCGGCCAGTCCGGACCCCTATGCCAATTACCGCGAGCTGACGCTGCGCGGCATGGTGCTGGGTGCACTGATCACGGTCGTGTTCACGGCCTCCAACGTCTACCTGGGTCTGAAGGTGGGCCTGACCTTCGCCTCATCCATCCCGGCCGCGGTGATCTCGATGGCACTGCTGCGCTTTGCGCGCGGCAGCAACATCCTGGAAAACAACATGGTGCAGACCCAGGCATCGGCCGCCGGCACGCTGTCCTCGGTGATCTTCATCCTGCCCGGCCTGCTGATGGCCGGCTACTGGAGCGGTTTCCCGTTCTGGCAGACGGTGCTGCTGTGCACCTCGGGCGGCATCCTGGGGGTGATCTTCACCATCCCGCTGCGCCACGCCATGGTGGTCAACAGCCCGCTGCCCTACCCTGAAGGAGTGGCGGCTGCCGAGATCCTGAAGGCCGGCAGCCAGGAACACGCCGAGGACGGTTCGGCCGACAGCGGCATCCGCGAGATCGCACTGGGCGGCGCCATCTCGGGCCTGGTGAGCTTCTGCGCCAACGGCCTGCGCGTCATGGCCGACAGTGCCAGCTACTGGTTCAAGAGTGGCACCGCCATCTTCCAGCTGCCCATGGGCTATTCGCTGGCACTGCTGGGGGCGGGCTTCCTGGTGAACCTGGCCGGCGGCATCGCCATCCTGCTGGGCATCGCCATCGCCTGGGGCGTGCTGGTGCCCTACTTCTCGTCCGTGGCCCCGCAACCGGCCGACATGGATATGGCGTCGTATGCGCTCTCGCTCTGGAAGAACAAGGTACGCTTCATCGGCGCCGGCACCATCGGCGTGGCCGCCATCTGGACGCTGATCACGCTGCTCAAACCCATGATCGAAGGCATGCGGCTCTCCTTCAAGGCCATGAGCGGCAAGCACGAGCAAGGCCGCAACCGCATCGAGCAGGACCTCAGCCCCACGGCCATGATCGCCTGGTCTGTCGGCATGCTGCTGATGCTGGGCCTGGGTTTCCATCACTTCGTGGATGCTGCCACCATCCCCAGCGGCCTGGGCTGGCTGCTGGTCGTGGTGTGCACCGCACTGGCCTTCTTCATCGGCTTCCTGGTGGCAGCCGCCTGCGGCTACATGGCAGGCCTGGTGGGCTCATCGTCCAGCCCCATCTCGGGCATCGGCATCATCTCGGTCGTCATCGTCTCGCTGGTGCTGCTGGTGATTGGCGAATCCTCCAACCTGTTCGCCGACGAAGCCAACCGCCAGTTCATGGTTGCGCTGACCCTCTTCTCCGGTACGGCCGTCATTGCGGTGGCCTCGGTCTCCAACGACAACCTGCAGGATCTGAAGACGGGCTGGCTGGTGCATGCCACCCCCTGGCGGCAGCAGGTGGCGCTGATCATCGGCTGCGTGGTCGGTGCGCTGGTCATCGCCCCGGTGCTGGAAATGCTCTACCAGGCCTATGGCTTCACCGGCGCCATGCCGCGTGAAGGCATGGACGCCAGTCAGGCGCTGGCCGCCCCGCAAGCCACGCTGATGACCACCATCGCCAACGGCATCTTCCGCCACGACCTGCAGTGGAGCTACATCTTCACCGGCATAGGCATCGGTGTGGCCCTGATCATCGTGGACGTGCTGCTGCGCCGCAAACAGGGCATGAACATGAGCCTGCCAGTGCTGGCCGTGGGCATGGGCATCTACCTGCCGCCGGCCATCAACATGCCCATCGTCATCGGTACCCTGCTGGCTGCCTGGCTGCGGAGGCGCATCCGCAGCCGCCACGGCAACAGCGCCGCCGGCCCGCTGAAACGCGCCGAGCGCACCGGCACCCTGTTCGCCGCCGGCCTCATCGTGGGTGAGAGCCTAGTGGGCGTGCTGCTGGCCTTCATCATCGCCTTCTCGGTCACCAGCGGCGGCACCGAAGCCCCCCTGGCGCTGGCTCTGGAAAACTGGGACACCGCCGCCGCGTGGCTGGGCCTGGCTGCCTTCGTGGCCGCCGCCCTGGTACTGGGCCGGCGCGTGCTGACGGCCGCACGCTGACAGATCTGACGGATCTGAAGAACCGACGGGCTCAAGGGTCCGTCAGCTACACTGGGTCCAACGGGTCCACCGGGTCCAACAGATCCAACAGATCCAACAGATCCAACAAATCCAACAGATCCAACAGGTCCAACAGGTCTCACCGCTCTTGCAGGGTCGAGAGGCCTGAACAGACGGAGGAGCCTGACGGGTCCGGCAGTAAAAAAGGCGGTATCGATTTCCAGCCCTTTCCGGCTGGAGCCGATACCGCCTTTCCCATGGAACTGGCCTGACTCGCCGTGCCAGCGGAGCCAGCCGGAGCAGATCCGCCAGATCCGCCAGATACGTCAGCCCCAATCAGGTCAGATCCTTCACCTGCGTGGATGCACCGTTGGTCTTCACGCTGGCGATGCCCTTGTCGCGGCTGGCCTCGGTGGCATACAGCTGGCTGGTGCCGATCACCTGACCGTTGGACGCCTTCAGGTTGAAGTGGAACTTGCCGTTCGACGCAGTCTTCAGCTCATAACGGGCGTCGTTGCCACTGTTCTTCTGAACGGACTCAATGCCGTTCTGAGCCGAGGCCTTCTCCTTGTACAACTCGCTGGTCAGGATGGTCTCGGCATTACCGGCCTTCAGGACAAAACGGAACTGACCGTCCTTGCTCTTGCTGATCTCGAACCAACCGCTCATGATCCTCTCCGATAAGTGATGGGGATAACTGGAGACGATACCCCAGTTGGACGCCGGGTTGGACGCATCCATGAGCAGTGTGGTGGCAACAACGACACTTGCCCCGACGCCTGCGGCCACACCGATCCATCAGAAAACGAGCGTCTGAAACGTGCGGCGAAGAGTAGGGACGAAAAAAAAGCCCGTACTCTGTACGGGCTTTTTCATGAATAGGGTGTCTGACGATGTCCTACTTTCACGGGCGCGGGCCCACTATCATCGGCGCAAAAGCGTTTCACGTTCCTGTTCGGGATGGGAAGGAGTGGTTCCACTTCGCTATGGTCGTCAGACAAAGCTTGTTGGCGGCGAGCCTGGCGGGTTGGCCAAGGCTTGCTGCCGTTGTCTGATAGGAGTCGACGAGTGTATCGGAAGTTTCATGAGGAGTCCATGGTTTCCGACGACGATGTGACTGAGTCTCGAACGAGTCTGGGTGCAGAGTCATGTCGAGTCAACTGATGGCGGCCCAGCAGCATGCTGGATCTCGCAAAACTATAGGGTCAAGCCTCACGGGCAATTAGTACCGGTTAGCTGCACGCA
>ERZ772967.2920-NODE-2920-length-10689-cov-4.330826_pt1 | contig 10689 bp, 7 predicted proteins | sample MGYA00511677_ERZ772967 | MGnify/ENA primary metagenome ERZ772967 (study PRJEB29015, sample SAMEA2737931) | human oral metagenome | biome: human oral; feature: human-associated habitat; material: dental | place: China | collected 2146 ...
CCATCAGCGCCATACGGTCAATGCCGATACCCCATGCCAGAACGGGAACATCGATACCCATCGCCTTGGTAACTTCGGGGCGGAAGATGCCGGAACCGCCCAACTCAAACCAGCCGAGTACCGGATGTTTGATATGCACCTCAATCGAAGGCTCCGTGAAGGGAAAGTACCCGCCGACATACTTTACTTCGGTGGCGCCGGCGATTTCGACGGCAAACATCTTGAGGATACCGAGCAGCGTCCGCAAGTTTACCTGTTCGCCGAGCACAATCCCCTCGGTCTGATAAAAGTCGGAAAGGTGTGTTGCGTCGACTTTATCGTAGCGGAAGCAGCGTGCAATGCCGAAATATTTGCCCGGAATTTTAGCCTTTGCCAGCTGATGAGCCGAAAGTACCGTGCCTTGGCTGCGCAGTAACAACTGACGGGTAAAATCGCGGTCAAAGTGATAGTTCCATCCGCGGCTTCCGCTGTCCCCGCCGGTTTCGTGAATTTCCGCAACACGGGAGAGGAACGGTTCTTCGATTGATTTTGCGTGCGTGGGATTTTTTAGGTAATACACATCGTGAATGTCCCGGGCGGCATGGAACTGCGGCATAAAAAGCGCATCGGAGTTCCAAAAATCCGTTTCGACCAGCGGCCCGTCAAATTCCTCGAAGCCGAGCGACGTGAGTTTATCTTTGACGCTCTCCAAAAAATCAACGTAGGGGTTTGTCCTGCCGGGAATAACGCGGGCGGGCGGCAGCTGGATATTGTAGCTGCGGAAGGTTTGCGTTTTCCATGCGCCTGTTTTAAGGCTTTCGGATGTCAGCTGCCCCGTTTCATCGCCGGTAATGCCCGCCGCATTCAATGCCTTCTGCACTGCGGCAACCATATCCGTAAAGGCGTAGACAATCTCGTCCCGTTCAATAATCTTGAATGCGGCATCCGCAGCGCCGCGCTTTTTCGCAATATCGGCAATGCAAGTTTTTTCGTCATCCGTTAAAGAGTCCTCAGGCAGACGGCACTCGGCAGCCTCCGCGGCACGTTTCAGCAGCGCTTTTTTCAGCAAGAAGTTTTTATCGTCAGGGTCTTTTATATATGCCGCTTTTTTCTCATCATTCATCGCGGCACAGCCCGCCTTGGAAAGCTCCCCGAAGGAAGAGCCGACATCCTTATTCTGTAAACTGAGTTTTTGCGCAATTTCGGGCAGATTGAGCGGCCCTGTGTCCTTTAACAATAGGATAATCCGCTCGGCAGGCAATCCGTTTTGTGCATAGTCTTTGCCCAGCTCCGTCAATTCATAGACAACGGTTGTCTTTCTCGTTTTTTCTTTTACCAATTCCTTGAGCTTGAGCCACGAAAAGGCCTGATTCGCGTGGCCTTCTTTATATTGCAAAACCTCTTGCAGTTTTTTCGCATATAATCCTTCGCCTATCTTAAAGTTTTTTAATACTTTGATTTCAAGTGGGTGCAGATTTTTTAATACCGATTGAATATCCATAACGGATTCCCCCTTTTTTTCATAAAATGGCTAAAATGATACCTCATTTAAAGGTTTTAGTGAATAGGAAGTTTGTTTTTGTACAGGAGATATTGGAAGTCTAACTGGAATTTCAGAAGGGAGGGAAACGCACCGGATGATTTTTATCTATCCGGCGCGTCTATTCTGACGCTATTTACGCCTTAAACGTCAAGCCGCCTTTTCCGGCATCCACCGTAATGTCGGTTTTACCGGCAAAAGCGCCCGAAAGCAGCTCTTTGGCGAGTTTGTTTTCAAGTTCGGTTTGGATAGCCCGCTTTAAGGGGCGCGCGCCGTACAAGGGATCATAGCCGATATCGGCGAGGAAGTCCTTTGCAGCATCCGTTACAATCAAATGCAGGCGGCGTGCTTCAAGCCGTGCGGAAACAGCCTGCAGCTGAATATCGACAATCTTGCGGATATGCTCTTTGCCGAGCCGTCCGAAGGTTAAAAGCTCATCGATACGGTTCAAAAACTCAGGGCGGAAATGCTGTTTGAGCAGGTCTTTAATCTGCGCAGTCATTGCTTCCGGGGTATCTGCCGACAAAATCAGCTCCGAGCCGAGGTTACTCGTCATGATGATAATCGTGTTGCGGAAGTCGATTACCCTGCCTTGTCCGTCCGTCAGCCGCCCGTCATCCAGTATCTGCAAGAATACGTTGAACACATCCGGGTGCGCTTTTTCTATTTCGTCAAAGAGCACCACGCTGTACGGACGGCGGCGCACCGCTTCGGTCAGCTGCCCGCCTTCATCATAGCCAACGTAGCCGGGCGGCGCTCCGATTAAGCGGCTCACCGAATGCTTTTCCATGTATTCGCTCATGTCGATACGGGTAAGCGCCCGGTCATCGTTAAAAAGGAAGTCCGCAAGGGTGCGCGCCAGTTCGGTTTTACCCACACCGGTAGGCCCGATACAGAGGAAGCTGCCGAGCGGGCGGTTGGGGTCGGAAAGTCCTGCCCTATTCCGTCTGATGGCATCGGCAACCGCCTGTACTGCCTGATCTTGTCCGACAACCCGCTTCTGCAATACTGCTTCGAGGTCGAGGTACTTTTGCTGTTCGCTCGCCAGCATCTTTGCAACAGGAATACCCGTCCACATCGAAACAATCTTCGCGATATCCTCTTCGGAAACCTCTTCGCGGAGAAGCTGCCCGCTGCTGCCCGCTTTTTTTGCCAGCTCTGCGGAAACCGCGGCGATCTTTTTTTCCAGCTCCGGAATGCGTCCGTATTTCAGCTCGGCAGCTTTGTTCAAATTACCATCGCGCGTAAACTGCGTTTCTTCGCGGCGCAGCTGTTCAAGCTCTTCCTTATATTTCCGCGACTCGTTGATGCGGGTCTTTTCGTTTTGCCACTGCGCCTGCATCACATTCCGCTTTTCGGTTAAGTCGGACAGCTCCTGCTCCAGCTTTTCCAACCGCTCTTTTGAAGCGGCATCAGTTTCTTTTGAAAGAGACACCTTCTCGATGTTCATCTGGAGAATTTTGCGTTCCACTTGATCAAGCTCAACCGGCTGGCTTTCAATTTCCATTTTGAGCCTACTGGCTGCCTCGTCCACTAAGTCGATTGCCTTATCGGGCAAAAAGCGGTTGGTGATATAGCGGTTGGAAAGCACCGCTGCTGCGATGAGTGCCTCATCCTTAATGCGCACGCCGTGGTGTACCTCGTACTTTTCCTGCAAGCCGCGCAGAATGGCTATGGTGTCCTCTACATTCGGCTCGGGGCAGTACACCTGCTGGAAGCGGCGCTCAAGGGCGCTGTCCTTTTCGATATACTTGCGGTACTCATCCAAGGTGGTAGCGCCGATCGCCCGCAGCTCACCGCGCGCCAATGCAGGTTTTAAGAGGTTGGAAGCATCCATCGCCCCTTCGCTCGCACCGGCGCCGACAAGGGTATGCAGCTCATCGATAAAGAGGATGATACTGCCTTCGGCTTTTTGTACCTCGGAGATAACCGCTTTGAGGCGCTCCTCAAATTCGCCGCGGAACTTAGCACCGGCAACCAAAGCGCCGAGGTCAAGCGATAAGAGCTTTTTCCCGCGCAGGCTATCCGGCACGTCCCCGGACACAATCCGGCGAGCAAGCCCTTCGACAATAGCGGTTTTACCGACACCCGGCTCACCGATCAATACGGGGTTGTTTTTGGTGCGGCGCGACAGTACCTGCATCACCCGCCGGATTTCTTCATCACGGCCGATAACCGGATCGATTTTTTCTTCCCGTGCAAGTTCCGTTAAATCGCGGCAGTATTTTTCGAGGCTGTTGAACGTCGCTTCAGGGTCTTCACTGGTAACCCGCTGATTTCCCCGCACATCCTTTAAGGCTCTCAGCGCCGCATCATAGGTAATGCCATGCGAGCGGAGCAGTTCGCCAACCTCGTCATCGCTTTTGGTAAGCGCAAGCAGGATGTGCTCCGTAGAAACATACTCGTCCTTGAGCGAAGCAGCGAGCTTTTCCGCCTGAGCGCAGAGCTTGGTTAAAACCGGCGACATATAGACTTGCGCAGAGTCTCCGGTTACCCGAGGTTTTTTATCCAAAATAGAATCGAGCGAATCGAGGATTTGATCCGTCGATGCGCCGATCTTCTCAATGAGCGGCGGTACAATCCCCTCTTCTTGATCCAAGAGTTTATATAAGAGATGAACCGGCTCAATCTGTGTGTGGTTATCCTGTTCGGCAAGCGAGGCTGCTTCCTGCAATGCCTCACGTGCTTTCACTGTGTATTTATCTATGTTCATACAATGAATCTACGCACAAAACGGAAAAACGGCAATAAATTTTTTGGAGAACGGCGGGGGCTTTAGGACGCCTATGGATGGGCGTGTTTTTACGCAGTTGCCGGACAAAACTATCCTCTTACAGGATGGAACAAAAAAGGTTATACTGAACGCCAAGGCGTTTAACCAAGCTGGTGATCACGATTTACAAGGTTTTTTACGGTACGTCAAAACCGGAGAAGTAACAACAGGCTATACGGGGAGGATAGAGCAGATGATACAGACGGTAAAACAGAACGAATTAGCACGGAGAGAATACCATATTTTACCGGCAGCTCTTATGGACGCTTTTGATGAAGGGGAAGCCCACGGCTCCCGTCAAAAAGCACTCGAAACGGCAAAATTGATGCTTCAACATGATTATCCGGTAGCAGAAATTTGTCTGATGACTGGGCTCTCCTCTGCAGAAGTGGAAGCACTATAAGAATGCTTTGGAACAAAGGCGGGTTTCTAGAACTGGATTACTACGCCAGCGAGCAATTCAACCAAGTCGCTCACTGATGGATGTCCTTTCTCCCCGCCGATATTTGCAATATTTTCAACAGATCAAGAGACCTTACATTATTAGTCGGTAAGTTCAAAGATAAGGCTTTGCTGCCGTTATTTGATAAACTACTTTTACGGCGTAAAACGGATCCGCTGCCAATAGCTGTTATACAGCTCTAAGTTTACACCGAGGTCCTGTTTGAGAATGCAGTCGTTGAGATCGTCGAGCGTATAATGCGGTTGGTTTTTTTGATAGTTTCCCGCCTCCGTGTGGATGGAAGACGGGAAGCCGAATGTATCTAAGAACTTTGCATAGATGGCAGGATCAAGCATAAAGTTGATAAAGGCATGGGCAAGCTCCGGATGAGGCGCTCCTTTGGGAATACAGAAGCTATCGATATACAAGCCTGAATGAACGCCTTGCGGAATAAAGAAATCGACATGTTGAGCTTGCTCATCTTGCAATTCCGAAAATATCGACTCCGCGTATCCTTGTACTACTAAAAAATCACCTGATGCAAAAGATTTAGCAAATCCGTCCGCATCAAACTTTACCAGATTCGGTTTCCAGTTGTTTTGGATTAACCGATATGCCTGTTCCAACTCATCGGGATTGGTGCTGTTCGGCTCATAGCCCAGAAAACCTAATGCAGCACCAAGTACTTCCCTCATATCATCTATCATCGTCATTCTGTTTTTTAAATCTGCCCGTTCAAAGATATTCCAGCTGCGCTCATAGTCCGGTACTTCCTTGGTATTGACCGCAATACCAGCTGCACCCATGTAATACGGCACTGAAAATTTCATGTTGGGGTCATAGTCGATTCGATTGAGTACTTCCGGACGTAGATAGCAAATGTTCGGAATTTTAGATATATCGATAGCTTCGAGCATGTTAAGTTTGATCATGATGGAAACATAGTCCGCCGACGGGATAACAAGGTCATAGCCTTTTGAGCCGGCCATAAGCTTAGCGAACATATCTTCATTGGACGAAAAATCATCATAGACAACTTTGACATTGTATTTTTTTTCAAAAGCCCGGATAACGGAATCGGGCGTATAGTATGTCCAATTATAAAGGTAGAGAACTGCTTGTTGTTTATTGTGGCAAGCGGTAAAAATGCTAAGCGTATAGAGCGTTAATACGATGAATAAAAAAATGCGTCCGATATTTTTTAAACGACGATTCATAGCCTTCCTCACGATGGAATGGTATAGGGCATTGCTAAAAACTAACCGAATTTTTAGCGATGCGTGATGAATATACAAGAAATAGGCGATAGATGGCAAGCTCGACTTGCCGTCCGTTTTGAAGCTTTGTTATACGACTTTTAGCAAGTTTTTTATTTGCAAATCTACATATTTTACGATTTTAATATCAGTTTCTTTTTCAAAGAGATTGGTGTTATGTTTTTCATTAGTTTGGATTAGTATTTTTATAGGAAAATCCTTACCACAAACAGCATTTTCAAAACTAGCAATAGCATCATCTATAGTTTCAGAATCTTTTTGAATTTTTATAGGAATTAGAGAATTATCATTTCTGATAAAGCCATCTATTCCCTTATTTCGTTGAACAGGAATTGCATTTAATAAAGACAATAAATTATTTTCAAATGAATTTTTTTCAATATAAGAATCAATACCTTTTGAAAGAACTCCTGATTCTGATATTATCATTTCTGAAAGTCGTTTTTTAGAAAGTTCAATAGCATCAGGATTTTTATCTATGCCAATAAATTTACGATTTAGTGATTTTGCAGCAACACAAGTTGTTCCGCTTCCACAAAATGGATCAAGAACAATGTCACCGTCATTTGTAACAAGTTCAATTATTCGCTGAATAAGTTTTACAGGTTTTTGTGTTGGATATCCACATCTTTCTTTTGCTTTAGGATTTAAGAAAGGAATTTCCCATACATCAGATAAAGGAACCCCTTTTTTCTCTGATGTAAGAATGACATTTCCTTTAGCATCTTTTTTATATTCTGATTTACCATTTGAGTTTCTTACTCGTTCTTGTAAAATCTGATCAATATTCGTAGATGGTGAATAATCTGTGTAAAACTGATTAAATTTAAAATTTTTTGTTTTACTATAGAAATAAATATTTTGGTGAGCATTCAAAAGCCCTTTTTTTGAGTTAGACCATCTTTTATATGACCAAATAATTTCACTTTGAAAATTATTTTCGCCAAATATCTCATCAAGCTCTATCCTTAAATAGTGAGAGGCATATCTATCACAATGAAGAAATATAGAGCCATCATTTGTAAGAATCCTCCTTATTTCTTTTAAAATTAACGAAATAAAAGAAATATATTCAACTTTTGAAGAAAACTTATCATCAAATGAATATATCCTGCCATTAGAACGAGAACGTAATTCGTGTTCTTTTTGAGAAAAAAACGGTGGATCTAAATACACAAGATTTACAGAACTGTCAGAAATGTTTTTTAATACTTCACAAGCATCGCCTGTAATAACAGAATTCAAATCAATAGTAGTCATATTCTGCCGTCCTTTCACCTGCAATTTTTTCGAGAATCTCTTTTAAATCAAACTCAGTATATTCTTTTATAAAATCCCATGCATCATTGCCTGCATAATATTTGCCATTTATACCTTCATATAAAGTTTTTAAGGTTTCTTGTATGTGGATGGCCTGTTCTCGTTGTGGATAGTAAAACATAACACGAATAGGTTTATATCCTTTTTGACTTATTACCTTTACACGAGTATGTTCTTTTGTGATGTGGTCTCCATCGGTTGTCGCATCACGCCATTTTATTTCTAAAGCATCTTTACTATTTAAAAAATCTATTTCGTAAGTCGAAGGTCTTTTTCCAAGTGTATTTGGAATTCTTGTTTTACTACCATTCGGATATTTATGTTTCAAACATAAAACTGTGGCTTCTTCAAGAAACGCACCTGCATATTTGTAAACAAAACGTCCTTTGTTTTGGTATATGTCAATTAAATTCCCTTCTGATTCAGATATTCCTAAAACTCTATAAATTAAAAAAATGTAAATTATCATCTGATTTCATTTCTTCTGTGCGTTCATCAATTTTTGTACGCAATTCACTTGCGTATTTATCCGAAAGAAACTTTATTTCTTTGTATAATTCTGTATTCATATCTCTAAATATAATATATATTAGTCAAAATTCCTATATCGTTTCTCAACCAGCCCTGAGGGCTGTGCGTATATTATCTGTTATGCTGATGCAGTTTATTGAAATACAGTACCCTTTTGTGTAAAATTATTCCCGAATTTTATAATGTGATTTTGGTACTTTTAATAATAGAGGAGCGGGACGTGAGCATCGAGACGGTATATCAACAAACATTATTGGATTATTCGCGGAGAGCGGAACATAAACATCAGTTGGACGGAGCGACCGGTATTGAGCGCGGGCATAACCCCAGCTGCGGGGACGATTTAACTTTGCTGATTAAGCAAAAGGACGGGATTGTTGAGGACGCTTCTTTTTTAGGCGCCGGTTGTGCGGTTTCAACCGCTTCTACCAATATGCTGATCGATTTAATCAAAGGCAAAACGGTTAAAGAGGCGCAGCATTGTCTTGAGGTGTTTTTTAATATGATGGCAGGAAAGCCGCAGTCAGAGGAAGAATTGGAGAGCCTCGGCGATGCGCAGATTCTCAGCTATTTTGCCGAAATGCCTGCTCGCATCAAATGCGCAACACTGAGCTGGCACAGCGCACAGGTTTTACTCAAATAAGATAATCGGGCATCTTACAACAACCGTACCGGAAACGGTGAAGCTGTTAAAAATGGGGCGGTGTGATTGCTCTGCAAGGCATCTCGAAATATAACATAACCATATAGTTTTACGGAAGATATGATATGGAAACTAAAATGATGGATAAAACAAATAAACCGGCATTAACCGGAAATTGGGAGCCGCAGAACAAACTGCGGTTGGAACGCTTGATTGCGGAAAAAGCTTTTGCGGACAACTATGCTGTCTTTGATTGGGATTACACGTGTATCTTCTACGATATACAGGATAGTCTTTTTCTGTATCAGCTTGAGCACCTTTGCTTCAATCTGACGCCCGAACAGTTTGCCGTTACCATTCGGCACGAAATTCCGCAGGATATTCCGCTCGTCGGTTGCTTTAATAGCGAAGGGCGGCAGCTCACTGCAGCTGATCTTTCAGCGGATTTGGATGACCGTTACCGGTTCTTATATCATTCATATCAACGTTTGAACGGGACGCTCCCGCTTGAGGAAGTCGTGCAAACCGAGGAGTACCTTGATTTTAAGGCAAAAATTCTGACGCTGATGCGGTATGCGGTAACGGTCTGCGATACCGATATTTCGCAATCGGTATGTACGGGCATGACGCTTCCCCAATTAAATAGTCTTGTAGAAAAAACGGTTGCCGAAGCGCTTACTGCTGAAATAAAACAATACACGCTCGTATCACCCGTGCGGCAGGCAGGGCGAGCCGGTTTCGTTACCGCAACGTACCGGAAGGGTATACGGATACAGCCGGAAATACGGGAGCTGTTCCGCCGTTTTGAAGAACACGGCATTACTCCCTATATCTGCTCCGCCTCGCAGGAGGACGGCGTACGGGTGTTTGCCTGTAATCCTGCGTATGGCTACTGTCTCCGTCCCGAACAAGTGTTCGGCAGGCGGCGGCTGCGGAATGTCGATGGCGTGTTTACTGATGAGCGGGATTACTCCATTCCGCAAACGTGGCGGGAAGGAAAGGCGGAGGCGATACGGATGTTGATTGCTCCGCGGCACGGCGGGAAAGCGCCCATCCTCGTTGCGGGCGATAGCGACGGCGATTTTTGGATGATGGATGCGTTCAAAAATGAGGCGCTGCTGCTTATCCTGTACCGCAATCAAAAGCCGCACGAACAGCTCTACCCGCTGATACAGCAGGGGATCGCCGAGCGCAATGCCCCCGATGCATCGATTATCGTACAGCATCGGGATGAAGAGATTGGGCTATTCGTCGCATCGGAATGATAGAAGGTAGGAAAATTATTCTCAGAGATCACAAAGTACGCAGAGGATAATAGGGCAATGGTGCCGTTCAGTCATTTGTTGTTGTATTCTTTGCGATCTTGACGAGCTCTGCGGTATTTTTCGAGCGAAGGTGTCATACGCCGGATCGGCCTTTCGATTATTGTAGAAAATTAGATATTGAGGTACAATATAATAAGTAAATAAAATATATGACATATCTAGCAACCTGATTAGATTTTTAGAAGAAACCCATCAGTATAACTGATAACGAGGAATCTGTAATGAATCATTGGACACAGTTAAGTATTGAATACGCAAACCAAAGAAATTATCTCGATCATTTATTTCGGGTATATCCTACAATCCCGGATGGAATCCGCGATATAGATGAAAATCGTTGGGAGGCCGTCACAGATGCTTTCAATGCAATGGATAATATTTCATTGGTAACTCATTTATTGTATCTGGATTTATTTCCGATAAAAGATTCTTATGTTGCTTTTTTAAAAAGAGATCATAATGCGATAGAACGGAATCCTGAAACGATAAATAGATTATGCGGCCGTTTATATGAGATGGGATTGGATAAAATATTTGAAAAATGCTCCGAACCTAAAGAAACAAACAGACAGATTGGTCCATTATTTAAACGTTGGGTAAATTCAAAAGCCTTAGGAATAGTGCCTGTCGGTTTAAATGAATTTATGAATACTACAGAAAATGCAATTTTAAATGCTAGTGATGCCGAAATGCAGTTGTGGGCAAAAAAATATTTAGGTTATGAGAGAAATAAAGGGCTTGATTTTGTAGCCCGTTTCAACGGTAAATATGTTATCGGCGAAGCAAAATTTTTAACGGATTTCGGAGGACATCAAAACGCGCAGTTCGCGGATGCCATTTCTACGATTATGACACCGAA
>ERZ772967.2921-NODE-2921-length-10689-cov-3.525014_pt1 | contig 10689 bp, 9 predicted proteins | sample MGYA00511677_ERZ772967 | MGnify/ENA primary metagenome ERZ772967 (study PRJEB29015, sample SAMEA2737931) | human oral metagenome | biome: human oral; feature: human-associated habitat; material: dental | place: China | collected 2146 ...
AAGACCTTATTTTAATTCGACATTTAAAGAAGTACGTTATGTCGGTCATTGGGTAAATAAACTTGAGAATTTACCGTCAGATTTGGCACAGGCAGATAGGAAGCCGGATATAATTGTAGTTGTTAGAGTAGAACGGTCATTTTAAATTAGTTCTTAGATATATTTTAGTGTGGAATTAAAATAACCTGGATCTTAAAAAGTAATAGGTGTAATTATATAGATTTAGTGATTATATTATTTAGGTTTTTTACATATAATGTTTTTTGGTATTGATTTTCATGAAAGAAGTTGTGATTTGTTAGGCGCCAAATAACTATTGTATGAGTGAATCGGTTTTTTTCCGATTCATCGTGAATGAAACGGCTTGGGTTGTGGTTTTCCGTAGAATTGTGTGCGGATACTTTGGTGCTTTGGACAAGTGTCGTAGAATCATTTTCGTTATAATTTTGTTGTATTGCAGGGACACAGTGGCGTAGGTTTCAAGGGTTTCAGGTGTTGGGGCGGAGAAATTTCAGTAACCGACTGCTGTGTGGTTTGTGATGCAGAATTTTTATGCATTGCCCCGATTAGGGTGTTGCTTCTTTCTTTTCACTGGGGAGATCTATGTCGGCAGGTCTTTTATTTGCGCTGGCGTGCGCAGTCGTTGCGGTAATTTATGGGCTATTCATGACTCGGTGGGTGATTTCGCTGTCGCCGGGCAATGAAAAAATGCAGGAAATTGCACATGCGATCCAGATCGGGGCGTCGGCCTATCTGAATCGCCAGTATTCGATGATTGCGCTTGTCGGCGTCGTGCTGGCTGTGCTGATCGGTGTTTTTCTCGGAAAGCTGATGGCTGTTGGTTTTGTACTCGGTGCGTTGCTGTCCGGCGCGGCGGGCTATGTCGGCATGAACGTTTCGGTGCGCGCCAATGTGCGCACGGCCGAAGCGGCGCGGCGCGGCATTGCGCCGGCGCTGGCCGTAGCTTTCAAGGGTGGCGCGATTACCGGCATGCTGGTGGTTGGGCTTGGCCTGCTCGGCGTGGCTGGCTATTACGCCTGCCTGCTGAGCAGCAGCGGCGACTTTCATCGCGCCGTCGAGCCGCTGGTTGGGCTGGCTTTCGGCGGCTCGTTGATTTCGATTTTTGCCCGTCTGGGCGGCGGCATTTTTACCAAGGGAGCTGATGTCGGTGCGGACCTTGTGGGCAAGGTCGAGGCGGGGATTCCTGAGGATGATCCGCGTAATCCGGCCGTAATCGCCGATAACGTGGGCGATAATGTCGGCGATTGCGCTGGTATGGCCGCTGATTTGTTCGAAACCTACGCCGTGACTGTGGTGGCGACGATGGTGCTTGGCGCCATGATGCTCAAGGGTGTGGCGAATGCGAACGACGGGCTGGTGATCTACCCCTTGGTGCTGGGGGGCATTTCGATTCTCGCTTCAATTGCGGGCTGCTTTTTTGTCAAGGCGAATGAGGGCGGAAAGATCATGAACGCGCTCTATCGCGGGCTGGCGGTGGCCGGCGGTCTGGCGCTGGCGGCTTTTTATCCGGTGACGACCAGCCTGCTCGGTGAAGGCGTAACGTTGGCCGATGGCAGCGTGCTCGCCTCGTTCAATATTTTTGCTTCGGCAGTCGTCGGACTGGTGCTGACAGGGCTGCTGGTCTGGATTACCGAGTATTACACCGGCACTGATTTCTCGCCGGTCAAGCATGTGGCGGAAGCCTCGACGACCGGTCATGGCACCAATATCATCGCAGGGCTGGGGATTTCGATGAAGGCGACGGCGATGCCCGTCGTCTGTGTCAGCCTGGCGATTTATCTGACGCACCAGTGGGCGGGACTATACGGTATTGCCATCGCGGCGACCTCGATGCTGTCGATGACCGGCATCATTGTGGCGCTTGATGCGTATGGGCCGATTACCGATAACGCGGGGGGTATCGCCGAAATGTCGGGGCTGCCGCAGGAAGTGCGTGATGTGACCGATCCGCTCGATGCCGTCGGTAATACGACCAAGGCCGTCACCAAGGGCTATGCCATCGGTTCGGCCGGGCTGGCGGCGCTGGTGCTGTTTGCCGATTACACACATGCGCTGGAAGCGCGGAATTTCGTGACGACTTTCGATCTCTCCGATCATATGGTCATCATCGGCCTTTTCATCGGCGGTCTGATTCCCTATCTTTTCAGCGCCATGGCGATGGAGTCGGTCGGTCGTGCCGCCGCTGCGGTCGTTCTTGAAGTGCGCCGTCAGTTCAAGGAAATCCGTGGCATTATGGACGGTACTGCGAAGCCTGATTATTCACGCGCGGTCGGTATTCTGACATCGGCGGCCATCCGCGAAATGATCCTGCCTTCGTTGCTGCCGGTCGGTGTTCCCGTACTGCTCGGCATGTTGCTCGGGCCGAAAGCGCTGGGCGGCTTGCTGATGGGAACGATCATTACCGGCCTGTTCGTCGCCATTTCGATGACGACCGGCGGCGGTGTCTGGGATAACGCCAAGAAATATATTGAAGACGGCCACTTCGGCGGCAAAGGTTCGGAGGCGCACAAAGCGTCGGTGACGGGCGATACGGTTGGCGATCCTTACAAAGATACGGCTGGTCCGGCGGTCAATCCGCTGATCAAGATCATCAACATTGTGGCGCTGATGATCGTGCCGATGTTGCCGCTGGCGACCTGAACCTAAACGCTCTTGCCGGAGGCTAAAACACCCCAGCCGGACTGGCATATCTCACAGAAGCAAAAAAGGCAGCGCGTGGGCGCTGCCTTTTTTATGCCGGAGCGCCGGTAGGGATGTCATTTGGAGGGTGCGTGGCACTCCGCTGAAACCCCAGTGGATAGGGCGTTTCTGGGCAGGCACCTCTGAAGCCCTTATAAATAGGGCGTTTGCTGGCAGGGTGTTCTGAGATGCCCTGTTTACAAGGGCTTCAGAGTATCCTCCTTGGAGATGCCCTAAATACGCGGGCCAGCGGGCAGCCCTTCTGAGACGCCCGTGGATAAAGAACTTCAGGGCAGGCTCACTGAAACTAAAAACAAAATTGCCAAGGTCTGTGCGCTGACTTTCACCCACGGAACTCCTTTTGATGCCGTTGCGCTGAGCGGCAGCGCGCCCCGCTGACTTTCCTACCTTCTTTATTTGCCTCGCCAAAGAAAGTCAGCAAAGAAAGGCGACCCCAGGCGCAGAAGACTCCTTGCCGCGGGTTGCTAGGCGGCGGGCTTGATCAACTCGCTCGCGCTTAGACAATCAAGTCCTTGCTTCCGACAAGCCGCCCCGCGCCTGCGGCTGCGCCTAAAGGGGTTTCTGGGTGCTTCGTAGTTATCGAATATGCAAAAGAGCATGCTCGGAAATCCGCACAAATAGAACAGAAAACATAAATCGCTCTGAAGCCCTCTAAATACGCGGGGTTCAGGGCATCAAAAAACATAAACAAAAAATAGCGTCTTCCTTTGTAAAAATACGGCGTTGTTGTGTTGGCCTAGCTTTGCCGTACTGAATGGTCTGTCTGCGGCTTACCGCCTTGTCTTTGGCAACGTCGAGCATAGCGGCTTCCTTTACAAAATACTACGTTGGCCCGCCTTGCCGTATTACTCATACTGCCTGCGGCTTGCCGCCTTGTCTTTTGGCAAAGTCGAACCGCTCTTTAAGCTTGCAAAGTCCCCTCTGAAATCTGTAAAAATAGTGCAGAAAACATAAAATGCCCTGAAGCCCCCTAAATACGCGGAGCTCAGGGCATCAAAAAACATAAACCGGAATATTGTGCCCGACGGTCGTTTACGTTTGTCGGGCATTCATTCATGCCCACCCGCTGAAACTTGGGTAAATAAAGGCGCTCCGGGCAGGTGTTTGGGAATCCTGATAAATAAAGGGCTGGCCGGGCATTGGCGCTTACCGTCGGGCGTTGGCGCTTTTCGTCAGTTCTCCGGCAAAAGCCGCGCCGAGCAGAAACACCAGACTCGACCAGAAAATCCAGACCAGCAGCGCCGCAAAAGAACTCGCCGCGCCCAATGAAGAACGCGTCACCGTCGTGGCGATGTAATAGCTGATGGCGATACGCCCCGCCATGAACAACACGCCGCCGAGCGCTGCCCCCGCCAGCGTCGCCCGGAAAGGGAAGCGCCGGTCGGGCAGCCAGTGCATGACGATGTAGAACAGGCCAACGATCACCGTCCACGACCAAAATAATTCAAGGCTTCTGACAATGCCGGCCAGCGCCGGCCACATGAACGCTACCCACTTGACGAAACCGAGCGCCAGCGTCTGGAGCAGCATGACCGCCGCCACCAGACAGGCGCAGCCGAGCACTACGCCGATGACGACGATGCGCATACGCACAAAGCGCGTCCAGTTAAAGCGGCGCGGCGCCGCCTGCTCGGCCATGGCCTGCAAGGCGGTGCGCAGTTCAATGAACATGCCGCTGGCGCCAATCAGCGTCGTCGCCACGGCAAACAGCGTGCTGGAAATCGCCCTGCCGGCAGTGATGTTGGCCAGACCGCGATTGAGCATGCCGGCCAGCGTTTCCGCCTCGCGCTCGCCGAGCAGGCTGCGCAAGGTATCGAGGATCATCGCCCGGGCCGCCTGATCGCCGGCAACCTCGCCGCTCATGTTTGCCATGTCGCCCCAAATCCAGGCGGCGATGCTGGTCAGGATGACAAGCAGCGGCGCGACCGAAAAAGCGCCGTAAAACGCTGTCGCCGCGCCGGCGCGGATACCGTCCGCGTCCAGAAAAATCCGCAGCGTTCCCGCACATCTTGCCCAGACGCGGCGAAAAAAACCAACCGGCACAGGCAATGTTTTCGTTTTCTGCACCGTATGCGCTGCGGAAGCGGCGTCCTGGTCATGGGAAAAATCAGGTTCGATCGGGGACATCTTGTTCAACCATCATTCGTCATTTCTCGATTTCATCCAATCCGGTAGGCCGCTCCTGCGGGTTGAAAGCGCATTCTTCCGGGCGGTAGAATCCGTCCGGGTAAGCGATCGCCTGGTTTTGTGCGCTTCCATGCGGATCCACCGGATTTCTCGGATTTTTCAGATTTCCCGGATTTTCCCAAATTTCCCGATTCATACAAGACTCATACAAGGTTCGCGCAAGAAACGCACACATCATCTTACGAGACGATTCTTTCATCCAAACCCTGTCCGTGCGCTGAAATACGCCCCGGCATTCACCATTCATTCACACACGCCAAAATTATGACCCAAACTACCCACACACTCTTCGACCTGCACCAACGGCGCGCCCTGATCACCGGTTCGACGCAGGGCATCGGCCTGTCGCTCGCCTACGCTCTGGCTGGCGCCGGCGCCTCCATCGTCCTCAACGGCCGCGACGAAACCCGCGTGCGCAACGCTGCCGAAAAAATGATCGCCGACGGTTTTACCGCCGACGGCGTTGCCTTCGATGTAACCGATCCAGCCGCTGTTGCCGCCGGCATCGCGCGCATCGAACAGAATATCGGCCCCATCGACATCCTCGTCAATAACGCCGGCATTCAGCGCCGTGCGCCGCTGGAAGACTTCCCTGCCGGTGATTGGCAGGCGATTCTCGATACGAACCTCTCCAGCATTTTTTACGTTTCGCAAGCTGTCGCCCGGCATATGATCGCACGCGGCAGCGGCAAGATCATCAATATCTGCTCGGTGCAAAGCCAGCTCGGCCGTCCGACCATCGCCCCCTACACGGCCGCCAAGGGCGGCGTCGCCAATCTGACCAAAGGCATGTGCGCCGACTGGGCAAAATACGGTATCCAGGCCAACGGGCTGGCGCCCGGTTACTTCGTGACGGAAATGAACAAGGCGCTGGTCGAAAACGAAGAATTCTCCGCCTGGCTGTGCAAACGCACGCCCGCCAACCGCTGGGGCCAGCTTGAGGAACTGCATGGCGCCGCCATCTTCCTGGCTTCCGATGCTTCCAACTTCGTCAATGGGCAGATCATCTACGTCGACGGCGGCATCACCGCCTGCGTCTGATGCGTGATCGGTACGCGCCGCCCAGCCATCGACCCAGCCATCGAAAAAGGCGGCGCGCCTTCCATAAAAATCCGCGCGCACCGGATGATTTATGCAGGACGTAGCTCCGACATGCCGCCCCAGTACGCCGCTGCTTGCGCATGATGCTTCTTAGCAAAGTCTTTGGCTGGCTCAGGCGCCGCGCCCCCGCGCCGTTGCCGGACGCGCTATGGCAGGAAAGCATCGCCAAACTCCCTTTCCTGAGGCGGCTTGACCACGAGGAAAGACAGCGCCTGCGCATGTTAACCGAAGCGTTTCTTGCTGAAAAAACGTTCTCCGGTGCGGGCGGACTGGCGCTGACTAACGCTATGTGCGTTTCGATCGCCGCGCAGGGGTGTCTGCCGATCCTCAACCTGGGGCTTGACTATTACCGCGGCTGGGTCGGCATCATCGTTTACCCGGACGAATTCGTCATTCCGCGCGTCGTTGAGGATGAATCCGGCGTTGTCCATGAATACGATGAAGTCGCATCGGGCGAAGCGTGGGCAGACGGGCCGCTGCTGGTTTCATGGCGCGACGTGCAGATGGCCGGCGACGGCTACAACGTCATCATCCATGAATTTGTACACAAGCTGGATATGCTCGACGGCGTGATCGACGGGATTCCGCCATTGCCATCCAGGGCTTCGAAGCCCCTCGACCCATCGAACAAACCGGCCGCACCGAATATCGTGCGCCAAGAATGGCGTCAAATCCTGACCGCCGCTTACGAGGATTTTTGTGCCTTGGCCGACGAAGCCGAGGCACGCGGCGAAGAAACGCTGTTCGACCCATACGCCGCAGAACATCCGGGGGAATTTTTCGCCGTCATGAGCGAAGCCTTCTTTGAAACGCCAGAAATTCTGTACGCAGAATATCCGGCGCTATACGGCGCTTTTGCCCGCTTTTACCGGCAAAACCCGCACGCCAGCCAACTTGCGGCGCTCACAGAACCTTGCCCGGATTCATCAAGCCGAGCGGATCGAACGTCCGCTTGATCGCCCGCATCATCTCCATTTCCACCGCGCTCTTGTAATGCGCCAGCTCGCCGCGTTTAAGCTGGCCGATGCCATGTTCGGCGCTGATACTGCCACCCAGCGCATCGACGATATCGTGCACGATGCGGTTAACATCCGGCTGGGCGGCCATAAATTCGGCGTTCTCAGCCGCTTCCGGCTTGGACTGGTTGTAATGCAGGTTGCCGTCGCCAACATGGCCGAAAGCAACGATGCGGATGCCCGGATACGCGGCTTGCAGGGCGGCGCCGGCACGCTCGACGAATTCGCCGATCCGCGATACGGGCACGGAAACATCGTGCTTGATGCTGAATCCTTCGATCTTCTGCGCCTCGCTGAGCCGTTCGCGCAGGTCCCACAATCGCGCCGCCTGTTCGCCGCTTTGCGCCAGTACGGCGTCGTCGATCCAGCCCTTTTCCAGCGCTGCGGCCAGAAACGCCTCGCATGCCACGCGCAGATCGGCCTCTTCGCCCGTACCCGACAGTTCAATGAGCAGGTGCCAGGGCGTACGCGAAGCGTGCGGATCATCCGGACTGGCCGCCAGAGGCGGCTGCGCGCCCGGAATATGCTTGAGCACCAGGCCGAGCGAAATGTCAGAAATCAGCTCGCACGCGGTTAGCGCCGCGCCGAAACGCGCCTGCAATTCGCCAAGCAGACGCACGGCAGCAGCCGGTGAGTCGATGGACAGCCAGGCGGTTGCCACGGCGCCCGGCAGCGGGAACAGTTTGATGACGGCGGCGGTAATAATGCCCAGCGTGCCTTCCGCGCCGATGAACAACTGCTTGAGGTCGTAACCCGTATTGTCCTTGCGCAAGCCGCGCAGACCATGCCAGATTTCGCCTGAAGGCAGCACGACTTCCAGCCCAAGCGCCAGTTCGCGCGCATTGCCGTAACGCAGCACCTGCACGCCGCCGGCATTGGTCGACAGATTGCCGCCAATCTGGCAACTGCCTTCGGCGGCAAGCGATAGCGGAAACAGGCGTCCAGCCGCCCGCGCCGCCGCCTGAATCGTTTGCAGCACGCAACCCGCTTCGACCGTCATCGTGTTGTTTGCGGCATCAACCTCCCGAATCCGGTTCATGCGCGAGAGGCTGACGATTACCGCCGTGCCGCTCGTATCCGGCACGCTGGCGCCGCAATGGCTGGTATTGCCGCCCTGCGGCACGATGGGGACGCCGGCCGCCAGGCACACACGCACGATAGCGGCGACCTCCTCAGCATTGTCCGGACGAACGATGCAGCGCGCCGCACCATGATAGCGTCCGCGCCAGTCGACAAGATAGGGCGCCATCGCCGCCGCGTCGGTCAGGACGTTTTCCGCACCAACGATGGCGCTCAGTCGTTCAATCAGTGTTGCGGTCATAGGCGCTGCATCCTCATTCTCTTTCCATGTTTACCGTGCTGCCTGTATCTCGGCGTATAGATCGTGCTCGCTGGCATCGACCACCTGCACGTCGAGGAAATCGCCCGGCGCAGCATCATAAAAGCCATTGACGAACACCTGCCCATCAATTTCCGGCGCATCTGCCGCAGAACGCGCGATGAGGCCATCTTCATCAACCTCGTCAACGATAACCCGGATGTGCTGCCCGATCTTGGCCGCCAAACGCTCGGCCGAAATATCCGCCTGCACGTCCATCAGACGGCGACGACGTTCCTCACGAACGGCATCCGGCAGCGCGCCCGGCAACGCGTTGGCCGCCGCGCCGGCAACCGGCGAATAGGCGAAACAGCCGACACGGTCGAGCCGGGCTTCCTCCAGAAAGGCCAAAAGTTCCTCAAATTCCGCTTCCGTCTCGCCGGGGAATCCCGTAATGAAAGTGCTGCGGATCGTCAGGTCTGGACAGACGGCGCGCCAGGCACGGATACGCGCCAGCGTGTTTTCGCTGCTTGCCGGACGTTTCATTGCCTTGAGGATACGCGGGCTGGCGTGCTGAAACGGCACATCGAGATACGGCAGGATTTTGCCCTCTGCCATCAGCGGGATCAGATCATCGATCGCCGGATACGGATAGACGTAATGCAGGCGCACCCAGACGCCGAATTCGGCCAGCGCCATACATAACTCCTTCAGGCGCGTCTTGAGCGGCCGCCCGCCAAAAAAACCAGTGCGATATTTCAGATCGACGCCATATGCGCCCGTATCCTGTGAAATGACCAGCAGCTCACGTACGCCCGCAGCGGCCAGGCGTTCGGCCTCGCGCAGCACGTCGCCGATCGGGCGACTGACCAGCGGCCCACGCAGCGAAGGAATAATGCAAAAGGTGCACTGATGGTTGCAGCCTTCGGAAATCTTCAGATAGGCATAGTGCTGCGGTGTCAGCCGGATGCCCTGCGGCGGTACCAGACTGGCAAATGGGTCGTGCGGCTGCGGCAGATGCGTGCGGATATGCCGCATGACCTCGTCGGCCGCATGCGGCCCGGTAATCGCCAGTACGCTGGGGTGCAAGTCACGGATCAGTTCTTCGCGCGCCCCCAGGCAGCCAGTCACGATTACCTTGCCATTTTCGGACAGCGCTTCGCCGATCGCATCCAGCGATTCTTCGACGGCCGCATCGATGAAACCGCATGTATTCACCACCACTAGATCGGCGCCTTCGTAGGATCCAGAGATATCGTATCCTTCGGCGCGCAAGCGGGTCAGAATCTGCTCCGAATCGACCAGCGCCTTGGGACAACCGAGACTGATAAAGCCGACATTCGGGACTTTTCTTCCGTCATTGACAGTGTTGAGCATCGTTCTACCCATTTTTACCCGCATTCATCCGGACACATTCCGGCGCACGGCAAGCGACCATAGCGAACAATCAGGAATATCACGGGATATGACCGGCAACCGCCGGAATGCCTAAAAACACCACAAAAGCGCCGGAGACAACCCGGAAGCGGTTCCCGGAAAAGAAAATGGCGAGCCTGACCCCGGCACTCGCAGTTCATGGCTGTGGCTGCTTCCTTCCGGACCTGACCAGGTTCACCACTCTGCGATGCGGGGGGACCCGCCGAGGCGAATACTATCACAGCCCAACCACCCATCAGCGGACATCGGCGCATTTTCCGTCATGTTCAGGAAAGGCGTCAGATCACCCCATCGACGAAGCCAGCCACACGGCACACACAACCAAGATAAGCAAAAAAGGCAAAAAAGCCGAACCGGCCGGTTCGGCTTTCATTCATGCCACAGTACCTGGATTGTTGGATAGCGCAGCAGACTGCTGCCCGAAAACACAATTTATACGAATCGCATGCAGCTCCTGGGGCTATGCGGAGCGTATGCGGTGTAGGGCGTCTCCCCTGCCCGCTTACCGTTTTTTATTACGCGCTTTTTTACCGCCGTCATCATCACTCTCCGCTTGGGCAGTATGCGCTTCGGCATCCTTCATGCCCTGGAGGGATGATTTGCAAAATTCGGCCTGCCGTCCAGCTGGCACGCCAGCCACCTGTTCCCTGACGATCTTCATCGCCGCTGCTGTATCGTTGCCATCCTTCTTCAGCGCGGCCTGCATTTCCTTGTAATACTGGGCACAAATAGCGGGCTCGGCAAACGCAGGGAGCGCAGAAAAAGTGTAACAGGCTCCGGCCACCAGGCTAACGTACAAGGTTTTCTTCATAGAGACATTCCTTTGTTGAATCGCCCCATCAGGAACGAGCGCAGGAATACTAGCATAATCCTTTCTATGCCCTACTTTTCTTCAGACTTATGGCGCCT
>ERZ772967.2923-NODE-2923-length-10678-cov-6.332957_pt1 | contig 10678 bp, 8 predicted proteins | sample MGYA00511677_ERZ772967 | MGnify/ENA primary metagenome ERZ772967 (study PRJEB29015, sample SAMEA2737931) | human oral metagenome | biome: human oral; feature: human-associated habitat; material: dental | place: China | collected 2146 ...
ACTGGGCAAATGCGCTCGAGCAACCCCCCCCCGCCAGGCTGCGGGGGGGGTTGCGCTGGGACCTGCAGGCCCCGGCCTGGGGCCTGATTGCACGGAAAGGCGCAGTCTGGGCAGAGGGCCTCGCTGATGGCGCGCCCTGGGCCAAGCCGAGACACCATCAGGCTGCCAGTTGTGGGCTACGGAGGTGCCGGGAACTCAGGCTTAGTTGCAACAAAATGCGCACTCGTCACCAGGACATCATCCACCAGGAAGATAAGCTCGCAATCATCGGTATCGTGCACTGCTCTCTTGCCGACCTCCTGGGTAGCCCCGCCCTTCCTTGGGTAGATGATGTCCAGAAACCGAAATGCGTCCACCACCGCAGACGCCCCAGCGCGACCAGGACCCTGCGTCGCAGGCACGGAGGCCCCACCTCATCCCCATGCATCGCCTCTCCTCGGTCGATCCGCCAGGGCCGACCTCGTTACCCATCTCGTTTCTCGCGACCACTCCGCCACTGCCGATGTCGAAGACATGCCGCACGGTCCCCACCGCGTTCTTGGGGATAGGGTACGTCCTCAGCAGCCAATTCCCGGCGTAGACCCTGACTGATCGTGGCGTCCAAGAGGAACAGCGCCCTCGAGTACTTCCTCTCCCCTGAGCTTCCATTGTCAGCAGACCGATCGACGCCTACTGGAAGCTATATAAGGCTCTTCAGGGGTTCGTGTGGGTTGACGCCTTGGCAAAGATGCCAACCTGGCAGCGGCGCCACTCGCGCAGAGTCTGTCTTCCCGACCAAGCGAGAGGGACCAGCGAGGGGGCGCCGCCGGCACGCCATGGCGGCTGAGGCGCTCATGCCACCTGACGCAGTTCGCGTCGCAACAGTGTACACAAATGCCCCAAAACGGCACCGAGAGGTCATTTCCACCGATTTGTGTACACTCCTGCGTCCCCACGGCTGCTCGCAACAGCGCAACAGTGTACACAAACGCCCCAAAACGGCGCGGAAAGGCCCGATCCTCCCATTTGTGTACACTGTTGCGATCCCAAGGCTACCCACAACCCAAGCCCACGGCCCAACAGTGTACACAAATGCCCCAAAATGGCGTCGAGGGGCCGTTTTCGCCAATCTGTGTACACTCCTGCGTCACCGCCAGGGCGGTGACGCAACTACCCACCCACACGAACTCACGAAGTCTCCTATATAAGGACAGAAAGTCTCTCGTACTCACGAAGCCAGGTATGCCATCAGCTTCCAAAGGCCAACCTCACCGGCAAGCGTCAACGGGCTGAGCTTGACGTTAAGGAGAAACCCCTTGGCGTCGAGCACGTTCCTGAGCTTGGAGACCGACAGGAGGCGTGCGGTGGGACCGTTCCTGTCGCGGCTGACCATCGGAGAGAGGTCACCATCCGCAAGCTGCTCAGCGCCCCTTTCGCCCTGACGCGGCCCACATGCGGGCATACTTGCCCCCAAGCGCCACCAGCTCGTCGTGCGTACCCAGCTCGCTGACTCGCCCACCCCCTATGACGGCGATCATGTCGGCGGTGCGGATGCAGGGCAGCGTGTGGGCCACCATCACCACCGTCTTTCGCCGAAAGAGCAAGTTGGAGATGGCCTCCCTCACGGCCAGCTCGTTATCGATGTCCAGGTTCGACGTGGCCTCGTCGAGAAGCACGATAGGGGCGTCCTTCAGGATGGCACGGGCGATGGACAGTCGCTGTCGCTCGCCACCAGAAAGCTTCCCTCCTCGCTCGCCGATGCGTGTGTCATAGCCCTGCGGAAGGGCGCTCACGAAGCCATCGGCGTTGGCGAGCCGACACGCCTTACGTACCTCCTCGTCACTCGCGGCGGGACGCGCATAACGCACATTGTCCATCACCGAGTCATCGAAGAGAAACACATCCTGGTCCACGAGGGCAACGTTGCGCAGGACGCTCTCGGGCGCGAAGGCGCCCACGTCCACGCCCCCGAAGCTCACGATGCCGTCCTTTGGCCGGTATAGCTGCGCGATGAGGCCCAGCGCCGTCGACTTCCCGCAGCCCGAGTCACCCACGAGGGCACACAGCTGCCCCTCTGGAATGACCAGGTCGAAACCCTTGAGCACGGCCGGTCCGTCACCATAGGAAAACCCCACGTGAGCGAGCTCGATTCCCGCATTGCGCATCGGCACGTCCTCGAAGCTGCCCGCCTCTTGGGGCTCGGCGAGCACATCCGAGATGTTTCTCTTGGCGATCTCGAGGTTGCGGTAGGCGGTCAGGTGAATGAACAGAGCACCCGCGAGCTTGAGTGTGAGCAGGGGTAGCATGGAGAGGAGCAAGAACGACTCTGTGGGAAGGGAGCCCGTCGTCCACGCGCAGTAGCACAGCCACACGAGCAGGGGCTGGGAGAGGCCCACAAGGATGGAAAGCCCCGCCCCCACGGGGATGATGGCCTTCTCGTACACGTAGCTCACGTGCGAGAACTCGCGCATGCTCTCGACGATGGCCTCGTTGTGCACCCCTGCGACCCCGTAGGCGCGCAGGGTCTGCATGCCGTCGACATGCTCCATGATGGCGCTGGAATTGCTCGCGCGCACCTCGTCCTTACGAGGGCCAAAGACCCTGACCTGCCGCCACGAGAGCGCGACGGCGGGCGCCAGCAGCAGGAAGGACGCCAGCACGACGATACCGGCGGGAACGTAGAGCCAGAGCGTGAACGCGCCGAGCACAACGGCCAGGGCCGCAGACTTGACAATCTCGCTCGTCCGGTGAGTGAGTATTTGCTCATAGTCGTTCACGTTGACCGTGAGCGCTTGCAGGTACTCGCCGCTCGTGCGCTCGTTGAAGCGGGACAGCGGGATGCGCTTGATGGTGTCTCCCATTGTCACTCGTAGGTCATGGCTGACGCGCGCGCCTCCCACCTGTCCGCGCACGTACCCGAAGCGATAGATCACAAGGCGCGCGGCGAACACAGCGACGAGCGCCGCGCTTATGTGCAGGAGGGGCGCGAGCTCGAACGCCCCTGAGAAGAGCTGGTGCATCACGAGCCAGATGAGCATGAAGTTTGACCCGCCGAGCAGACCCTCTGCGGCCGTGCAGGCACACGAGAGATAGAAGTCACGGTTCTTGGCAAATGGGCTGCGCGCCATGTCGTTGGTCCTATCGGGCATGGGAGACCCCCTCCTTCCCCTCGCCGGTGCAGGCGCCACAGACGCCCGCACCGACGCGGTAGCTCATGGAGCGCGAGCGCGTCCAGGCGGCCCAAGCGCCACGATAGTAGCGACTTTTCTCAAGCACCTCATCGTGCGTTCCCACGCAGCTGACACGTCCGTCCCCCATCACGGCAACGGCATCGCAGGAGGGCACCACATCGAGCCGGTGCGCGACGACAAGCACCGTCTTGCCCTCGCAGAGACTGTCCATGGCAACATCGATGAGCTCCTGGTTCTCGGGGTCGGCGGAGCTCGTCGCCTCATCGAGGATGAGGATGGGGGCGTCTTTCAAGATGGCACGGGCAATGGCGATGCGTTGTCGCTCACCCCCGGAGAGCCGGCCGCCCAGCGTGCCGATCGCGGTGTCATAGCCTTGCGGAAGCGCCATGATGAAGCTGTCTGCCTGAGCGCGGCGCGCGGCGCTGCGCACCTCCTCGAGCGTGGCGTCAGAGCCCATGCGAATGTTCTCGAGGATAGTCCCGCTCGTGAGGAAGGTCTTCTGGAACACCACCGACACGTGAGACAGGAGGTCGTCGTAGTCGATCTCTCGCACGTCGATGCCGCCGATGGAGACGCTGCCCGCAGTCACGTCGTAGAAGCGCCCCACCAGCTGGATGAGGGTCGACTTGCCCGAGCCGGACGGTCCCACGATGGCGAGACGCTCGCCTGCCGAGACATCGAGCGAGACGCCATGCAGCACCTCGGGCGCATCCCTCTCCCCATAACTGAAGGACACGTCGTCAAGACGGATGGAGACGTCGTCGGGAAACGGCGCGCCCGCGCCGAACACGGGCAGCTCCAGAAGCTCCTCGATGCGCCCGGCGCTCGTGGTAGCCTGCGAGAGCTTGTTCGAGAAGTCCTGCAGGAGCCTGATCTCGGTGAGGTAGAGCGAGCCGACGAAGGCGAACAGGAGGTAGGTCGAGGCGTCGACGAGGCCACTCTCTAACATGAGCGCGCCCATCGGTACCATGATGATCAGGCCGGCCTCTATGATGATGACATAGGCGGCAAAGCCCGGCCCCGTCCTGCGCGAGATCTCGCACCAGATCTCGTGCTCCCTGTCCACTGCGGCGCGAAAGCGCCTGAACGAGCGCGAGCCTAGGTCGAGCGCCTTGACGGTGCGCATACCGCTCACGTACTCCACCATGACGGAGTTCATGTCCTCGAGCGACCCCATGGCCCGGCCCATGATCGAGCCCATGATCTTGAAGAGCGAGGCGAGCACCGCGAGGGCGGCGGCAACGGGGACGAGCGTGGCCAAGGCCAGCGCGACATTCGCGGTAAGGAGGAAGATGAGCGTCGCGACGGGTCCCGAAGCGTACATGAACGCCTCGGGCAGGTTGTGCGCAAGCAAAAGCTCGAGGTTCTCCACATCATCGGAGAGCACCGTCTTGATCCTTCCCGTGCTGCGCTCGTCCATCTCGCCGAGCGGGGCCCTCGAGAGGCGCTCGAGGATGCGGCAGCGCACGTCGAAGAGCGCCCCGTAGGCGCCCTTGTGCGAGAGCGTGCCCGCAAGGCCAAATAGGATGAATCGCAGCACGACACCCACCACGAGCATGCCCACATCGCCAGCTATCAGCTCGGCCGTGCATGTCTTCAGGTAGACGGCGCGCATGACGTCGGACACGGCGAGGTAGGGCACGGCGACCATGAGTCCCGACAGCGTGGCGCACGCGACCGAGGCGACCAGGTACTTCCTATGCCGCCCCGCCCACTTGAACACGAGGGCGATGGGGTTTGCGTCCCTCTTCTCATGCGTGTCCTTGTTCTCTTCCATAAGACCCTCCTTGGCGGGGCGCAAGCACGTCCATCATTTCTCTCATGAGGTCAAACTGCTTGGAAACCGTGATCTGGGCACACACCCTTCCGCCCTTCACGTACAGCGCTCGCTCGCATACACGTGCGACGAGCTCCAAGTCGTGCGTGACGACCAGAATCGCGCAACCCTGGTCAGCAAGTCGCCCGAGCAGACGGGCGATGCGCTGCATCCCGTCGAGGTCAAGGCCGCTCGTCGGCTCGTCGAACACGAGCACCCGCTTGTCGGCGGCAACGCACGCCGCCACGGAAAGCCGCTGCTTCTGACCCCCTGACAGGGTGGCCGGATGTCGTCCGTCCAGCCCCTCGAGCGCAAGGCTCCTCAGGATGCGGTCGACGTCCACCCCCGCAGCCTCGCGTCGCGACAGGCCAAACGTCACCTCATCGCGCACGCTCTCGGCGAACAGCTGGTAGTTGACATCCTGGAACACCATCGCCGAGGCCCGCAGGCGTCTCTTACGCGAGGAGGGAGTGCCGCCGAGCAGAACGGGTCCCTGCACCCGGCGCTCGAACCCGCACAGGGCCCGGCAGAGCGTGGTCTTGCCCGCGCCGTTGCGACCGACGAGGGCTGTGACCTCGCCTGTGTGCAGTTCCATCGTGACTTTGCTCAGAACGGGATCCCCGCCATAGGAGACCGAGAGGTCCCGCGCTGCGAGCAGCACGTCCCCTCTGCCGACGGGGCTCGCGCTCGCAGGGGCTGTCGTGGGAGCCACCTCGTCTAGGCTGCGCGAGCGCAGGCCCATGTGCTCAAGCTCAGAGACGTCGAGCGCGAGAAACTCGGCCGCCTCCATGGTACGAGACACGCGACCCTCCTTGAGGTACACATACCTGTCGGCGATACCGGTGAGCCAAGAGAGCCGATGCTCAGCCACGAGGATCGCGCACCCCTTGGCCTTGGCATGCCTGACGAAGCTCGCCATGTCCGCGATGGAGGGGAGGTCGAGGTTGCTCGTCGGCTCGTCCAGAAGCAGGATCGAGGGGTGCATGGCCCAGATGCTCGCGCAGGCCACCTTCTGGCGCTCGCCACCCGAGAGACGAAAGATGTCGCGGCCTGCAAGCGCCGTCAGGCCAAGCTCCTCGAAGGTCTCGCCCACGCGAGAACGGATGTCTTGCTCCTCCCATCCGGCACTCTCCAGCGCAAAGGCTACCTCGCCGGTGGTGTCCACGTTGAAGAACTGGGTGCGCGGGTTCTGGAAGAGCGAGCCCACCTTCTGGGCGATCTCCCAACTGGTAAGGTCGTCCACGTCCCTGCCGTCGAGTGATACGCGGCCGTCCTTGTCTCCGGGAAAGAAGCGGGGCGCAAGCCCATTGGCCAGGCGCAGAAGGGTCGATTTTCCACACCCCGAGCGTCCGCAGAGCACGACCAGCTCGCCGGGGGCCACAGACAGCGACACGTCCCTGACCACGGGTTTGCCCAGCGCGCCCGCCGAGCGGTACGAGAAGGAGACGTGCTCGAAGCCGATCACGCGAGCACCTTCAGGACCAGTGTCCCGACCATAGCGACGAGAAAGGCCGAGAGCACGACGTAGTCCGCGACGTCCATGGAGATGTGCAGATAGCAGGTCCGCTGCACGGGATTCTCGATGCCGCGCGCCACGGCCGCCATGGCAAGCTCGTCGGAGGCGCGGCTCGCGCTCATGAGCAGGGGTGCGTAGATGCAGTCAATGGTGCGCATGGGAGCCCTCATGAACCCGAGGGGACTCGGTGAGACACCACGCATGCGCATGGCATCCCTGATGTAGCCCCAGTCCTCGCGCACCGCAGGCAGGTAGCGCAGGGCCACGGCCACGGGAATCGCCACCGTACGGGGCGCACCGACCTTTGCGAGCACGCTCATGAGCTCGTTCACGTGGGTGGTCGCCACCGTGGCGTAAGCCATGAGGCTGCAGGCGAACACCTTGCGCACGAGCAGGGCAAACGAGAAGAGCATGGTCCGCAGGGCCACGTCCTTCAGCTGTGGGACGAACTGCACGGCCGCAAGCGTCATCGCATACAAGAGGAGCATGGCGACAGAGGCCCTCCACCTGCCCAACAGTACCCCAAAGACAGCTGCGAGGACCATAAGCACGGCCTCGCAGGTCACGCTCGGGGCAAGCGCCACCGCTGCGGCCATGGCTAACATCGCGATAAGCTTGGTGCGCGGGTCAAGACGCAGACCCCGCACGGAGGCCTGCGCCTCGCTCGTGAGTGCGGGCACAGGGTTCTCCCTCCCAGGTACAGGGCCTCCCTTGACAGACGGGGCGAACACCCCCCGCTTCGTTTGCATGCGCGGACTCGTTCCCACCCTAAGCCGTCACGCCGGCCTTCTCGAACTGCCTGCGCAGCAGTCGCAGGCCCAAAAGGCCGCTCGCGACGGCGCACGCCATGGCGGCGAGGATCATCGCGGGCAGCATCCAGTCGGTGGCCGCAGACCTCATGGTGTCCATGTAGACAGTCAGTGTCTTTACACTCTCTGGATCTGTGGCCCTACCCACCAGGTACGACTTGTAGGCCTCCGGGTTGAGCCAGAGCATGAGGTAGGAGCCCATGGGCGAGAGCGAGTACACGACGAATGCCAAGAGGTTGAGGGCCTTACTCCTGAAACGACCGATGCCGGCGACGACGTCCGCCACGACACCGAGAAGGACACAGGCGACCGCCCAGCCCCAGTACATGCCGGTCACGAACAGGATGAGCCCCTCGACGACGCCAAGGACGACCAGCGGTCCATGCTTGGGGACCTTGGCGATAAGCAGCAGGTAGACAGGACCCGTGAGCAGGGCGACCGCAGCCGGCATCCAGAACGTGAGCAGTGGGTTGGGCGCGAACGGCATACCGCCCACCATCATGAACACCAGGTAGAGGGCCGTGAATATGCCGGTTGTGACAAGGTCCCTGGCGGTGAGGCCCCTTTCGGGCGTCCCCGCGTCTCTCGTCTGTGTCATCTCCGTCCTTTCATGCTATGTAAACCTCTGCTATCTTTATCCCATGAGTATAGGGAGGGATGGGGGCAACCTGACCTTACCTGGCGATGTCTGTCGAATCGTCTCCCACTAACGTCTCATCGTCATACGATGGAAGGACAAGGCTATGAAGGACGCATTCCAAGGACCGGCCCTCAGGAGCTCGGGCTTCGCACGAGCACCCTCCCCGGAGGGCTTTGGCCCGCTCTGGCGCTCCTATCGGTCTGAGGGTGAGCCGTGCAGGGGATGGTTTCACTTTCTCTCCCCCGAAGAGGCCTTGTGGAGCATCAGCATTCACGACTTCGTAATGGACGGCGACTACGTGATGGACTCGAGGCTACCTGACTACCTGACCGTCACCTGGTTCAAGTCCATAGCGGGCGAGGAATTCAGTCCCTATCGCAAGCTGAGGCCCAACAGCATCTGGGGGCGGAGCATCGGCGGCAGTCCATGGCGGGGCGTGGCCCATGGCAACATGCCCGTCCAGAGCGTGTCAATCGAGGTGTCGCCCGCATTCTCGGCACGATTCCTGGAGCAGGAGTACGAGGGCAAGTTTCGCAACGTGGAGCAGGCCTTCGCCTCGCTGGGACGCGATGACGAATTCCCTCAGATGAAGGCCCTGCTCAGTCGGCTCTGGCCCCAAAGGGGCGACGAGGGGCGCAGCCAGCTGTACTACGAGGGTAAGGTCCTCGAGGCGATGGGGCTCATCGTAGAGCGATCGAGGAGGGAGGAGACCGAGGAGGCGGGATCGATGAGTCCCGCCGACCGGGAGCGCATACACGACGTCATATGTTATATTGACGACCACTGTTCAGCCACGCTGCGCACCGCCGATCTGGCCGCCATAGCCTGCATGAGCCCCACCAAGTTCAAGGCGGCCTTCAAGAGGGCAAACGGCAAGACAGTCACCCAATACGTGCAGGGACGGCGCATGAGCCAGGCAGAGCTGCTGCTCCGCCAGCCCGACCTCACCATCGAGCAGGTCGGCCGCGCGGTGGGGTACAACTGCGCGAGCCGCTTTTCGGCGCTGTTCAGGCGCGAGGTAGGCATGCTGCCGAGCGAGTACAGAAAGACGCTTGGTCACTGACGGGCGCGGGAGTCGCTAAGGGTCCCCAAGGGCCATCGGCGCCCCAAGTCGCCTCCATCACCAAGCATTTTCCCAAGATCTTCGCTTACCCTTACGGCCCGGAGCTGCGCAAACGAGGCCATTCTGCAAGTTACGCGCATGCTGACCGCACGCGTGCCGCAAGCTGGAATCGAGAACTTCCGCCTGAGTGCCCCAACATGCGCTACGGTCTTGCCATGAGACTCTTTCTGGGACATATGACCGCCTTGAGGGCATGGCGCCGGATTCGCCAGGGGAAGCTCCCCTGGCCCCGAGCCGTGACGTGCCAGGCCTGCGCCCACTCGCTCGGCAATGCCGGTGACCTGCATGCCCTCGTTCCAGGCGACAAGCAGGCGAGTCACCGGGAGGGCGCGGGCGGGCATCGGTCCGTCTCCCGAGAGGAGACCATTCCCCTCCTTCTGCGCACGTGTTCCACCCATCCCCTGACAGGCACCGGCAAGCTTGACCTACTCGTTCCCGATCGCTCACAACGACACAGGCTCAAGGGCATACGCCACCACCTGCTGACAGGCACTCTCCCTCCAGGGTCATTCATGATGGTATCGGATGGGGTCTACCTCCCATCAACAGAGCTCCTGTTTCTGCTTCTCGCCGGCGCCCTTACCCAGTGGGAGCTCATCGCCGTCGGCCACGAGCTATGCGGCAACTATTGCATCGACGCAACACACGAGAACGGCTTTGTGCCATTTCTTGAGCCAGTGAGCTCAACAGGCTCCATCAAGGAGTGCCTTGGGAAGGTCAAGGGACGACGATACGTGCGAAGGGCCTGCGAGGCAATCCGCCATGTCAGGGATGGCAGCCTCTCCCCGCGCGAGACGGACCTCGCCACGGCGCTCGCGCTTCCCGCAACGCAGGGCGGCTACTGGATGGGAGACTTCGCGCTCAACGCGCCGCTGACATTTCTGGGCGAAGACTCCCGCATTGTGGGCAGCGGCTTACGCTACCCTGACCTGCTGTTCAGTGCCAGGCCGGTCATCTGCGAATACGACAGCCGCCTGCACCACGGAGAACGCCCGAGTTCGGATCGGGACAAGGACCGCGCCGACGGCCTGAGGGCAGTGGGCTACTCCGTCGTGACCTTCTCCTCGCTACACTTCAGACGCAGAGGGGACTTCCTGCGCGCAATGCGGAGGGTCGCGCGCTACATGGGCGCCGACATCATGGGGGCAGAGAACGACCCAGATGTCGCTCGCGCGCGGCTGTCCCTCTTCGAATGGATGCGACATCCCTGCCACCAACCGCTCTGAGGGGTGGGGCACGCGTCGGCAGGAATCGGCCCGGGGCGCGGCGCGCGGAACCGGGCCCGTCAGGCGTCGGGAGTGGGGGTCTCGCCCGTCTCGGCGCCGCCGTTGCCGGGCGCCGGGGCGTCATTGACGGCGGGGGCCGAGGCCTCGTCGCCGGGCGTCGGAGCGTTGTTGGCGGGGGCCGAGGCGGGCCCGCTCGGCTCGGGGGACGCGGAGGCACTGGGCTCGGGGGACGCGGAGGCGACGCTGATCTCGGAACCTGGCACGGAGCCGATGACCGGCGGCTTGGGGGCGTCGCCGCCCGTGATGACGCCGATGGTCGCCTGCCAGATCTTCTCCCAGGTGCCGTCGTCGTAGATCTCCTTGAGGAAGGCGTTGACG
>ERZ772967.2927-NODE-2927-length-10667-cov-6.784960_pt1 | contig 10667 bp, 10 predicted proteins | sample MGYA00511677_ERZ772967 | MGnify/ENA primary metagenome ERZ772967 (study PRJEB29015, sample SAMEA2737931) | human oral metagenome | biome: human oral; feature: human-associated habitat; material: dental | place: China | collected 2146 ...
CGAACTTCACGCCCTCGGGATACTGGCAGACGACGATGCCCGTCTTCTTGATCGTATCCTTGACGGCGTTCTCACCGTGCGGGATCGCAATCCCCTTGCCGATGTAGGTCGAGAGATCCTGCTCGCGGTTGAGCATCCCCTGCACATAGCCCTCGTCGACGTAGCCGCTCGCCACGAGCATCTTGCCCGCCGCCGCGATTGCGTCCTCGCGGCTGACGGTGGGAAGTCCAACCTTGACATTTTCTTTCAGCAGGACACCCGCGCTGACCGTATCGGTCGCCTCTGCCTCTGCATCGGACGCCGGAGTCCCCGCTTCGACCGCCGCCTCTTTCAGACGTGTAGTAACAATTTCGTAGACGTTGTTCTGCGTAAAGTCACGCACCCAGATGTGCTCTGCCTGCGGCGAGTCCGCAAGCGCACGCTCCGCGAGTTTTTCATGCGAGATGACGAGCTGCGCTTCGCTCGGGATTGCGCCGATGGCGCAGTTCGTAACGGAGATGTCCGTATAGCCATCCTTCTTGAGCTTTTTCCGGAGTGCCGCCGCACCGAGCGCGGACGAGCCCATGCCCGCGTCGCAGGCGTAGACGATGACCTTCAGATCCTTGCCCGCAACCTTCTTCTCTGCGGGGAGATCCTTGCCGCGATTCTTCATGTCCGCCATGCTCTCACGCGCCGACTCAAGAGAATCCTCTTCAACATCCTTCGACATCTTGATAAAGACGGAGGCAACCGCGCAGGATACCGCCGTCGCTACGGCGAACGCCGAGAGGTTTGCAAAGAGTGCCGAGCCGTTCGGTGTCATGGCAATGATAGCGAAGATCGAGCCCGGAGAGGACGGTGCAATCAGACCGCCGCCGAGAATACCGAGCGTAAAGACACCGGACATACCGCCCGCAATCGCTGCAACAATGAGCGTCGGCTTCATGAGGATGTACGGGAAGTAGATTTCGTGGATGCCGCCGAGAACGTGAATGATCATCGCGCCCGGCGAGGACGACTTTGCCATGCCCTTGCCGAAGAGCCAGTACGCGAGCAAGATACCGAAACCGGGGCCCGGGTTTGCCTCAAGCAGGAAGAACATGGACTTGCCATATTCCTGCGCCTGCTGGATACCAAGCGGGCTGAGTACGCCGTGGTTGAGTGCGTTGTTGAGGAAGAGCACCTTTGCCGGCTCGATGATGATGGACGCGAGCGGCAGAAGCCCCATCGCGACGATTCCCTCCACACCGCTGCGCAGGATGTCATTCGCACCGCCGACCACAGGGCCGACAATGGCGTAGGCAATCATCGCGAGGATGCCGCCGAGAATGCCGAGTGAGAAATTGTTGACCAGCATCTCAAAGCCGCCCGGAATGCTGTCACGAATGGCATCGTCAAACTTCTTGATGATGTAGCCGCCCAGAGGCCCCATAATCATCGCGCCGAGGAACATCGGGATATCCGAACCCGCGATGATGCCCGATGTGGCAATCGCCGCCATGACACCGCCGCGATGCCCGTAGATTGCCGCGCCGCCGCTGTAGCCAATGAGCAGAGGAATCAGCCACTTGCTCATCGGACCGCCGACCTGTGCGAGGTATTCGTTCGGCATCCATCCCGTCGGAATAAAGAGTGCTGTCAGAAAGCCCCATGCGATAAATGCGCCGATGTTCGGCATCACCATTCCGGACAGGAAGCGACCAAATTTCTGCATGGCCTCCTGTGCCCCTCCACCTTGTTTACTCATCATAATCCCCCTTCAAAAACTCAATTTATCTACAAGAGCTGTTCGAGGCATTCACGAACATACTCTTCCAAAACATATTCCAACTCGCGGCGAATCTCCTCCGCGCTGCCCTGCGCGAGAATATCCATGAATGCAGGACGCTCCGCGATCTGCGCTGCAATTCGTCCAAGAACGTTTGCGCCCGCATCGCCCTCCTTGGGCGCACACATAACAAGTGCCACGCGGATCGTCTCCTCCCCGCAGGAAAACGGCTCCGCAAGGCGCAGCACGCCAAAATGCGGCTCTCTCGCACGCGTGATCCGCGCATGGAGGAGAATGACGTGCGGTGCGACAAAGGTCGGAGCGATCTGCTCTCGCCGCAGGATTGCAGCTGCAAGCTCTTCCGCTGCCGGCTTCTCCGAGAGGAGAAGGTGTGCGGCACTGTGTGCCAAATCCTCCACCGACTGCGCTCCGTCTCCCTCCCGCAGGACAAAGTCTGCGAGCACGGCATGAACCGCACCACTCAGTCGGTGAAGCTCTGCCATCGCCGCCGTGAAGAGTGGCTTTTCCACCTGTACCGAAGCATGATGCGGCGCACAGGCGGCGAGCACAGCGTCGATCTGCGCACGGTCAGCCGCAGTCAGGAACACGCTCGCAACAACGACGGGAACGGAGAGCTGCGGCAGGGGTACGGTTGATACCACGAAATCCGCCTCCCGCCGCCGAATCTCCCGCTCCGTGAGTGCGAGGGAGGAAAGCTCCCCGACCACACGGATGTGCTCATACGAGCGTCGGATGCGGCTCGCGAGCAGACGGCTCGTCCCGAGCCCCGTCGGACAGGCGACGAGCACGCGCACGGCAGGACGATCCCCACCCGCCTCCGTCAGCGCCGCACCAAGATGCATCGCGATGTAGGCAATCTCGTCAGTGGGGAGCGGTACTCCTGCCTCATCCTCCATCATAACTGCAGCGTAACGCGCAAGTTCCATCAGCTCCGGATGCTCCTCCTCCATCTGCGCGAGCAGCGGGTTGCGGATGTCCATGTGGAGCTTCAGCCGATGCAGAGCCGGCGCAAGATGCTGAACCAACCCCGTGAGCAGACTGCGATTCCGCAGGAGCGGCGCACCACTCTTCTCCGCCGCACGACGTATGATGGACTGCGCAATCTGAACAAGGCGAAAGTTATCCACACGTCCCGCGCCAAGCGGCAGCGGAACAGAGCGTGCACCGAGAAGGTGCATCGTGATATAACCGACCTCCGCCTCGGGTACCGTGAGGGAAAACGTCCCTTCCAAACGATCTGCAATCGTCTGTGCCGCGTGGAACTCCTCCGTGCGACGCAGCTGCCCGAGTGCCTCTGCATTCATTGCAATCGCATCGCCCTGCTGCATGCGCTGCACGGCAAGTGCGAGATGAACGACAAGACCGGCACGCGCGGCATCGGGGATATCCCGCCCCTGCGTCTCCCCGGCAACGATATCGTCAATCGTCCGTACCTGTGCCCCGTCAACGAGACCGAGCAGAGCCCGATCCGCCGCGGATGCCGCCCCCTCCGCACCGTCATCGGCAACGAGTGCGAGCAGCTCCACTTCATCCATGCAGTCATGGATGATGCGGACAAGTGCACTGCGGATGTCCCGCTCCGCCCCCTCGACATAAACCCCGAGACCGGGTCGGCGTACGAGCGTGATCCCCTGCGCCGCAAGCTGCGGCTGCAGCCGGTCGAGATCATGACTGACGGTACTGTCCGTCACGTTTAGAAACCGCGCAAGCGTGAAGAGTTTGAGCGGCTCGTCCGCCATAAGGAGCCGGCTTGCAAGAACGGAGCGACGCTGTTCAGGGGAAAGTTCCCTCTGTGTGTCCGCATCCTCTGTCATTCGTTTGCGCAGGTCGGCAAGATCCTTCGCCGTACCCGCAAGCATAAAGCCCGCGCCCGTGCGTCTGAGAAGTGCAATGCCGTACGGCATCAGTTCCATCTCTAGCCCGTGCATCTCACGTGTGATGGTACGCGCGCTGACGCCGACTTCGGAGGCAATGCGCTCAGCGGGCACATAACTGTCTGCCGCGAGAAGTGCAGACAGAATCGCCCGCATACGTGCCGTCAGTTCCATGCGTCCGCCCCCCTCGACCATTGACAATTTTATTATAGCGAACGACGTTCATACTTGCAACGAAAAGACCTTGCTCTTTGTCATGAGGACTTATGGACAAATAAAAAGAGCCGATGCGTCACACATCAGCCCAACATCATTTCACTGAAAGTCCAACCCCGGTACGGCGTTCAGGTAGAGATCGCAGCACTTCCCTGCCGCCGCCTGATATGCGCCGCGGCAAGCGATCATGGCGGCGTTGTCCGTACACAGGCGCGGCGGCGGGTAGAGATAACGCACGCCCTTCGCTGCTGCCGTCTCGCGCAGACGCTGCTCAAGTGCCTTGTTCGCCGCAACACCGCCTGCAAGGACGAGTGTATCACGCCCCGCTTCGCGAATCGCCTCGAACGCCTTGTGCACGAGTATCTCGACGACGGCGGACTGAAACGAGGCGGCGATATCCGCCTTGTTCAGTTCGCGCCCCTTCATCTTCTCGCTGTTGATATAATTCAGTACAGCGGATTTCAGTCCGCTGAAGCTGAACTCATAGTTCCCCTCCTGCGCAAGTGCACGCGGGAAGTCGATTGCAGCGGGATCGCCCTCACGTGCGAGCTTATCGATCTCGGGGCCTCCCGGGTACGGAAGCCCCATCACGCGCGCGACCTTATCGAACGCCTCGCCCGCCGCATCGTCGCGCGTCCTGCCCATCTGGCGGAACGTCTCGTAGTCCGCAACATCGACGAGTGCCGTATGCCCGCCCGAGACAACGAGTGCCATAAAGGGCGGCGTGAGCTCCTCCGTCGCGAGGAAGTTCGCAAAAATATGCCCCTCGAGGTGATTGACCCCGATGAGCGGCACGCCGAGGGAGAACGCGAGTGCCTTCGCCGCCGACACACCGACGAGGAGCGCCCCAACAAGCCCGGGGCCATACGTGACGGCGACCTGATCGATGTCCGCAAGCCGGACGTTCGCTTCCTCAAGCGACTGCTCGACGACGGGCAGGATGCTCAGGATGTGGTTGCGCGAGGCGATTTCGGGCACAACGCCGCCATACTTCTGATGAATCGGAATCTGCGTCGCAATCACGCATGAGCGCAGGTCACGCATCCCGCGCAGCACCGCCGCCGAGGTCTCGTCACAGCTCGTCTCAATCCCGAGCGTCAGTTTCTCCTGCACGTCTTTCATTTACAAAATCCTTTAGCTTCGTATGCCACATCAGGATCGCGTCTTCATCGTTGTCCTGATAGTATTTCTTGCGCACGCCGATCGCAGCAAAGCCCAGCCCTTCGTAAAGGCGGAGTGCAGGTGTGTTCGACGGGCGCACCTCGAGCGTCATGCGCTCCGCACCACGCTCCGCGGCCGCACGCATGAGCTTTTCCATGAGGACTTTCCCCAATCCCCTACCCCGCTGCGACGCTGTCAGTGCGATATTCGTCACCTGTGCCTCCTCGAACGAGATCCAGCAGCCACCAAAGCCGATGATCTCCACATCATCGAGCGCGACGATATAGCAGGCAAAATCGTTCGATGCCTCACGCCAGAAGTCCTCACGCGACCACGGTGTCGGGAAGCTCTCGCACTCGACGCGTGCCACGCCCTCCGCATCCTCGGGCAGGAGTGTGCGAAAGTGAATCACTGCGCCCCCTCCGTGCCGTGACGCTTCTCCCAGAGCACCTCCGCCTCGCTGCGGCGCAGGTAAAGCGGGACAGCTGTCACGGGATCGTCCGTCTCCCCGCGTGCAAGGCGGGTAAGCGCCGAAAGCCCCACACACGCCGCACGCGGCATACGCGCATGAATCGGTGCAAGACGTACGTTTACGGGCAGTTCGACATCCACTTTCCTCTGCATGGCATCCCCGAGCAGGAGCACAGGCTGCTCCGTTTTTGAGAGTCCCGGAATAACCTCTGTGAGCGGCAGAATCGCAAGGGAGCTCTCCTCATGAAGGGTCAGTGCATCTCCGTCTGCACGCCACGTGAATTCCTGCACATAGACATTCCCCTTCTGCGCGTCCATCACAGGAACGAGGCGCACACCCTCACATACACAGTGATGGGCAAGCGCCTCAAGTGTCGGTACTGCAATGAGAGGAATGTGCAGGGCATACGCCATCATCTTTGCTGATGCCAGCCCGATGCGCAGCCCCGTAAAGGAACCGGGACCAATACTGACGGCAATTCCATCGAGTTCGTCCTTTTTCACGCGCGCCATAGCAAGCGCCGTTTCAATGTGCGGCATCAATGTCTCGGAATGCGTCAGCGCCCCCTGCATACTGATCTCCGCCGCAACACACTCTGCCGAGAGGACGGAGACGCTCGAAACCTGTGAGGAGGTATCAATGCTCAGGATCGACAATCTCGCTCAACTCCTCCAACAGTGCCGTGCTCAATTCCCCTTCGGCGGCAAAGGTAAACTGCCTCTGCTCTGCCCCGAGCGCCGTGATGTTCACCTGCAGACGGTCGGTGGGCATCGCATCGGGGAATTTCTCCGCCCACTCGATCAGTACGATCCCCTCCGTTGCCTCCACATACTCATAGAAGCCGATGTCCTCGAGTTCCTCCTCGGATTCAATTCGATAGAGATCGAAATGCACGATGGGACACGCCGCCTCGTAGATGTTCATGAGGTTGAACGTCGGACTCGTCACATCGCTCTCCACGCCGAGCGTCCGCGCCAGCGCACGCACGAAGAGGGTCTTGCCCACCCCAAGTTCTCCATCGAGGCAGATCACCGTCCCCTCGTGGATGATTTTACCAATCGTTCCCGCTAAATGCGCAGTCTCCTCAGGCGAATGCGTGATACAGGTGAGCATATTCCGTCCCCTTATGAATAAAAGAAATAGAAACTTTTGATACATTATAACATGAGACGCGATTTTCCGCAAAGAAAAAGGAAAGGGGGCTCTTTGTCAATAGTTACGGAAAATATTATCACATTACTCCATGCAGATGACAATCTTTCCCTGCACCTTATGTCCATCAAGGTCAATCAGTGCCTGCCTGATGTCGTCGAAGCGATATACCGCTCCGATGAGCGGCTTCAAGTTATGCTTGTCCATAAAACGAAAAATGTCCCGCAGATCCTCATCCGTTGGATCATTCGAGTGAAACCCGGTCAGATATACGCCATTTGGTATGTGATTCAGCGGCGAAAAGATCTGGAATGCAAACACATTTCCAAGAACGCCAGTATGACAAATGATGCCGCCGGATTCTACTGACTTCATCGTATCAAACAATGTTTTGCAGCCGATCAGTTCCAGTGCCTTCGTTGCTCCACGAACCTTGCCGGCGATCTCTCCATCGTCCAGGATAGACTCATCCGCACCTGCTTCCTTCAGCAGATGCAGATGTTTATCCCGGTGTGTGGTTGCGATGATTTTACAGCCAAGTGCCTTTGCCATTTGTATGGCAGCAAACCCCAGAGCGCAGCTTGCGCCGCGGATCAGAAGCGTGTCATCACACTTCAGCTGCAGACGCTGCATCAACGATCCCCATGCGGTATAGTAGGTTTCAGGAACAGCACCCATCTCGATCCAACTCAGTTCTGTATCGACCGGAAACACATGATGCCGTGGCAAAAGTGTATATTCGGCATAGCTGCCGTCAAAACTTCTCCCCATGCCGCCCATAAGGGCGACCACTTTTTGTCCAATGTTCAGGTCTGTATCGGACGCATCCTCGATCACGCCTACGCATTCAATGCCGGGGATGATGGGTTTCTTGATATAATCCCGCAGGATTTCATGTTCCCGGAGAATCTGCTCCGAATGGTTCAGTCCAAACGACTTGATCTTTACAAGCACCCATCCCGATTTGACGGCAGGAACAGCAACCTTAGAAAACACGATGTCTTCTGCTGTTGTCGGCTGATCGAGCACAATCGCTCTCATTGTTTTCATGTGGGATATCCTCCTCATTTTGAACTTTTTATTGAAACAGTATCCCGTTTTCATCTGCCCAGCACTGCGGATCTTCAGCATAAAAGCTGCCGCTTGTCCCCTTTGCCACGGCAGGGCAGCCCCTGCACCATGCAAGCAGTTTGCATCGCGCACATTTACCAAACCGCTCATATTCCCGATAACTTTCCATGCTTGTCACCCATACATCGGCAAGACGGTCTTCAAAAATATTTCCGACCTTGCTGTCTGCTGCTCTGCGACAAGCATAGATATCGCCGGAAGGAAGAATGGTGATATGACAGTTTCCACAGTTGCAGCCGCCATAGATCATACCCGTCTTCGCGTTTTGGGGAATCTTAAATGCCCCCGTCTCGTATTCATACAACGTCCATAGGTGATCCTTTTTGTTGAAGTAGGTATCGCACCCCTGCTCTGCATAGTCTTTGAACTTCTGATCGCAGACGGCAAGCAGTTCCCGATATTCCTGCGCTGTCATGAACGCATCCAGATCGCCGCCGCTCGGAACGTATCTGGAAAAGGCAAACACATTCACCCCCGCCGCCGCGACCGCATCAATGATGCCTGGTACTTCCATACGATTCATTTTGGATACCGTGGTCATGATGACGCTCCGTATGCCCGCTTTGTTGAGACACGCAATCTTCTCTAAGGTACAGTCATAAGAGCCTGGCTTCCTGAACCAATCGTGCGTTTCCCTGAGTCCATCAAGAGAAAGCTGGTACTTCTCACAGCCATACCATTTCAGCTCCCGACAGATCTGGTCATTCAGATGAAACGGATTGCCGAGAATCGTGAACTTGATTGCATGATCGTGAATCAGTTCAAGCAGTTTCCAGAAATCAGGATGCAGGATCGGATCACCGCCCGTAATATAAAAATAGGGCGTTCTTCCATATACTTCGCAGAAATCAAGGCAGTTGTAGAAGGTGCTTTCCATCTGCTTCCATGTCATGGAAAAAATACAGGTATGGTCGCCGGCGGAGTAAATATAGCAGTGCTTGCACCTCTGGTCACATGCATCTGTTATGTGCCATTGAAAGGAAAAGTATGGTTTCATGATCTTTCACCGTTGTCCGTTTTATCTGCAACATCTGCGCAGCTGTTTTCTTTCAAAAAGAATCCTCCAACCCTGATAAAGCTGGAGGATTCCCGTTCTGCTCAAACAAGAAAGGTTTTTATCCCAATCTTATTTGTCGCCTGCGCCGCAGGAAGACCCGCAAGCCGACGGCTTTTCTTGCGGCTTGTCGCCGACACCGCAGGCCGCAGGAGTTTCTGCAGGCTTGTCATCAGCACCGCAGGCAGCGGGTTTCTCATTGGGCTTGTCACCCGCACCGCAGGCTGCTCCGCAGCCGCTGGCAGTCTTGTCTTCCGCCCATCCGGAAAGGTTTGATAACGCCATGATTGTCCTCCTTATCGACATCCAGCAGGCACCATTGCCTTCTGTGATTTCGATTATATTCAAGGATGTAACCTCCCGCAAGTACGCACAATTTTGTAACCTGCGTTACTTCAAAGTAAGGTATGTAAAGGAACCACTGATAAATTCAGCCGCGGCAGGTTATTGACATTTTGTGACTGCTGCACTATATTTTAGATGTAACATTTTATTTTAAGTACTACATATATAACGTAAGGAGATGTTTCGTTATGCGCAAAAAAGAAGATCTTCCGGAATGCGATGTCGCAACGACAGTCAGCATGATTGGAAGCAAGTGGAAGCTTCTTATTATCAGGAATCTCATCTTGCGTCCTTGGCGTTTTAACGAATTGCAAAGATCTCTTGGGGGGATCAGCCAGAAGGTACTGACGGACAGTCTTCGACAGATGGAGGCTGACGGCATCATCACGCGCACCGTTTACCCTGAAGTGCCGCCACGTGTGGAATATGCGCTCTCTTCATTGGGCGAATCCCTAAATCCCATCATTGCGGCTATGAAACAATGGGGGCGCAGATATAAAGAGCTTGCAGAATAAAAATATCCCTTCTTTCAGGCAAAAAAATAAATGCTACGATGATACTCAAGATATCTTCGCAACATTTATCAATTACCAATGCTACAATGACCTTAGAGTGTCTCCGTAACATTTATCATAGAGACCGGAGCGGAGAGATGTTCTCCGCATCCGCCTACTCCGGCAGACGTACCGTCATACGTCCGCCCGGCAAGTCAATCGACTGCACAACCGCGCGCAGCGCAGGTATGAGAAGCTCGCGCCCATCCTCACTGCGCACAGCATAGACATCGTTGCTGCCTGTGCGGAGAACATTCTCGACCGAGCCGAGCTCATTGTCCTCCTCATCGTACACCGTCAGCCCCACGATATCAAAGACGTAGTACTCGCCCTCATCGAGCGGTGCCGCCTCTGCGCGTGCGACCGTGAGCAGCCGCCCCGTAAGTCTCTGCGCGACCTCGCGGACAGCATACTCACGGAAACGCATGAGGAAGTTCTTCCCCTGCGGCTTGACGCTCTCGATGTGCAGCAGCTCATCGCCGACCATAACCTCGCGCAGCGCAGCAAAACGCTCGGGAAAGTCCGTCAGCGGGATGATGCGCAGCTCGCCGCGAATCCCGTGCGCCGCACCGACGCGTCCGATGACGATCCGCTCATTGCTTGCATCAGGAACGGATGGCGACAATCTTGTCATCCTCCACCAGAATCTCGACGTTCATGAGTTCGCGCATATCGTCGCCGACCTTCGCCTTGACGAGACGCTCAAGCGTGCCCTGCACGATTTCCGCACCCTCAACGAACTTTTGCAGCTCCTCGCGGTGTGCCGTCGTCTCCTCGATGTAGTCGAGACGACGCTGACGCTCCTGCCGAATTGCATTGATGTGCTGAATCGCCTGCGGCGTCAGCTCGCCCTGCTCCGCCTCCTGCATGACGCGCTTCTCCTGGATGCCGAGCTGCTGCACCTCAAGCTCCGCGCGACTGAGACCTTCCTCCATCTCCT
>ERZ772967.2928-NODE-2928-length-10664-cov-13.777547_pt1 | contig 10664 bp, 9 predicted proteins | sample MGYA00511677_ERZ772967 | MGnify/ENA primary metagenome ERZ772967 (study PRJEB29015, sample SAMEA2737931) | human oral metagenome | biome: human oral; feature: human-associated habitat; material: dental | place: China | collected 2146 ...
GCTCTACGGTAACGGTAGTATAGCCATCGACAAAATTTTGCACATCGCCGGCTATATTTTTTGCTATCTGTTTGGCGTGCGAAATCTTCTGAGAATCAAGTCCGAGTTTACTTTGCATATTTTTTCTGTATGTTTAAATTAAAGCACGCAAAGTTAGTAATTTTTTTGCATAACGAGGCGTGTCACTCTTTTACCAACTCCTCGAACTTGCCGTCGTCGTAGAATACTATTATCTTACGTATGCTCCTCTCTACAATCTTTTCGACTACTTTTTCGACGACCTTCACCTCCTTAGCTGCCTCTGTTGTAATCGTAGCGGTGGCGGGTATAGGTATGGTTCGTTCATCGTTTTCCGAGACACTACGCCTCGTCTCTTCGTAGGCAGCGGCAGGTGGCGTAATCTCTTGCTTGGCTGCGTTATCTACGAAATCTGGAAACAAACTGGGGCTCTGAGAATCGTTTATTTTCTCATACATCTCTCCGTCGCCCGAAATAAGCCAATCTAACGAGATGTTTGGGAAAGCCTTTTTTATTTTTATTACGTTGTCTATCGACAGGTTGCCTGCATTGTTTTTGAGCTGTGTCAGTGCCGAGGGACTTATTCCTGTCTTACTTGCAAAATCGGACTGCGTCATCTGAAGGCTCTCTATAAACCTAAATATTCTACTGTGCATAATTATAGATATTAGTCATAAAAACGAATTTACAAAGATAAATAAATTTATATAAACACAAAAACATATTTATAAAACAACTAATATAGGATTGATTTTATTTTTATAAATCACAAAATATGACTAATCTCTCATTTTTTTACTATCGTATACAACTATCGAACACTCTGCATCGGCTGTCGACACCTCTCGGCAATGAGTGTTCTTACGATTGCCCGTGTTCAGCTAATTTTCGGTCTTAGTAGTAAAAAATATTTAAGCTGCGAATGATATGTTTTTATGCCCTATTTGCTCTATTTTGGCTTAAAATACGATAAAATATTAATTGTCTGTGAATAAGAGTATTAATACTTCTGGGTGAAATAATATTTTTTTTGGATGTTTATAAGTAGAAAATCTGCGAACGTATTGTTTTTATCGGTAATTTTTAAAAAGCTATATTTTTCTCCATATATACTGTGCAGGGTAAAAAATAGTTTGATACGGAGTAGTATTTTATCTTTTTGTTTTAGAAATAGGGTATTTGGGCTAAATGTAAAGTATTAGATTATATTCTACTATGCAATATACTAATATATAATATATTATCTCTTAAAATACATATATTTGGTAGCATATTTATAAATGCAAATAACATACAGCGATTTGTAGATAATGTATTAAATTATATTGCTTTATTAAAATGATGATTTTGTGCCAATTATTTATATAGAAACTTCGTTGTTAATAGGAAATATTCGTATTTATGTCTTGTATTTATTAATATGAAATATAGTGCATTTTATTATATAAAATGATTAAGAAAAGTATACTCGTTGTGCGGTTTATAAATATAAAGGAGGTATGTTTTTATATTTATGTAGTAGTTATTTTATATAAATATATGACAAAATAGATTGAGATTTATGGCAGCAGCAGGTGTTATTTGTTTGATTGCTTTGTGCATTATTTCATTACTTGTTTGCTAACCCCGGAACCGAAAAAGAAGCAAACAAGTAAGTAATATTAGTTGCTTTTTATATACAAATTTCTTACGAGAGGAGTATTATTTAAGGACACTACGCACAAAAAACAAACCCTGCATAAGGTTGATATGCAAGGTTGTAATAAATATGATAAAAAACTAAAATGGTAAAATGTTATTTATTTGCGGAGCTTTTGTAGAAATCCCCTCCTATACAGAATCGACCGATATACCTCCTGTGGCAGAGATATGGTACGCCTATTCGTCGGTCATCTCGTGGTCTACGATGATACGACCGCAGTTTTCGCAAACGATGATTTTTTTACGCTGGCGGATATCGAGCTGGCGTTGTGGCGGCACTTTGCTAAAACAACCGCTGCAAGCGTTTCTTTCGATAGGCACTACCGCCAAGCCGTTGCGGGCATTTTTACGAATACGTTTGAATGCTGTCAGCAGGCGGTTGTCTATTCCATCCTCAAGGTTTTTGGCAGACACACGAAGGTCTTCTTCTTCCTTTTTGGTCTCTACTATTATTTGGTCGAGCTCTGTCTTCTTGAGCCTAAGGTCTTCGTTCTTCTCCTCGATGTGTGCAGAGAGAGCTTCCAGTTCGCTCTTTTTGCTCTCTATCTCGTAGTTAGCGTCGTTTATGTTCTTTTCGTAAATCTGTATATCGAGCTCGAGGTTCTCTATCTCTTTGCTAAGTATCTCGTATTCACGATTGTTTACTACTTGCTTCTGCTGCTCAGCTTTTTTATCGAGTTTCAATTTTGCCTCTTCGATGGCATTTTTGCCTGCGGCAATCTTTTTTTCGTTGTCTTTTATCTCGGTTGTATATCGTTCGAGGCGTGTATGCAACCCGAGAACTTCGTCTTCCAAATCTTGTATTTCTATCGGGAGGTCGCCTCTCAATATCTTGATTTCGTCTATTTTAGACATCACTTTTTGCAATTGGTAGAGCGATTTCAGCCTGTCTTCGACAGATAGTTCCTGTTGATTTTGAACTGATGCTGAAGTCTCTGATTTTGAAGATTTTGCTGTTTTAGTGGCTACTTTTACCTCTTTTACTTCCTCTTCTTTGACCTCTGTTTTCTTCTTTGTTGCCATAAATGATATCTATATTAAAATATTGTTTGTTAAATAATTACAGCGTTATCAGAAGTAAGAAACTATATTTCGTTCCGCTTCCGAAAAACGGACTACAAAGTTAGGAAATTTTTTGGTAATTTGTTCATAAAAAATTTCTTTCGTATACTGTTCGCTCTCGAAGTGTCCGATATCGGCAATAACAATACTGTTTTCGGCTTCGAAAAAACGATGATATGTTATATCGCCTGTAAGATATATGTCTGCCCCACTGCGTTTTGCGTCTGCTATAAAATCGGCTCCCGAGCCGCCGCATAGCGCCACTGTTCTTATTTTTTTGTTCAAAAGGGGCGAATGCCTTATGGCTTTGACCCCGAAAATGTCTTTGACTTCCTGTAAGAAATCCTTTTCTGTACGCTCCTCCGTCAGTTCGCCCACGACGCCCAGCCCATAGTTATCCCACTTGTTGGCAAGGGGGTAAACATCAATAGCCGGCTCTTCGTAGGGATGAGTGGATTTGATTGTATTAAGCACATTGTCAAGTATATACGTGGGGAGTATCCACTCTACTCTGCTCTCTTGCTCTGTATGCAGAGTAAAAGCCTCTCCTACAAATGGTTGTGCTCCATCTAAGGCTCTAAACGAGCCTTCGCCCGAGGAGTAGAACGAGCAAGAGTCGTAATTACCTATATGACCTGCTCCCACCTGAGCCACAGCTACTTTTAGTTTTTCCAGATAGTCGTACGGTATGAATGTAACAACCTTGCACAGTATATCTTTTTTAGGCGATAATATTCTGATATTATGTAATTTCAGTAGCTTTGCCATTCTATGACTGACGCCACGTCGGGTAATATCGAAGTTGGTGTGGGCAGCGTAGATTGCCACATCGTTTTTGACAGCCTTTTCGATACAACGTTCGATGTAGGTTTTACCGTTAAGTTTTTTTATCCCTCTGAAAATCAGCGGGTGATGAGCAACGATAAGATTACAACCTGACGCAATGGCTTCGTCTACAATATTTTCTACAACATCGATACATAGCAATACACCCGTTGCCTCGCATTGCGGATTGCCTACCAATAGTCCACAATTATCGAAACTCTCTTGTAGAGCTATCGGAGCGAAAGATTCAAGAGTATCTGTTATTTGTGATATTTGCATAAAATCTTTTTTCCTACAAAAGTAACAAAAAAAACTATTAACTTTGTAAAATCTATTTTATTATTCAGTATAACTTTTGTAACAATGTATAAACCAACAGATAAAATGAGCGGACTTATCACAAGTCACTATAAAATGTTGTTTGTGATGAGCCGTTTCGGTATTCCGCTCGGATTTGGCGACAAAACAATAGAAGAGGTTTGTAGCGAGAATGATATCGATGTTGCTACATTCTTGGTAATAGTGGAGATACTGCTTGAAGCCGCCGATTACAGACATATCATAGACAATCAAGATATTTCTGTACAGGAGGTGGTGTCGTATTTAAAATCTTCGCACGACTATTTTCTAAATTATCGCTTGCCAAATATACGCGAGAACCTGTATAGTATTGTCAATCAAGACAAAGACGAAATTTCAAACGAACTTGCAAAGGCTATCATATATTACTTCGACGAATATGTGGCTGAGGTGAAAAAACACATGGAATACGAGAATATGATGGTTTTTCCGTATATCGAGTCATTGATAGACAACCGTAAAGAAGAATCTTACAGTATTGATGTTTTTGCCCGTCAGCACAATCACGTAGAAGAACGCCTGACGGAATTCAAGAATATTATCATAAAGTATTATCCTGCAAAGAGTACAAACGAAATACACAGTGTGCTTTTCGATATATTTGTGTGTGAAGAAGACCTGTTTTCGCACATATCGGTAGAGGATAAGTTGCTGGTACCAATTGTTCAGAAACTCGAAAATAAAGTGAAAGTAAAGTGAAACAAATAAAGATACTAATATACGAACCTTCGGAGGTTATTGCCGTCGGCATCAAGTCTGTCATAAAACAGATATGGGGTAAAAATGTCGATATATACGAGGTGGCAGACTACAACAATCTGCCGGTATTGATTATGAAATATCAACCCGACATACTCCTTACAGACCTGTCGGTACTACGACTCGCAGAGATAAAAAAGATAAAAAAACAGAGTGTGTGCAAAAATATAGCCATACAACACTCTCTGGACTATTCGCAGATTTTGAGCGAATTCGACGAGGTGATATCCATTTTCGATACTACGGAAACAATAAAAACGAAGATATCCAAACAGGTAAACCTCAATCAGAGCAGTTCGCCCGAAGAAGCATTGACAATACGTGAACAAGAGGTACTCGTAAGAATAGTTAACGGACTTACCAACAAAGAGATAGCCGATAACCTGAATCTGTCTGTACATACTATCACCACCCACCGCCGAAATATCTCGACCAAGTTACAAATACACACGGTAGCAGGGCTGACTATCTACGCCATATCCAATAAGATGATAAATAAATAATTGTGGTTTTTCTATATTTAGCCCCCAAAGTACTGCCTCTGTCATAGTAACATTACTATGTACGGTAAGTATATGACAATATACACCTATTTAAAAGATACATTTTTTTTATTTATGAGAAAAGTTTTCTTTTTAGCGGTCTTCACGATAGGGCTTCTCGCGAGTACCACTATGACGGCACAGAAAGTAAATATGGAACGTTACATCACCCTTGCTGTCAAAAACGGAGCGGTGATAAATCTTGACTTTAAGGCTTATACGCCGGGCACGCCCATAAAGATAGTGAGTGGTAGCAATATACGGAATATCACGGTCGGCACCAAATGGTACGACATTAGTTTTACCTTTACAGCCCACAGCTCTGAGATGAAAGTCTATGGTGATGTAAGTGGCTTCGCTTGCAACGACAACGGAGAGAAAGTTACCGCCCTCGACGTAAGCCATAATACGCAGTTGGAGACTTTATATTGCTACAAAAATCAGCTCGCTGCTCTCGATGTGAGTAATAATGTGCAATTGAAGGATTTAGGTTGTTTCGATAATAAACTAACTGCTCTTGACATAAGTAACAATATGTTATTGAGAAAGTTAAGTTGCTCTTACAATCGTCTCACCGTCCTCGATGTGAGTAATAATATGAAATTAAAGGAGTTAAGCTGTTCAGGTAATAAACTAACTACTCTCGACATAAGTAATAATGCACAGTTGACTAAGTTAGGTTGTTCCCACAATTGGCTAACTACTCTCGACATAAGTAATAATGAACATTTGACCGAATTAGATTGTTCCCACAACCGGCTCACTATCCTCGACGTAACGAAGAATGCAAAGTTGACGGAGTTAGATTGTTACGACAATAAACTGACTGCTCTTGACGTAAACAACAATACGCTATTGGTAGAGTTAAATTGCTCCGAAAATCAGCTCACTACACTCGATATAAGCCGTAATACACAGTTGGTAAAGTTAAGTTGTTCCGAAAATAATCTCACCGCTCTCGATGTAACGAAAAATACGTTGTTGAAGCGGTTAGATTGCTACGGCAATAATCTCACTGTACTCGATGTAAGTAAGTGTACGCAGTTGACGAGATTATTCTGTGCCAGCGATAGACTGACTACTCTCGACGTAAGCAACAATAAGCTATTGAAGGAGTTATATTGTCACGGTAATAGGCTCACCACCCTCGATATAACGAAAAATACGCTGTTGACTAAATTAAATTGTTTCGGCAATAAACTCACTACCCTCGATGTGAGCAAGTGTACGAAGTTGATTAATTTCGATTGCTCCTCCAATCAGCTTTCGAGCCTCGATGTAAGTAACAATAAGTTGTTGAAGAAGTTAAATTGCTACGACAATGCTTTTACTACTCAGGCACTCGACGATATCTACTGTCAGCTTCCCAATAGAAATGATTCTACCCATATGGGAGTGATAAAGCCCATATACGACTATGAGTCGGAAAACGCCTATATCGTTGATGCCACCAATGCAGCCAATGCCACAGCTAAGAATTGGCGGGTACAGTACTATAATAAGGACAACACCGACATACCCGCTACTAAGGGGCAATACGATTGCAACAGCACAGGAGTAGCCGAAGAAGCTACCGTCGATGAACACGTTAGTCTACAAGAGAAGAGATAAAGGATGTAGGGATTTAGGAATTTAGGAATGTAAGAATGTATAAATAGGGGCGGATGATTATTCGTCCCTATATTTATAAACAATTGAAAATTTAACGCTTAAACAATTAGCTCCAGAACCTAATCTCCAACACCTAATCTCCAACACCTAATCTCCAACACCTAATCTCCAACACCTCATTTAAACAATTAAACGCTTAAACGATTGAACATAATTAATCTCCCTCGCTTACGGCAAAAAGCGGCTTATGTCTTTGCCGTAGCTTGCAAGCTCGCGTACCATCGACGACGATACGTGCGACAGTTCGGGCGACGAAAACATAAACACTGTCTCTATGCCCGACAGTCGGCGGTTGACCTCTGCCAAATCCCGTTCGTACTCGAAATCTTTGACACTGCGAATGGCTCGTAGAATACAGTCTGCCGACAGTTCTTTGGCAAAATCTACTGTCAGACCGCTGTATACATTTACCGTTACTTTAGGCTCGTGGGCGTAGATATTTCCGATAGTCTCGGCAGTCTCTTCCGCCGAGCAGGTATATTGCTTCGAAATATTGTAACCCACGCCTACGACTATCTCGTCGAATAGCGGCAAAGCCCTATCGATAATGTCTTTGTGTCCGACGGTAAATGGGTCGAAACTTCCTGCAAAAAGTGCTTTCATTGCTGTGTGTTTTTTATGTGTTTGGTTTTTGTGTGGCGGTTGCCTCTGTGAGCATTTGCCCTTCGACTATTTTCTCTATATAATCCAATATCTCTTCTCGTCCCTCGCGTTTTTCGCTGGAGGTCATAAATATCGGCGGCAGCGACTCCCAAGTTTCGTAGAGCTTAGTACGGTAGTTCTCGATATTCTGCATCAGTCGTGAACGAGATTGCTTGTCGGTCTTAGTGAAGACTATCGAGAAAGGTACGCCGCCAAGTCCGAGCCACTCGATAAACTCCAAGTCGATAGCCTGCGGCGATAGGCGGCTGTCGAGCAATACGAACAGGTTGGCGAGCTGTGGGCGAAACATTATATAATCCTCGATAATCTTACGCAACTTCTCGCGGTGTGTCTTGCTCACCTTGGCGAAGCCGTATCCGGGTAGATCTACTATGTGGAAACGCTTATTTATAAGGAAATGGTTTATAAGGAGTGTCTTGCCGGGTTTCGACGAAGTCTTAGCCAAATCCTTTTTACCTGTCAGGTAGTTGATGAGCGACGATTTACCGACGTTAGAACGCCCGATGAAAGCCACTTCGGTGGTATCGCCCTGCGGGCAACGCCTGAAATCGCTGTTCGATATAACAAATTCCGCTTCGTTTATCTGCATAGTACCACCCCCGTTGGTGTTGTGAGGTTAAACTATCGTACTGCCGTCCGATATCTTAGTATTGGGCTGCACCAGTACCAAACTACCGTTGGGCATCTCGGCAGAGAGTATCATACCTTCGCTGTCGATACCTCGTAGCTTACGAGCGGCAAAGTTGGCAACGAAACACACTTGCGTGCCGACGAGTTTCTCGGGTTCGGGATAGTGTGCCGCAATCCCCGACACGATAGTGCGTCCGCCCATACCGTCGTCTATACGGAATTGCAAGAGTTTATCCGCTTTGGGCACCTTACTGCACTCAACGACAGTGCCTACACGTATATCGAGTTTGAGGAAGTCGTCGAATTCGACTGTCTCTTTGACCGCCTTTACCGTCTGCGATTGGGCGTCGTTGGCAGCCTTCGTTTGCTGGAGCTTGTTTATTTGTTGCTCGATTGTGGCATCGTCTATCTGTTCGAATAGCAGCTCGGTCTTACCCAATGCGTGTCCTGCGGGTAGCAGTTCGGTCTTGCCGAAGTCTGCCCACCGTACCGAGTCGAACTGCAACATTTGCCGTAGCTTTGCCGAAGAGAAGGGCAAAAACGGTTCGAATGCTATATTCAGATTTGCAGAGAGTTGCAGGGCAACATTCAGTATCGTTGACACACGGCTCATATCGGTCTTTGCCAACTTCCAAGGCTCTGTGTCTGCAAGGTATTTATTGCCTGTGCGGGCAAGATTCATCGCCTCACGCAGAGCATCTCGGAAATGGAAGTTGTCGAGCAGTTGCTCTATTTTCGCCTTACTGTCTGCTATTTGTGCCAATACGTCGCTGTCTATATCTTCGAGTGTACCGCGAGGCGGTACTTTGCCATCGAAATATTTACCCGTCAATACCAACGTCCGATTGATGAAATTGCCGTATATAGCTACGAGTTCGCTATTGTTGCGGACTTGGAAGTCTCGCCACGTAAAGTCGTTGTCTTTTGTCTCGGGTGCATTGGCTGTAAGCACATAACGCAGCACATCTTGTTTGTCGGGCATATCGACGAGATATTCGTGTAGCCACACAGCCCAGTTGCGTGAGGTGCTTATCTTGTCGCCCTCGAGGTTGAGAAACTCATTGGCAGGCACATTGTCGGGCAGTATATACGAGCCTTCGGCTTTGAGCATAGCGGGGAACACTATGCAGTGGAAAACAATGTTGTCTTTGCCTATAAAATGGACGAGACGCGTCTCGGGGTCTTTCCACCAACGCTCCCAATTGCCGAACTTTTCGGGCTTCTCACTGCACAATTCTATCGTATTGGATATATAACCTATCGGAGCGTCGAACCATACGTACAGCACTTTACCTTCGGCATCGGGGAGCGGTACGGGTACGCCCCAGTCGAGGTCGCGGCTGACGGCACGTGGCTGCAAGCCCACATCGAGCCAACTTTTACACTGACCGTAAACATTAGTTTTCCATTCCTTGTGATTATTAAGTATATAGTCGCGAAGCCAAGCCTCGTGCTTATCGAGCGGCAAGTACCAGTGACGTGTCTGACGCATAACGGGTTTCGAGCCCGATATAGCCGATTGGGGATTTATCAAATCTGTCGGATTGAGCGACGTCCCGCACGACTCGCATTGGTCGCCGTATGCACGCTCGTTGCCGCAGTGAGGGCATTTACCCGTAATATAACGGTCTGCCAAAAACTGCCCCGCTTCTTCGTCGTAATACTGCTCGGATGTCTGTTCGATAAACTCGCCTTTGTCGTATAGTTTCTTGAAAAAATCGGAAGCCACACGATAGTGTGTCTTCGAGGTCGTCCGCGAATATACGTCGAACGATATACCGAACTCTTCGAACGAGCGTTTGATTATTTCGTGGTATCGGTCTACAATATCCTGTGGCGTAACTCCCTCTTTCCTCGCTTTGATGGTGATAGGCACGCCGTGTTCGTCGCTACCGCCTATGAAAACCACCTCTTCTCCCTTGTTGCGGAGATAACGTGCGTAGATATCGGCGGGGACGTAGACCCCTGCCAAATGCCCGATATGTACGGGCCCGTTTGCGTATGGCAATGCTGTCGTTATATTTGTGCGTCTGAAATTCATATTGTCTTACTTTTTTATAATATAATGAGGTGCAAAGGTACAAAAAATTGTCGTACCCGAGCGATAATGACGATGATTTGGGCGTGCCCCTCGCTTTCGCTTCGGGTCGGGCTATCCGCTCTTACTTGCCGCCTCCGGCGGCTGCGTATCCGCTGCTATCCCTCACGCAGGCGTCGTCGAAGTTATCGTTTACCCAATTTATAGAGTTTATATGCAAACAGAGGTATAAGATACAGCCCTCCTATGCACGTAACCATAACAGGTGCGTACGAATGGGCAAAATAGCAGATAAGGATATGCCAGACGATGAAAAACGACAACCCCGCAAGGTAGCACCATATAAGCAAACGCGTTACCCGCTCGTTGCGGCGAAAGGCAAAAGCCAAAACCGA
>ERZ772967.2933-NODE-2933-length-10647-cov-4.561556_pt1 | contig 10647 bp, 10 predicted proteins | sample MGYA00511677_ERZ772967 | MGnify/ENA primary metagenome ERZ772967 (study PRJEB29015, sample SAMEA2737931) | human oral metagenome | biome: human oral; feature: human-associated habitat; material: dental | place: China | collected 2146 ...
AGGTTGGGAATTTTCCCGGCGGCAGGTGGGCAGAATGGAACGACCGTTTCCGCGACGATGTGCGGCTCTTTTGGCGCGGCGATTCCTCCCATGCTAGGGAGCTTGCAACGCGCGTAACCGGTTCCGCCGATTTGTACTTTGGCAACGGACGGAAGCCTTTTCATTCCATCAACTTTGTTACCAGCCATGACGGCTTTACCCTCTACGATTTATTAAGCTATGATAGAAAACACAACGAAGAAAACGGAGAGGATAACCGGGACGGTACCGATTTTAATTGCAGCTATAACAACGGCTTTGAAGGGAAAACCGAAAACACCCGCATCGAAACCCTACGGAAGCAAAAAGCAAAAAACATCCTGCTAACGCTCATTTTATCGCTGGGAACCCCGATGTTGACTGCCGGAGATGAGGTTCTGCGGACACAACGGGGAAACAACAATCCTTACTGCCAAGACAACGAGATAAGCTGGTTCGATTGGTCGCTCACACAAACCAATGCCGACATACTGACCTTTGTAAAAAAATTAATCCGCCTGCGTAAACAGCATCCGGCGTTCCTGCGCTCGGAATTTTTAACGGGAACGCAATCAGACGGGCGGCGTAAGCAGGATATCAGCTGGTATGATGCACAGGGCAATACCCCCGATTGGAACCAGCCTTCATCGTTTTTAGCGTATTTCCTTGACGGTTCCGCAGCGGAAACGAGAGCCGAACGCGATGATAACAGCTTTTACATCATGTTGAACGGCGGAAGTTTGGATGTAACCGCGACACTCTGTCCTCCTCCGCAAGGAAAGCATTGGTATCGACTAATCGATACATCCTATCCGGCTGGGGAAGATTTTGCAAATCCCGAACAGGCGCCGCTTTTGGAAAACCAGCAAAAATATGTTGTATTAGCCGCGACAGCCGTCGTGTTAATTCTAAAATAAGAGGTAATTTATGTCTCAATTAAAAGAAGACTTACGAGCAAGCATTTTAGGCAAGCTGAAGCGGAATTTCAGCAAGGACATATCCGAAGCAACAATACGTGAACTCTATGATGCCGCGGCAAGCAGTATCATGGATAACATTCAGTCAAACATATCTGCAACCCGAACCGCGCAAGAAAAGCCCGATGTACGGCAAATGTATTATTTTTCCGCCGAATTTTTGATGGGACGAGCGCTTTCAAATAATCTGAACAACACCGGCATGCGCGCCGTAATGGAAGAACTTTTAACGGAACTTTCCGCATCATATCAAGATATTGAAGATGAGGAACCCGATGCAGGGCTTGGAAACGGCGGTCTCGGTAGACTCGCCGCCTGTTTTTTGGACTCGCTTGCAACGCTCGACTACCCCGGACACGGCTACGGTATCCGCTACCAGTACGGTATGTTTGAACAGCGGATAGAAAACGGCTATCAAGTGGAATATCCCGACAACTGGCGTCGTTACCGCGATCCGTGGGAAGTGCGCCGCGACGATTTGGCGGTAACGGTGCACTTCGGCGGTACCCCGATATGCACCCAGCAAGCAGACGGCACTCTGCTCTATCGCTTGGAAAATGCCGAGGAGGTTATCGCGACTCCCTATGATATGGCGATCATCGGATACGGCACCAAAACCGTCAACCGCCTGCGCCTTTGGGAAGCTTCCTCTCCCGACGGCTTCGACCTCCAGCTCTTTAACAATATGGAATACACCGCTGCGGTTGCAAAGCAAAACTCCGCAGAAAATATCTCCCGCGTATTATACCCCAACGACACCGGCCCGTCGGGAAAGGCGCTCCGTTTAAAGCAGCAATACTTTTTCACCTCCGCAAGTTTACAGGATTTGGTGCGTTCGTTTATTCATAAACACGGTACGAATTTTACCGACTTTCCGCGCTATAATGTTATCCAGCTAAACGATACGCACCCCGTCGTGGCAATCCCCGAACTGATGCGCCTTTTGATGGACGAACACCACCTCGGCTGGGATGCGGCATGGGCGATTGTTACCAAAACCTTTGCATACACAAACCATACGATTTTAGCGGAGGCTTTGGAAAAATGGCCGATCGAGATATTCCAAGGGCTGCTGCCGCGCGTGTATCAAATTGTAGAAGAGATAAACCGCCGCTTCCTACTGGAGCTGCGGGAAAAATATCCGAACGATTGGAAAAAACACAACAAGATGTCCATTATCGGTGAAGGGAAAATCCGTATGGCATGGCTCGCGATTGCCGGTTCGTTTTCGGTCAACGGTGTCGCGGCGCTGCACACCGAAATCCTTAAAACCAAAGAGCTGTCCGATTGGTATAATCTGTATCCGCAAAAGTTTAACAATAAGACAAACGGTGTTACCCAGCGCCGCTGGCTTTTAACTGCAAACCCCGCGCTTTCGGCCTTTATCACAAAGCATATCGGCGACAGCTGGATTAAAGACCTTACGCAGCTGCGGCAGCTTGAAAAACTGGCGGATAATCAGGACGCGTTAAACGAATTAATCGCGATAAAAAAACACAATAAGGAGCGGCTTGCGGAGTTCCTCAAACGGACGCAGGGTGTTGTGATCGATCCCAACTCGATTTTTGACGTGCAGATAAAACGGCTCCACGAATACAAGCGTCAGCTCTTAAACATCTTGCATGTGATGACGCTCTATAACAGAATTATCGAAGACCCGACGTATGATCCGATTCCGCATACCTTTATCTTCGGTGCAAAAGCGGCGTCGGGCTATCGGCGGGCAAAGCTCATCATTAAACTGATTAATACCGTTGCCGACCGCATCAACAACGATCACCGTGTACGGGGAAAATTAAAGGTAGTATTTGCGGCAAACTATTGCGTCTCGACTGCCGAAAAGATTTTCCCCGCTTCGGATATTTCCGAACAGATTTCCACCGCGGGTAAGGAAGCGTCGGGAACCGGCAATATGAAGTTTATGCTGAACGGCGCAATCACGCTCGGAACGCTGGACGGCGCCAATATCGAAATTGTGGAAGAAGTAGGCGCTGAAAATGCCGTCATTTTCGGTATTACCGCCGATGAGATTCACACGATTGAGCAAGAGCACAGCTATAATCCGCAAGAATACCTTAACCGCAATCCTGCATTGGCGAGAGCGCTGACCCAGCTTATCGACGGGACGTATACGCCGCCCTTTGACAACAGCTTTAGAGAATTGTATGATTCGCTTGTGTACGGCGTGGAAGGCCAGCGGCCTGATGTCTATTACGTGCTGGCAGACTTCGATGCTTATGCGGCGGCGCAGGAGCGGATTGTCGAATACTACCGTGACCCGATGAAATGGGCTAAAATGTGTCTTCTGAACATCGCCCGATCGGGTAAGTTCAGTTCAGACCGTACCATCGAAGACTATGTGCGGGATATCTGGAAGCTGGAAAAAGTGAGTGTCAATTAAAGGGAATGTCGAAAAAGAAAACACTTTTAAGACATCACCAAAAATGGGAGAAAAGAGATTATGGAAAGAACATTTGTAATGATGAAGCCGGGTGTGGTGCAGCGGCGGATTGCAGGAGAAGTGCTAAGCCGCTTTGAAAAAAAAGGACTCAAACTGGTTGCCTTAAAGCTGATGCGTATCAGTCCCGAACTTGCAAAAAAGCATTATGCCGAACACGCCGATAAGCCCTTTTTCGGCGAACTGGTGCAATATATCACCTCCGGCCCCGTGGTTGCGATGGCTTTTGAAGGCGATGAGGCTGTTGCCATTGTGCGGAAACTCTGCGGAGCGACAAAGGTCTTGAATGCGGAGCCGGGAACCATCCGGGGCGATTATGCCTTGCATACCAATATCAATGTTGTCCATTCGTCGGACTCTGCCGAAAGCGCCGTGCGGGAACTCGGGTTGTTTTTTCAGCCGGAAGAATTTTTCAGCTGGGAAGACGGCAATAAGATCTGGTTTTAATAAGAGCCGACGGTCGACTTTAATACCCCTTTGTTACGGCTCAAGAATCGCCGTGGGTAACGCTCCGCACGAATCAACAACCCCGCATGAATAAGGATGAAAAATGCTTGAAAAAATTACCAATACGTTTAGCGGCATTGTCCGCAAGATAAGCGGCAAGGCAACCATTACCGAAAAGAATATTGAAGAAGCGGTAGAGGAAATAAAAATTGCGCTGCTCGAAGCGGATGTCAACCTCCGCGTAGTGCGCCGCTTTATCAACGCAACAATCGAAGAAGCAAAGGGAGAAACCGTATTAAAATCGGTTAATCCCGGTCAGCAGTTTATCAAGATTGTCCACGATAAAATCCTTTCGTTTTTAGGCGATGAAAAGAAAAGCCTGCAACTGAAAGGCCCCGACACGCAGTCGGTTATCCTCTTCCTCGGTTTGCAGGGTTCCGGTAAAACGACATCCGCCGCGAAGCTGGCAGCCCGTTTAAAGAAAGAAGGCCGTAAGCCGCTGCTCGTTGCCTGCGACCTCGTCCGTCCCGCAGCTGTGGAACAGCTCTCCTCTTTAGGGGAGCGTATCGACGTGCCGGTGTATAAAGAAGATACCAAGGATGCGGTACGAGTTGCACAAAATGCGGTTATCTATGCACGGAAAAACGGCTTTGATACCGTTATCGTCGATACGGCGGGACGGCTGCAAATCGACGAAGCGATGATGCAGGAAATTGCCGCGGTAAAAAAAGCGGTTAATCCGGTAGAAACTCTCCTCGTTGCCGATGCAATGACGGGACAAAATGCCGCCGAGGTCGCCAAAGCCTTTGATGAACAGGCGGGGCTGACCGGTGTTATTTTAACCAAGTTCGACTCCGATGCCCGCGGCGGTGCGGCGCTGTCGTTAAAAACCGTAACCGGCAAGCCTATTCTTTACGTCGGTGTCGGTGAAAAAATCGAAGACTTTGAACCGTTCTATCCCGATCGTATTGCCGGAAGAATCCTCGGTATGGGCGATATTGTTTCGCTCGTCGAAAAAGCGCAGGAAAATATCGATGCGGAAGAAGCCGCCCGCTTGCAGAAAAAGATGGCGACGGAAACCTTCACCCTTTCCGATATGCTCGACCAGCTTGAAAATGTCGAAAAGATGGGATCGATTGAATCCATGCTCGATATGATGCCGGGACTTGCCGGTCAGGTCTCCGCTGAGGATATCGATAAGGCGGGCTTTAAACGGCAGAAGGCGATTATCCAATCGATGACGCTCAAAGAACGGGAAAATCACTACATCATCGGGCCGCCCCGCCGCAAGCGTATTGCGAAAGGATCCGGCACATCCGTCGCCGAAGTAAACAAGCTGTTAAAGCAGTTTGAAAAAACACGCCAAACAATGCGGAAAGTCGCAAAGAGCAAGGGGCTTCAAGCGCGGCTTATGGGACTGATGGGGTAGGGTGTCGCTTCCACAGAAATTTTCTGCTTATATAACGTAATTGGAAAAATTGAGAATATACTGATTATGATGAATTCTGATTAACAGCACTTATCGACTAAAGGAGGATATTATGAATAACTTTTTAAAAACCGTTTGGATTCCGGTGGCTGTTTGCGCATTCTGCCTTACAGCCTGCACAACGCTGCCCTCTAAGGCATTGTACACGGAACCGGTCGCTGCAGGTGTTACAGTCAATACGACAAATAATCAGTTCGACGTTGTATACGCTATTGATTGTTGTGTAATGCCCAAAGCAAAAGACGATTTTATCAGTTTTAAAGTCGATACGATGCTATATACCTACCGGCTCGATTTTTCCGTAAATCATGGAATGAAGGCTATACTTGATCGGTTTTTTACCATAAGCGATATGGCTGATTCCAAGAACAGAAAGAATGGAACACAATATCTCGGTGAAGCGACGCTCTATGCTTATGCAGTATCTGCAGACACGGTAGGCAGGCTCATCGTTAGGGGAAAAAATCCCAACTATGTACGGTTCGGCTTTTTACTGAAAGACGGAAAAAAATACCTATTGCTCGAAGGCTTTCAAGTAGAGACGCTTGATGGGAAATTGACGGTGGACGACTATATCGACAGTATCCCGTTTCATTACGACGATATAAAAAAGGCATATAACTTTTTTAACGATACGGATCAACTTGAAGAAAAACGGCAAAAGCAGCTGCAAATAGCCATCGCTGCAAAAAAGGCTGAAAAAGACAGGCCGGCGGCAGGTGACACACAAGCGCCCGGTATAATTTCAAGTTCTGAAGAATCTTCTGCTGAAAATCAATAAATACAAGCCGTTTTTCTTCGCGTGTTATATAAGCTCTATAGCAGGGATGGGGAAACATCATCCTTGCAGGGGAGATTATATGAAACGCATAGCGCCTTTGTATCATGTGAAGAATGTATTACGTAAATGTTACAGCGGACTTTTGTGCCCGCAGCTGTGCCTTCTCTGCGGAAAGGTAAGCGAGGCAGGGCTGCCGTTGTGCAGCCATTGTATTCAAACGGAATTTGAGCCGTATATCGGTTCCGATGATTTGGAGCATTTACGCCAAGCCGAGCCTCGCTGCAAGCACTGCGGGAAAATCCTCATTTCCGAGCACGAGTATTGTACCCGCTGCAGGCTGACTGACGACGAAACCGCAGAAAAGCCGCGGCCTGCTTGCGATCGTATTTTTACGCTTTTTCCCTATATCGGGCTTGGACAAAAATTGCTGCCTGTTTGGAAGAACAATAATATCCGTACTTTTTCCACCGTATTTGCACCGCTTATTCACAGTCTTTGCACACAACATCCGGGGCTTGCAAGTCTACCGCTCGTACCGGTGCCGCCGCGCCCGAAAAAGCTGCAGGAAAAAGGCTGGGATCAAATTGAAGACCTTGCGAAGGATTTAGCGGTTTATCCGGAACTGACGATATACCGGTGTTTAAAGCGGCAGGACGGCATTCCTCAAAAGAAACTGTCCAAGGCCGATCGTGCAGTGAATTTACAGGGGAAAATTACATTTTCGGCAAAGGCTGTTCCCGAAAAACTCATGCTGCTCGACGATGTAATGACCACCGGCGCAACACTCGAAGCTTGTGCGCATACGTTAAAAGCTGCAGGATGCAGAGAAGTTTACGGACTCTGTTTATTTTTCGACTAAATTGCAAAACAGTCAAAAATAAATCTTGCATCTAGCCTAAAATTGGTGTATAGTTTTGCAGTTTGCAATTATCAGCCTGATGCGGAATGGAGCCTGTTTCGGCGGCACAGAAAGCAGCGGCGGTTATTTCGTATTGTTCGGCATACTGCTTAGATGAAGATTGTTAAAATTGAAAGCGGTTATGTTACTGGGTGAGGTGTGTCCTCATCATTTTCCGGGTGTCCTTATAATGACTTTAGAAAAATTTGTTACATATAGTATGCGCTGTATGTCGATTGGTATCGCTGTTGCTATTTTTCTCCTTTCCGCGCAGTCAAAGCTGCCTATTCCGAAGCCGGTGTCTTTCCATGGTTTAGACAAACTTTTACACGCTTGTGCTTTCGGGAGTCTTGCGTTTACTCTTTCCTATTGGTTCGCTGCTGATAAATGGCTTACCAAACCTTTCAGATATTTCGTGGTTGTTTGCCTTATTACTGCCTGTTACGGTATCTCTGATGAAATACACCAAATCTTTGTTCCCGGGCGTGATGCTTCTCTATATGACTGGTTTGCCGACTGTACCGGAGCGGTTTTAGCGGTATTTGTACGTCTGGGGATGGTAAAATTCTGCGTGAAAACTTAATTTTTAGGAAGAGCGTGAATGAATACCGCAATTATAGAAAAGCTTACTGCCTTTTTTGACGCTAAGCCCGGAATTATCCTTGCGATGTTGTACGGTTCGTATTCACGCGGGACTCAAACCGAAGCAAGCGATGTTGATATCGCCGTTGCGATGTCCGAGATTTTAACTCTTGATGACCGGTTGTCCTTACAATTGGAGCTGTCTCTCCTTTTAAAGAAGGAAATTGATCTGGTTGATATACGGAAGATAACGGGATTACTCCATTATAAGGTATTCACGGAGGGGGTGCGCGTAAAAACGACGCAGCCGGAAGGAAGCGCTTTGCTGCACAGGAATACCATGACCGCTCTTTATTGGTACGAAGATTATTATCCTATCTATAAGCGCGGGCAGCAGCATATTCTTGAATATGCTTTTAAGAGATGAGACTTCTTTCACCATTTAAAATACTGCGCGCCGGTGGTAAATACTGAACAATGAGTATTGATAAACAAGTAATCGAAGAAAAACTTATATCGCTTAACCGATGCTTGGATCGCATAAAATTACATACGCCTGCCACTGTCGAAGCGTTACAAAGCGATTTTGACGCTCAGGATATTATCAGTTTGAATATTCAGAGAGCGGTGCAGATTTCCGTTGATATTGCCGCCCATATTTTAGCTGAACAGCTGCATGAACAAACGCCGACGATGGCTGAAACGTTTTTAACACTTTCTAAACACGGGTTGCTTGATGACCGGCTCGCTTCCCGTTTGGCAAAAGCGGTCGGTTTTAGGAATGTCGCCGTGCATGAGTATGATAGTCTTGATATGAATATCTTGTATGCAATTATTACACACGAGATAGACTGCTTTTACGAATTTGCGGATACCGTTTTAAGAATTGTTAATGGTTAATGCTGAGTGGTTGTATGCCGTTATGAATAGCATATATATGCCAATGGTATTGGCATATTCTATTTATTGTTGATATATCCTTTTTGGGATGTTACAAGCGGTACGTTACAATATGAGCGATGATAAATCGCTGCAGCTTCATATTTGGAAGACACTGTGTCCGGTTTAGGCATTTTTAAATTATTTCGAAAAAACATAAAGAATTATGTTCTATTTGATCCATGCGGAGAGTTTAATGGCTGTCGTTTCTCACATATTGCGCCATAGTAAAGGGTATGAAAGCTGACAACTGCCGTTTTGTTAAAAATATATATCCTTGTGCATTTTTGATTGCGAGTTTTTTACAAAGCAAGAACTCATTTCCACCCTGTGATAAAAAATTTTTATATGGATGTACGATGCGTCTAGCCGAAGAAAGTAAAAATGCTATCATCGCTTCCGTTTGTCAGTATTTTTCTCAAGCGGAAAAAATTATTCTTTTCGGTTCCCGCGTTGACGATAGTAAGAGGGGAGGGGATATCGATATACTGGTACAAACGCCTGCTGCTTCCGCTATAGCTTTTGAGGCAAAGTTACGGACAGTTGCCGCTTTGCAACTCAAGCTCGGAGAACAGCGGATTGACCTGCTTACTACGACCGGCACTGCGGATAACCGTTTAATTGTACAAAATGCGTACCGGCAGGGTGTTGTCTTATGGACGAAGTAATAAAACTGAAATGTGCTTCTGCGCTGGAAGAATGCGGGAAGCATATACAACGGATTAATACGGCACTTAAACTGTTAGATCCAGTGTTTCCGCTGACAGAAGATCGATTGAATGCCTTATCAGATGAGCAAACTGCTGTTTTGGATCAGTTCTTATATCGGTTTGCAAAGTTACAAGATTGTATCGGCTTGCGGTTAATTCCTAGCGTATATGTGCTATTGGAAAATGATACAGTGGTGCGCCCGTTTATTGATATTCTGAATCGGCTTGAAAAACTCGATGTTTTGACGTCGGCAAATGATTGGCAATATTTCCGTTCTTTGAGAAATAATGTTGCGCATGAATATCCTGAGCGGGCAGAGGATATTGTCAACGCAATCAATGCTCTGTATGCGTCATGGAGTAGATTTATAGCGTTATACATGAAACTTGCAGCAACGGCAGAGAAATTGATTGGCAGGGAAGATGCAGGGGTGTATTTTTTATGAGGAATATAATTATGGAAAAAAATGTATATTTAGGAATTACCGGAGATATTATTCATCCCGGTATTATCAATATTATTGCAGAAGGTGCAAAATACGGGCGTCTTATTATTGGGGTGTTGACGGATAGCGCTATCGTCTCGCATAAAAGGCTGCCGTATTTGACGTATGAACAGCGTAAGCAGGTTATAGAAAATATTAAAGGCGTAAGCGAAGTTGTTCCGCAGGAAGATTGGTCTTATGTTCCCAATTTAAAAAAATTGAAACCGGATTTTATTATTCATGGTGATGACTGGAAAGTCGGCCCATTGAGCAAGATTAGAGATGAAGTTATTCAAGTAATGAAAGAGTGGGGCGGGCAAGTAATAGAAGTACCTTATACTAAAGGAATTAACTCAACGGCGCTTGCCGCTAATATGCATGGCATCGGTACAACCCCTGAAATTAGAATGAAGACGTTACGGAGACTTATTGAATCAAAGCCGGTCGTGCGGATTATGGAAGCTCATTCGGGGTTGTCGGGGCTTATTATCGAAAATCTTGAAGTTGAAAAAGAAGACGGCATTCATCGGTATGATGGAATGTGGTCTTCGAGCCTTACCGATTCAACCAGCAAAGGAAAACCTGACATCGAAGCGGTTGACCTTACAACTCGTCTGCAAAGTTTAACAGATATTCTTGAATGTACTACAAAACCGATCATTTATGACGGCGATACGGGTGGAAAGCCTGAGCATTTTGTATTTACCGTCCGGACGCTGGAGCGGAATGGTATTTCGGCTATTATTATAGAAGATAAAGTTGGGTTGAAAAAAAACAGTTTGTTTGGTACGGAAGCTAAGCAGGAGTTGGCGCCGATTGAAGATTTTTGCCATAAGATTTCGGAAGGGAAAAAAGCACAGGTT
>ERZ772967.2935-NODE-2935-length-10643-cov-2.509539_pt1 | contig 10643 bp, 8 predicted proteins | sample MGYA00511677_ERZ772967 | MGnify/ENA primary metagenome ERZ772967 (study PRJEB29015, sample SAMEA2737931) | human oral metagenome | biome: human oral; feature: human-associated habitat; material: dental | place: China | collected 2146 ...
AATACTGCATACACATCTTATATAATAGTCCGCACAAAATCGGATTTGTAATCATTAACGACTTCGGCGCTCTTTTTACAAAGGCGCCGAAGTCGTTTAATAAAAGGGTAGAAAAGGCGTTTACGGCGCATCTAAATCCGAGAAAAACGGGGGAAATAAGCAAAATCGAGGTCATATCACTAAAAAAACTCAAAATAATTGTGCTGATTACAAGCAGCGAATTAAAATAAGCGTTAACTTTGCATCGTCTATAGAAGAGTTAAATCGTTTTTCGCAAGAAAGAATACTGGTTATGATCAAATTAAATGGGACTCCGCGGCAGAGTATTGTCGCCTCATCCTATAGACTTAATTATCCGATAGCGTTCGGGTAAGCATCTATTGTATTAGATTAGGCAAGCTAAGCGGGGCGTGAGTTTCGCTTAGTTGCTTTTTATATAGTTCCATAAAAACGTAAGGTGTATTTGCGCCCACAAATGGAGAAATCACGACATCGGAGCATCACGCCTTGACGAAATTCTTCCTTTCCACAATAAAAACAGACCGCTCAGTAAATCTGTTCGCTCTTAAGCTCTACGCTGCTAATCTTAGAAAGGTCGTGGCAGTTGGCTGAACAGACTCTCGTGCCACAAATCACAAGATTGTAGTCGGCCTGCGTCTGCGCCACCGTAGGCAGGGCAAACATCGTAATAAACAGCACAATGATTGCTGCATAGAAATGCCTTTTTTGTCGATTAACTCCACTCCTTCCGTCTATCAAGCTTACTTGGGATAAGGCGTAATAAGAAGAGCGCCTGCCGATGGCTTATACCCTCAAGAAATCTCGGCAAAGTTAATCTTCTCGCGCCTCAACTGATCAAGGCGCTGACGGAAAAGCGCATTTTGCGACTGCTCGAAAAGCGGATCTGCGTCTATAATAGCTTCGGCAGCTTCACGAGCCGTTTCCAACAGATTGCCGTCGCGCACAATATTGGCAATCTTTAGATCAAAAGGCAGTCCGCTTTGGGCCGTCCCTTCCAAGTCGCCGGGGCCACGGAGTTTCAAGTCGGCTTCGGCTATTTCAAAGCCATCGTTCGTATCAACCATAATACCGATACGCGCCCGACTGTCCTTACTCAATTCGCGCTTGGTTACTAAGATGCAGTAGCTTTGAGCTGCTCCTCGCCCTACTCGACCGCGCAATTGGTGAAGTTGGGCCAGGCCAAAACGCTCGGCATTTTCTATCACCATCACACTGGCATTGGGAACGTTGACGCCTACTTCAATCACCGTTGTCGAAACGAGGATCTTCGTTTCCCCCCGAACAAATCTGGCCATCTCTGATTCCTTTTCAATCGGTCGCATTTGCCCGTGCACGACACCAATATCCATATCTGAGAAGACTTCGCGCAAAGATTCGAAACCTTGCTCCAAAGCTTTCAGATCCATCTGGGCATTTTCTTTAATCAGGGGATAAACGACGTAGGCCTGCCGCCCCAAACTGAGCTGATAGCGCAGGCCATCATACAGTTGGCTACTGTTATCTTGATAATAATGTACGGTCTTAATCGGCTTTCTGCCGGGTGGGAGTTCGTCAATAATAGAGACATCCAAATCGCCGTAAACGGTCATAGCCAAGGTGCGCGGGATCGGCGTTGCTGTCATTACCAAAATATGGGGTGGGCGAATGTTTTTCGTCCACAGCTGGGAGCGCTGCTTCACGCCGAATCGGTGTTGCTCATCGATAACGGCCAAGCCTAAGTTGAGAAAGCGGACGGTCGGCTCTATTAGCGTGTGCGTGCCGATCAGCAATTGAACGGAGCCATCAGCTACGCCATCCAAGATTTCTTGGCGCGCCTTACCTTTCACAATACCCGTCAAAAGGGCAACGCGCACAGGCAAATCGCCAAGAAACGCCGTAATGGTAGCCAAATGCTGCTCGGCGAGAATCTCTGTCGGCGCCATAATACAGGCCTGAAAGCCATTGTCGAGCGCTAATAAGCAAGCCATCAAGGCCACCATTGTCTTTCCGCTGCCGACATCGCCTTGCAATAAGCGATTCATTTGCCGCCCGCTACCGACGTCGTTGCGTATTTCGCGAATCACTCTCTTTTGCGCCCCCGTTAATTCAAAAGGCAGGCATTCGTGAAAGAAACGTAGAAAGAGGTCACCAACTTTAGGGAAACGAAAACCTTGCACCGAAAGTTGGCGGTGCTTCATATAGCGCAGGATATCCAGCTGCAAATAAAAAAGTTCTTCAAACTTTAGGCGGCGCAAAGCTTCAGGAAGCGCCGCGGAAGAGGGCGGAAAATGAGCGGTAAGCAAAGCCTTCGTCAGCTCCATCAACTGATGCTTTTGCACAAACCACGCCGGCAAAGTCTCGGGCAGCGGCGTACTTTCAATCAAGGCAAAAGCTGCTTGCATCAGCTTTGACATAGACTTTGAAGTAAAGCCCATCTTCTTCATCCGCTCCGTCGTATGATAAACGGGCTGCAACCCTAAATTTTGCAAAGGCGCGTCGGGCGCAATCTTTTCCAGTTCGGGATGCGCAAATGAAATGCGTCGGGCAAAAAGCTTCGGCGTTCCGAGCAATAAATAAGTTTCATCGTAACGCAAAGTCTCCTTCACGTATTTCAGCCCTGCGAACCAAACGATGTCCACATACCCCGTCCCATCAGTAAAGACTGCTGAAATGCGCTTCTTGCGCCCTTCCCCTTCCTCGCTAAAGGAAACAAAGCGGCCTCGAATTTGCACATAAGGCATTCCTTCCTGCAAAGCTTGTATCTCGTGCACTTCGCTGCGATCAATGTAGCGAAAGGGAAAGGTATAAAGCAAGTCGCCCAGCGAATCAATATGCAATTCCTTGCTGAGCAGTTCAGCCCTGCGCGGGCCTACACCTTTCAGATATTTGATAGCTTGTGAGAGGAGCGGAGTGGAAGTCAAAAGAGAATGCTATTGAATAAAAACCTAATCAGCTGACGGCGCGTACACATTATTATAAGGCGTCTTAAGCCCAACAAGCCTTATCAGCAGCGGGCACACATTATTATATATATGTAGATGAACGAGAGCGGAAGAACTTATGGCCGATAAGTGGTCGGCGCATAAATCATACCTTGACGCAATTGCGCCACGCATTCTGCCGACGTAAGGCGCTCGGCAATGGTAAAGCCAAATTCGGCCGCTGCGCCGGGGCCGCGCCCGGTAATGATATGGCCATCTTCTTCTACGAGTCGTTCCGTATAGACTTTACAATCCAAATATTTTTCAAAGCCCGGATAGCACGTAGCCCGTTTATCTTTCAAGACGCCGGCAGCGCCCAGCGTCATTGGTGCGGCACAGATAGCGCACAACAAACCGCTGCGCTCATTTTGCTTTATGATCGCCTCGCGCAAGGGAGCAAAGTCGCACAAGTTTTGAGCGCCCGGCATCCCGCCCGGCATAATAAGCGCCGCGGCCTGCGTCAAATCAATCTCAGTAAAGACGGCATCTGCCATAATCTTGAAGCCGTGACTTGAAGCGACGAGTTTGTCCGCCGTAATGCACACCAAGCACACATCAAGACCTGCCCTCTTCAAAATATCAGCCGGCAATAAAGCCTCCGACTCCTCAAACCCATCAGCCAAGAAGATATATACCATCGTATGATTACTTTAAGCAGTTAAGATATTGTTGAATTGTATTGTACAGTCCAAGGTAAAGCGCATCCGAAATCAGGGCGTGCCCGATACTCACTTCGTCTGCCCAAGGTATTTGTTGATGAAAGAACGAAAGATTCTGCAAACTCAAGTCGTGGCCCGCATTTAAGCCAAGCCCTATTTGGCGTACATAATCAGCCGTCTCCACAAAGGGGCGTATAGCAGCTTCTCTGTCGGTAGCATAATTGGCCGCGTAAGGCTCTGTATAAAGCTCTACACGATCAGCCCCCGCCCGCTTAGCATATTCTGCCATTTCATTCTCAGCCGAAATAAAGATACTCGTGCGAATGCCTTTCTCCTTAAAGCGCCCGACGACGTCTGTCAGTTGCGAAAGGTTGGCCCGCGTATCCCAACCGTGGTTCGACGTCAACTGGCCCGGCTTATCAGGCACCAGCGTCACTTGCGCCGGCCCAACTTCGCAGACCAGTTCAATAAAGTCGTCAGAAGGATAACCTTCAATATTAAATTCCACGTCCAATGCGGGCCGCAGCAAGTGCACATCGCTACGGCGAATATGGCGCTCGTCCGGCCGCGGATGCACGGTTATACCTTGTGCGCCGAAGCGTACACAATCAAGCGCCACAGCCAAGACGTCGGGATTATTGCCTCCACGAGCGTTGCGCAGTGTCGCTATTTTGTTGATGTTCACACTTAACTTTGTCATGCGTTATGCAGTCTTTTTCGTCTATTAATCCTTACTTTTGCAAAGTTAAGCATATTTGACGAGACGTGAGATCGGGAACTTTGAATTTTACAACAGAAAAAACGCTCCGCATAGCTCTTTTCGGCAACAAACATCAAGATGAGAAGAGCAGCTGCATCGCAACCCTGTTCGCAGGCCTTAAAGCGCGCGGAGCGCAGGTAATGATTGAAGAAAACTTTGCCGGCTTTCTTCGGCGCCGCGGCTTGAGCGACTTGTGTCCCTATGAACTATTGCATCGCAACGATCCTTTTACCGCCGATTTAGCCATATCGCTTGGCGGCGATGGCACGTTTCTGCGAACGGCAGCTTTCATCGGTAACCGCGGCATACCTATTCTTGGTATCAATACGGGGCATCTTGGTTTTTTGGCCGACGTCTCTCCCGAGCGCATCTCGGAAGCGCTCGAAGCCATCTATAATAATGGTCAGAATGTCGTAGAATCTCACTCGGTAATCGCCGTAAACTGCAACAGCGATCACCCCCTGCGCACCTTTCCTTATGCCCTTAATGAGGTAGCCTTACTAAAGCATGACAACTCCTCGCTAATCAACATACGCACAGAGATCAACGGCGATTTGCTGGCCGATTATATTGCCGACGGCCTTATTGTCAGTACGCCAACCGGCTCTACAGCTTATGCTCTGAGCGTAGGCGGCCCGATCATCGCGCCCGACTCCGACGCTTTCTGTATTGCGCCCGTTGCGCCGCACAGTCTGAATGTGCGCCCCTTCGTTGTAAAGGACGATGTTGATATTCGCCTAACAGTCAAGAGTCGCTCGCATCGCTATCTGCTTTCCATAGATGGTCGCAGCGAAAGCCTGTCTGAGACGATCGAAATACATCTGCGCCGCGCACGCCACACAGTCGGCGTCGTCAAAGTGGAGCACTTAAAGTTCTTCGACACCTTGCGCGATAAAATGCTTTGGGGCGCTGATCACCGCCATTAAGCAGATCGCCGACGCCCTGCGCTTTCATCCCCATCAATAAGCCACAGACAATGATCAGCTTGAACCGCTTAAGGAGTCTCTTCCGCCGTTCGTCAGTCTCTTCGGCCGGCGATAGTGCTATCCACCTTTCTTCATATCCTTCTCTTCTGAAATGGTTATGGAAAATGTGGCAAGGCTATCGCACGCAAGCCCTGATGAATGTAGTTATTGGTCTTGGGGTCGTAGCCTTGGATCTGCTCTTTGTATGGGCTACGAAGCTGGCCATAGATATTGCGACAGGCGTTGATACGCAGTTTAGCCTGAAATGGGCCATCTTCCTCTTAGTATGCTTTGCCTGCGGGCAAGTCGGTTTGGGCATCTGCTCGCGCTGGGTTAGCGCCGTACTCGGTGTGCGCGCACAAAATAAGATACAGCACGACCTCTACGCCCGACTCTTAGGCAGCGGCTGGCGGGAGTTGCGTGCTTACCATACGGGCAACCTCTTGAACCGCTTAGAGACAGACGTCTATACCGTCATCACGCTGCTAACGGAGAATTTCCCCTCTTTCTTCACGACCATCGTAAAGTTCTTGGGCGCCTTCCTCTTCCTTTTTTGGATGGACAAGACGCTGGCTTTAATCGTTGTCATTATCGTGCCCTTCTTTGTTATTTGCAGCAAACTGTATATGCGCAAACTGCGCCGACTGACGCACGTTATCCGCGACAACGATAGCAAGATTCAGTCGTTGCTTCAGGAAAGTCTTCAGCACGTCGTTGTGATTAAAACGCTCGGCCGACAGCGAACGATGCTCGACCGATTGGCTTCCCTGCAAAATCTACTCTACCGCGAAACGCTCCGCAAAACAAAATACAGCACGGTTTCTTCTACGGTCATCAATGCCGGTTTCATCGCCGGCTATATGCTTACCTTCACGTGGGGTACGGTCAGTCTGCAGCGAGGCTTGATTACCTACGGCGCACTCATCGCTTTTATCCAACTCGTAGGGCAAATTCAAGGACCGGCCCGCCAATTGGCGCGCTACGTCCCGCTCTTCATCAGTGCCTTTACGGCTACGGAGCGATTGATGGAGCTTGAGAACATACACCACGAAGCGGCCAAAGGCGATCGGCTGCTCTCCGGCCGCGTCGGACTGCGCTTGGAGCATCTCACCTTTGCTTATGAAAAAGGAAGTAAACAGATTTTCGACAATTTCTCTTACGACTTCCCGCCGCAAAGCATTACGGCGATCTTGGGCGAAACAGGTAGCGGGAAGACGACGCTCGTCCGTCTGCTGCTCAATCTGATTCGTCCGCAGGCCGGTTCGCTTTATCTTTACGACACGCAAGGTTTGCGCTTAGACGCATCGCCCGATACGCGCTGCAACTTTGCTTATGTTCCGCAAGGCAACACGCTGCTGAGCGGCACGATCAAGGAAAATCTTTTGCTTGGTAGGCCTGATGCTACCGACGAAGAACTTCACGAGGCTTTGCGCTTAGCTGCGGCCGACTTCATCAGCGAATTGCCCGACGGCATCGAGAGCATTTGCGGCGAAGGCGGCACGGGCCTCTCCGAAGGACAAGCGCAGCGCATCGCCATTGCCAGAGCCTTGCTCCGGCGTGCACCTTTCCTCTTACTCGATGAGGCCACGTCGGCCCTCGATACGGAGACAGAGCGCCGCGTCTTGCAAAACATTGTCGGCACTTTCGAAGGGCGCACGGTCATTGTCGTTACGCATCGTCCGGAAGTCCTGCAATATTGCACGCAAGTACTCGATTTAGAACACCTTTAACCGCATAGCGGAGCCGTTCAGCTCCGTTTTTTATAGGTTCAACAGTGTTTGACGAAGCTCTGAGGCCACCCTCTTTCACCTCAACTTTAGTAAAGTCGATTTAGGAACATAACTGCAAGCTGCGGTACACTTACAAACATACAAAGGCTACAGCCATCGCATCGCTTGCTATATATAAAGTTGCGTGTAGGTATAAAAATAAACAAGACCGCCGATAAGGGGTCTTGTCTGCTAAATAAGTGTGCGCCTGATAGGACTCGAACCTACACGACCGAAATCACCAGATCCTAAGTCTGGCGCGTCTACCAATTTCGCCACAGGCGCATTCGTGGGCGCAAAGTTAGGCATTTTCTTACAATTTACGCAGAAAAGAAAGGCTTTTTTCGTAATTTTGCCCGAAAAGGAGGCCTACTGCGCTTGCTTGAGCGCTTACCTCTCCACCTAAAGTCGGAATAAACCGACCTTCAACCCGAACGACTCGCACCGCAGCAGAGCTGCGTGCGTCTCTTCACGGTAAACGTACAAATATGGCAGAGCAGATTGAAAACGACGCAACATTAACGGAAGCCCACTCTACTTATAAACCCGCAGATGCAAGCAGCGAAACCGGCCGCCACCCGCTGACGGGGATGTATCGCAATTGGTTTCTTGATTATGCCTCTTATGTGATTCTCGAAAGAGCCGTTCCTCACTCCGACGACGGCTTGAAGCCCGTGCAGCGCCGCATCCTCCACGCGATGAAGCGCCTCGATGATGGGCGCTACAATAAGGTAGCCAATGTCGTGGGGCATACGATGCAGTTTCACCCCCACGGCGATGCGTCGATCGGCGATGCACTTGTCCAACTCGGGCAGAAGAATCTGCTGATCGATACACAGGGCAACTGGGGCAACATCCTAACGGGCGACGACGCAGCGGCCCCGCGTTACATCGAAGCGCGACTCTCAAAGTTTGCGCTGGACGTGGTCTTCAATCCGAAAACAACGGCGTGGAAACTCTCTTACGACGGCCGCAACAAAGAGCCCATCGCGCTGCCCGTGAAGTTTCCGCTCCTCTTGGCGCAAGGCGCTGAGGGCATCGCCGTCGGACTATCGGCTAAAATCCTGCCCCACAACTTGGCGAATTGTGTCAAGCGGCCATTCAATACCTCCGCGGAGAAGCATTTGCCATCTACCCCGACTTTCAAACGGGCGGCAGCATAGATGTCTCCAATTATAAAGAAGGACGCCGCGGCGGCTCGGTCAAGGTAAGGGCGAAGATTTCCAAATTAGACAACAACAAGACGCTCGTCATCACCGAAATCCCCTTTGGCACGACGACGCAGAGCATCATCGACTCCATCCTGCGCGCCAATGAAAAAGGCAAGATTAAAGTGCGCAAAGTCGACGACAACACCGCCGCAGAAGTAGAGATTCTCGTTCACTTAGCCCCCGGCACGAGTTCCGACAAAGCGATCGATGCACTCTACGCCTTTACCGATTGTGAAGTTTCCATCTCGCCCAACTGTGTCGTCATTACCGACAAGAAGCCATGCTTCCTCTCGGTCAACGAAGTCTTACAGCAATCCGTGGATCGCACGATGAGCCTTTTGCGTAGCGAATTGGAAATACGTCGCCACGAATTGCTCGAAAGTCTCCACTACGCCTCATTGGAGCGCATCTTCATCGAAGAGCGCATTTACAAAGATAAGGCCTTTGAGCAGGCCGTCTCTACTGATGCTGCCTGCATCCATATTGACGAGCGTCTGACGCCTTATTACCCGCAGTTTTATCGCGAAGTCACCAAGGAAGACATTCTGCGCCTGCTCGAAATCAAAATGGCGCGCATCCTGAAATTCAACAAAGAAAAGGCCGACGAACTCATTGCCCGTATGACGGCCGATGTGGCGCGCATCAACAAGGATCTGAACAATATGACCGGCGTGACGATCAATTGGTTTCAGTTGCTTTTCGACAAATACGCGGCCGAGCATCCGCGCCGCACCGAACTGCGCTCTTTCGATACGATTGTCGCATCGAAGGTGGTCGAGGCCAATCAAAAACTCTACGTCAACCGCGCCGACGGCTTTATGGGCACTTCGCTCAAGAAAGACGAATTTGTAGACAACTGTTCCGACATCGACGACGTGATCCTTTTCTATCGCGACGGCACTTACAAGGTCGTGCGCGTGGCCGACAAGGTCTTCATCGGGCGCACGGAAAAAAGCGAGAAGGAGCACCGCAAGCCTGAGTTGATCCACATTGCCGTTTTCAAAAAGAACGACCGCCGCACCATATATAATATTGTCTATCGCGACGGCAAAGACGGCCTTTGCTTCATCAAACGCTTCAATATAACCGGCATCACGCACGACCGCGAATATGACGCCACGCAAGGGACGCCGGGCAGTCGCATCATTTACTTTACGGCCAATCCCAACGGCGAGGCCGAAACGATCAAGGTGCTCTTGAAGCCCAACCCGAAGTTGCGCAAGCCTTTCTTAGACCGCGACTTTTCCGAAATACTCGTCAAAGGGCGTCAGAGTCGGGGCAATATGCTGACGAAGCTCGATGTGCAGCGTATTGTGTTTAAGGCCCACGGCGTTTCCACCCTTGGCGGGCGAAAGGTTTGGTTCGATGCCGACGTGCAACGCCTCAACTATGATGAGCGCGGCACTTACCTCGGCGAGTTTCACGGCGATGAGGCGGTACTCGTCATTCATCCCAACGGCGATTATTATACGACGACTTACGACCCCAATAACCACTACGAGGGCGAGATCCTACGAATCGAAAAGTATGATCCGGAAAAGGTTTGGACGGCCGCACTCTTCGATGGCGACCAGCAGGGTTTCCCCTATTTGAAGCGCTTCCTCTTGGAGCGCACGAGCGGAGCGCGCCGCAATTGTTTCTTAAACGAAAATCCGGCCACCCGCTTACTGCTGCTGACGGATACGGCTTATCCGCGCTTCGAACTCGTCTTTGGTGGGGCGGATGCTTATCGCGACCCGATGATCATCGATGCGGATGAATTTGTAACGGTCAAGGGTTTTAGGGCCAAAGGCAAACGACTGACGACCAATGCCGTCGAAAGCATCAAGGAGTTAGAACCGCTGCGCGTCCCCGAGGCGGACAAGGCGGAAGCCGCTGCATCGGAAACTGAAACGACCCCCACTGACGACCAGCACCCGAACGAGGCCGAACAAGAAGCGCAAAATCTTTTCAATCAAACGGATTAACGCGCGGCAGCAAGGGCAAGTGACCAACTCGCCCCTGCCGCTTCGCCACACGACAGAGAAACTGAATAAGAGTAAATGTAATGTAAGATAAGATTACGACAAGAGTGTTTGCAAAGTTCCAATACGCAATAAAGTTTATATGATGTACAATAAAAAGTACTTTTATGATACGGAAGCGAATAACGATATAAAAATTCGCATAAAGGCTCTTAAATTTGCCCTCTCTATCGCAGAAAAAGACAAATCCATATCAAGAATTGTGTTATACCTTTCTTGCAAAATCTATCATTTAGGTCTAAGTAATTGGCTATGAACAGCCTTATGAGTTATG
>ERZ772967.2937-NODE-2937-length-10639-cov-3.533636_pt1 | contig 10639 bp, 12 predicted proteins | sample MGYA00511677_ERZ772967 | MGnify/ENA primary metagenome ERZ772967 (study PRJEB29015, sample SAMEA2737931) | human oral metagenome | biome: human oral; feature: human-associated habitat; material: dental | place: China | collected 2146 ...
CGTACTAACGATTTAGCAAACCGTCCCCTTCAGCCACTTGGGTACTCCTCCAGATTTAGTACAGTCAGTACTTATAAGAGTATATCATATAAATATTATATTTGACAAACATATACATTTTTGATATAATACGAAGTAATAATGTATGGATTGGAGGAGAAAAGTGAGTAAATTCAGTAAAATCACAATTGCTCTAGCAATAGCTTTTGCTACTGCATTTTCACTCGTCCCTACAAGCGCTCAAGCTTTTGGAGGTGGGATGATAGGCGGTGCTAATGCCGCGCGTGGGTCGGACCAGCCATCTGACTTATTTGGTCAGGCTGGTATATTCTCGACAATAACAAACGTAATGTTATTTATTGTTGGTGGTGTAAGTGTATTAATGATTATTATAGGTGGCTTGCGTTACGTACTTTCAGGCGGAGATTCTGGCAATGTATCTGCTGCAAAAAATACCATATTATATGCTATAGTTGGTATTATAGTGTCTCTATTGGCTTATGCTGTAGTGAGTTTTGTAGTAAGTTCATTTGCTAATAATAGTGGTGGTGGATTCACATCTGGATTCAACAGCGGAACATCAGCAACTAATTTCTAGTTCTATATTAAAACTAAACTACGCAATAAAAAATCACCTGCATAATAGGCGCAGGTGATTTTATGTTACAAAGTTCTATCTAACCAAGATCGTCTATACCGCACTGATAACTGACATTCTGCCAAAAATACTCAGAGTTTGGTATTTTCGCATATAACTCAGCTTCTTCTCTATTTAGAGGTATTTTACTTCTTTTTTTGCGAGCAATCGACGCAATTACAGGGTCTACTTGCATACAATCCCGTGACCTAAAGTCTTGGATTGCACCAGTATCATCATATTCTAGTAGTGATTCATTCTCATTAAAACTGTCAGATTCAGATCTATTAATACCAAAAGATTCTGCTGTTTTCATATCTATATATGATACATTAAAACAAATCATTTGTCAAACGAATCTATGTGGCGGAGAGAGAGGGATTCGAACCCTCGGTACGTTTTACCGCACGCCGGTTTTCAAGACCGGTACCTTCAACCACTCGGTCATCTCTCCATGTCTAAGGTATTGTATCATATTTATCATCCTACCTCCAGAGCTCGATGTGTAATTGCCAAAATTTGAATTTTTCTAGCGCCATCAGATCTTAAGGCTCGCACTGCCGATGTAATAGTAGCGCCAGTTGTTATAACATCATCAAAAATTATATATGTACGATCAGGCGATAGGGGGTAGCGTGATATAAAAGCATTCTCTGCTTGAATAAAGCGAGTTTGTCTATCAGCACCAACCTGGCGAAAGTTAGTTTTACGCTTTAAAACCATCTCGTATTCACAATTGGTCATTTTAGATAAATGTCGCACAATATTAAGAATATGATCATATCCTCGTTGGCGCCTATGCTTAGAACTAGGTGGTAATGGAACTATAATATAGTTACGCCCAGTATTATCAATATTATTACTAACAATTTGCGCTAAAACTTTACAAAAAGCACGTTTATTATTATATTTATATTCGTGGAGTAATTTACGTAAATCCTTGCTCATCTTAACAGTGATTAACTGATTTACATTCGCAAGTTCACAAGAAGAGCAACAGCGATTCCCTGTATTTAGACCATATCCACATAGTATACAGTTATGCGAATTAAATGGTTTAAGTTGAAGCATACATTTTTTGCACATACCATCTGCTATATCGCTACAGACAACACAATGGTGCGGTGAAATTAACGAGATTAACTTATCTAACATACATATCTGCCTCTAATATAGGTTGATTCTATTGATTATACATTATTTTTTGATATAATAAGAGGGACGTATGTATGCGTTAGTGCCTAGAATTTTTAGTGGAGGATATCAATGGCTCGCAAACAAAATGATGATTTATTAATGGAAGATGATTTGACCGCAGCATTTTTAGATGATGAAATAGATGCTGTGCCTGCTGCTGCACCTCTTATGGAGGACGAGTCTATCATGGCAGAGGAGCCAACTGAAGACGATGTTCCAGGTCAATTAGCAGTTGATGTATATGAAACAGATGACGAATTAGTAATAAAAGCTCGCACCGCTGGTGTGAATAAAAATGATCTAGATGTAAGTATTAGTGAAGGTATTTTGACAATTAGTGGCACACTTACCAGTGGCGATGAAGTTGCCGTTAAGAATTGGCACATGCAAGAGTGTTACTGGGGTGAGTTTAGTAGATCACTACATCTACCTGTACCAGTAAAGGAAGACGAGGCAAAGGCTGCCCTTAAGGATGGTATTCTTTCAATAAGCTTTCCTAAATTACAACAAGAACAGGCTACTAAGATTCCAATTATGTAAATCATTTCTTATAGAAACAAATAAAACAGCCCTGTATTAAACAGGGCTGTTTTATTAATCATTACACTAGTATATTAATAAACTAAATTTAAAACTAAAGGCTAGTTCAGCGTATGTTTCTTATCTTAATTTAAGATAATACTGTACTACAGCCAACAAATAAAATACAGGCTAGAGGATATAAACCAAAGCCTGTATTAATTTATCCAGTAGAACTATTTATGCTGCTGAGCCGCCGTTACCCTGGAACTGGTTTATCACAAAGTTCACGATAGCATAAGCCATTATAACCACTACTAAACCAACTACAGCATAAAGAATCGTATTCTTGGCCGATTGTACTTGACCAGAATCACCGCTAGAGATAACATAGCGAATACCACCAATAATTAATACAATCACAGCAACTGCACCAGCTAAGAATAGTAGGACATCTGTTACCTTCTTAAAGATACCTTCTTGACCTTCTAGTTTATCAGGTTGATTATTACCCTTAGCCGTACTAGCACCACCACTAATTCCGTTCTCTACACCACCCTGAGCAAAAACAGATTGAGATTGCAATACAGTCGTAGCTACTGTAGCCAAAAGCACACCACCAAACACTAATGATGTTACGGGCAAGCTTACTAGAATTGCTTTTAGTTTTTTCATATAATGCCTTTCTTTCTAATTATTTAAAGCTTTATTATATATTTATACCACAATATTACATTAGTGTGAATATTTACTTAGCTACATTGGTTACCACAAAGTTCACGATGGCATAAGCCATTATAACCACTATCAAGCCAATCACAGCATAAAGAATCGTATTCTTGGCTGATTGTACTTGACCAGCATCACCACTAGACATCACGTAGCGAATACCACCGATAATAATAACAATAACAGCGACGGCACCAGCTAAGAATAGCAAGATATTAACTATATTGGTAATGAAAGACGGTAAATCTGTAGAGTTGCCATCATTTACAGAAGAAATACCACTAGTAACCTCTGATTTAGCATTAGCAAAAACTGGCGCATCTATAGCAAGTGGAGTTACCACTATTCCCAAAGATACCAAAGCTGCAATTAAAAGTTTTTTCATTGATATTAACTCCTTATATTCTGTTTACTATAAATGAAACTATTGCCCAAGCCAACAAAGCTACCGCCAAACCAATTACTGAATATAGCAGAGTGTTGCGGGCAGAAGTAACCTTAGCAGCTTCGCCATTAGCGGTGATAAATTTATAACCACTAATTACGATCATTATCACAGCCACAATACCAATAGCCCAAAGTGATAGATTGATTAAATTTTTAGCCGTATTAGCTACATTGTCTTTACCCTTACTGGCACAAACTTTTGAATCAGTTGCACCCTCACAACCTTGCCATAAGTTAAGAGCAGAGGCGGGGGTAGCCGAATATAAGCCAATTCCTAACAAGGTAACACCTGCTAAAAACATTGATACTAACTTTTGTTTCATCTACTTCTCCTTACTTTTGTGTAGCATTAATTAATAGTTGCGTAATCGCAAAGGCCACCATCACTATAACTAAACCAATAACCGAATAAAAGACTGCTTGTTTGGCACGAGAGACCTTTCCTGGATCGCCATTAGAGGTAACATACAGCCATCCACCAATAACAATTCCAACCACCGCAACGATACCAGCCACAAAATAAACTGTATTAATGATTGAAGTTAGGGCACCATCTGCACTCGTAACTTGAGTTCCTTTTAAATTAACCTCATTAGCTTTGATTAAGGCGTCTGCGAAAATATACTTAATTACACTCATTATTTACCTAATCCCGAAGCCACTAAATTAACTATTCCAACAGACATTAGCGAAATCACCAAACCAATTGCCGCATTACGTATAGTTTTTAATCCACGTGCAGCATTTTCCGGCGAGCCAGCACTAGTCATGTAGTAAAAACCGCCTGTCATAATAAATGCCACACAAGTATAGCCTACTAACTGCAATATAATTTCTACTACATTAGCTATTATTATTGAGAGATTTTTATCAATAGTATTTTTTTCAAACTCTATACTACAATCAGAAGGATTAATTGGTAAATTTCGCCACCAAGAAGGGAAAGTTAAAAAGCGACTTTCACAAGCCGCAGAAGCGCTTGAAAGCGGTATAGTTGAAAATACCAGCGCTAAAGCAAAACTAAAAACAAAAAGTTTTATTTTTTTCATTATCCTATAACTCCTCCTGGAATAATAAAGTTTAAAAAGACAGTCATTAATGAAAAGGCGATGATGCCTATCACAACATTTCGTATAATCGCCCTAGCATTCTGCACCTGAGCAGCGTTATCTTGTGCCGAGGCGTATAAAATAGCACCATAACCTATACCGCCAACTGCTGTAATACCGACTCCTATCGCCATAATTCTAATAACTATCTTGATTATTTCTATAATTGCACCGCCTTTTTTATCATCTTCTTTAAGATCACAATTAATAATAGCAGTATTTACACCACCGCATTTATTTTCAGCATGAACGACAGGCGATAATATTGCAGTTACCGCACAGACAGAAAATATGGCTACCGCAAAAAATAATTTTAATTTACTTTTCATAATATTGACTTCTTTATTGTGCTTATTTTTTATTATTGTAACATAGAAAAGCAAATTTTCTAGTAACTTTATTGCTTATTATAATATTAGGCTTATGTTATAATATCCGCATAGGTATATTTTGTGCTTATGATAGATAAGATATTTTCTAAACACTTGCACTTGGGTGGAAAATTACCACTAAAAGTAAGCAAAGTATTGCTGGCTGTTTTAATATTAGCGGGCGCTATTTTTGGTACGCAAATCTTAAATACAAACACTGCTTATGCTGCTGGTTGTAAGAATGAAGATGGTAAAGTTTATAAAGCTGTAGCAGACTGTCTACCTAGTGCAAGCTGGGATGGAACAAGTATTAATTATGGCAATGATAAGTTTACTAAGAAGAAAACCCAGACAATCGATAAGAAGTATGAGGAACAAATCAGAAGACTTGGAACAGATAACGCAGACATTTATGAACTAAGGAAAGATATTAGAATATTAGTACCTGCTGGAACCAAGCCTGGCGACAAGCTAGATAGGGCTTTACTTGTATTAAAGCCATCAAATGTGAGATCCTACACAGATATAGAACCTGACAAAATATACAAACAAATAAGAATTTATGAAAAAGCTGATGACATACCAGATAGTGAAAAGACCAACGAAGCCGGAGTAAAGGCAGGCGAAGGGGAAGATCAAGAAGCACCCATATGTAATATAGGTGATGGATTAGGGTGGTTAATTTGTCCAGCAGCTACTTTTTCAGCTAACTTAGTCGATGGGGCTTTTTCGTTTTTATCTGGTCTAATGTCATATGATACATTGGTAGATAAAGATTCACGCGAGACTCTTTTACGGCAATGGGCTTTGATGCGTAATGTGGCTAATATTGTGTTTGCAGCTGCATTCCTTATGGTTGTTTATTCTACAATGACAAATATAGGTATAAGTAACTACAATCTTAAACGAATGGTTCCGCGTCTAGTTGTTGCGGCGATATTAGTGAACTCATCATTTTGGTTATGTACAATTGCCGTAGATATATCTAACATAGCTGGTAATACCGTAAGCGGGCTTATGGAGTCAGCTCGTGAAGTTGCTGTGTCGACCGACCCAGAAGAAAAGGGTGAATCGCTATGGCTAGAAAAAACAGCTATGGTTCTATCTGGTGGTGCAATTATAGGTGGCATCGGGGCCGCTGGATTAAGCTTAAGTTCACTCGCACTATTAATACCTATCTTATTTTCGGCACTTTCTGCAATATTATTAGTAATATTAATTCTGGTATCGCGGCAGGCATTAATAACACTGTTGGTTATAATATCACCGCTAGCTTTTGTGGCATATGTATTACCAAATACATCACATTGGTTCGATAGATGGCGGAAAACCTTCACCACTATGCTGATGATTTTTCCTATTGTAGCATTATTATTTAGTGGATCTAAGCTAGCTGCAACAGTAGTACGTTTGACAGGTGGCGCGGACATGGACCTACTTTCATTAGGAATTCAAGCTTTACCGCTCTTTGCGGTACCAGCAATACTTAAATCAATGGGTGGTGTATTAACAAAAATTGGAGCTTTAACAAATGATAAATCTAAGGGTTTGCTAGATAGGGGTAGAAATCGGCTACAATCAAGTGTTGACATGGCAAAGAAAAAAGCCACCTCGCGCGATCTTCAAAGTAGTAGCAAATGGAGAAAATACAGACATGGCGTTAGAAGTATAAATCTAAAAAATAAGGAATCAGCCGCACAAGCAGCGCTGGAATATTCACAGACAGAATATCATAACAATAGATTGCTAAATGATCCTGCTTACTTACGAGCCATGTCTGGTGGAAATCCGCAAATGGAAGCTATTCTAAAAGGTAACGCTGCTGCTGCTGTAGATAAACAGGAGCAAGCAGCAATCAATGGTTTGGCAACAAATTATAGCGCAATTAATCCAGATACTTTAAGAGACAGATTAAAAGCTGGTGGGCAAGGCGACCTAGAGAAAGCAGCTATGGCGCGCGTTCTCCTACAAAAAGATAAGTCACTTGGTACTATGGAAGTGCTTGATAATTTAGTTAATGAGAGTGGTTCATCTACTGTTCGCCGTGAAATTGCCCGCGGTGACCACGGTAGTTTAATTGGAGCGGGACAGAAAGCACAGATTGAAGCAGGCACAACCAATGCTGGCAAGGACATTAAGCTAACTGATATGTATAAAGAAAGTGCAATGAAATGGTCTCCAGAGCAAGCTACTAAAGCAGGGCCTGGTGAGCTTGGACTCTTAAAAGATCTAGCACAAACTGATCAAGGCTTATCTCAAACTATGTCTAGGCTAGCTGACACAATTAGTAATAATCCGCAGCTTTCTGTTCAAATAGGCAAGACTGCACCTATGTGGTCAGATTTTAGAAACGGGGTTTATACAGGTAACACCGCAGCTGCCGCACAAGCAACAAACATTCCTCCAGCAAGGGGTGCGGCAGCGGCTGCTGTAAATAATACTCAAAATACTCAGACACCTATTGGCGGTACTACAGCAGGCTCAACTGGATCTAGTTCTAACAATTCATCTAATAACCCATGGAACTCTAAAAATACAATTAATAAAAAGGGTACATAGGCCAATTTATGTACACTAAAAAAATCTTTCTTGCAATAGTCGCTAGTATTGCATTAATAATATGTGTAGCAAATACCTTCGCTCACGCCCAGGAAGCAACCAAAAAAGAGCCTTCTACTAGAGCGGAATGTATAGAGTGGGGCGGCAAGGTTAGTGATGCACCATCTGGTACAGGTTATGGAGGACAGTGGCGTTGCCGCGATTATACAGCCCCTAATATTAAGCGTTCAGCCGACCAACCTACTCCAGAAGGATCGTACATAGATAAAACCCTTAACGAAAAAGAATGTAAAGAAAAGGGTATGCCTGTTTATGAAATCAGATCGGCGAGTTTAGGTACAACAAACCAAAAATATATTCACTGCCAAATAGGTGGCGAAACTTGGAACCAAAGATTAGCTAAAAACCTTGAAGCTAAGAGAAAAGAGGAAGAAGATAAAAAGGAACGACCACGGTGTGTGGTAGCTGGTTTTGGATGGATAGCTTGTCCAGTTTTGGGATTTTTAGGAAAATTATCTGATACATTATTTAAAACTCTTCAGCCCCTTCTTCAGTTCGAGACGCTGACAAGAAGTGACACTTATGGGCAAATTGAAAAAGTTTGGTCTGTATTTAGAAACATAGCAAATGTAGGTTTTGTGGTAATTTTCTTAACAATAGCCCTGTCTCATACTACAGGTAGAGGTTTAAAATCTTATACTGTACAAAAAATGTTACCCCGTTTAGTTATAATTTCGATAGCTGCAAATATATCATTGCCACTAGCAGCTTTATCAATTGATGCATCAAATTTAGCGGGAGCTGGCATGCGGGATTTAATCGAAACTCGCGCCGTAAGAGTTGAAGATAATAGTACCTTTGAAGAAGTTACTTCTGGAATTTTAGCTGGCACTCTAACATCAGCAATTGGTGGAGGAACTGCAATTGGAATTGGCGGATTATCTCTGAATGGAGCTTTTTATGGATTATTAGCAATTTTGTTACCAACAATTATAGCCAGCGCTATAGCCCTTGGTATTACCTTAATTATATTAGTGGCTCGGCAAGCATTCTTGGTTATATTAGTAGTGCTTATGCCTGTGGCATTAATGTTTCAACTTATGCGCGGTACATCACAATATTGGGGGAAGTGGAGTAAATATTTTGTAGGAATGTTGCTAGTTTATCCTGTTGTATCGGTAGTTTTTGGAGCATCGTCTTTAGCTTCACATGTTATTATGCTAAGCGGTAAAGATAGCGCGTTGATGAGTTTAATGGCAATTGGAGTCCAGGCAATACCACTATTAATTTTGCCCTTTATGCTAAGTAGTCTAAGTAGATTAAGCGGCATGGCTGGTATAGCATCAAAAAGTTCAAGATATCTTAATAGTAAAGTCGGAAGTCGCGCTATGGGATTCGTTAATCGTCAGCGCAATCTAGCCGCCGCTAATAAAACTCAACAAATATCAAGCAAAGTTAATAATCCAGACGCCAAGACAAAAGGTATAAAGCGATTATCTAGAGGTATTTCTAACTCTATTGCAGGCGGATCAATTTATCGTCAAAATCAATTAGAAGCTAAGCAAAAAACTGTTAATAAAATGTTAAATGTGGTTTCTGCCAGATATCATCTAGATAATCTTATTAATAATCCTAACTATATGAAAGCCTTGTATGGAAGGGGGGCTGATAGAAACACTCAAGATATTATAAAAGCACAAGCAATTTCACAAATGAGTAATTTAGATACACAATTGATTAAATCTCATCAGTTGTTGTTGAGTGCAAAAACGTCATCAGAGCTCAGAAATATGACGAAAGCACCTATATTCAGCGAAACAGAACGAGTTGCGCTTTTAAATGAATTAGTTAAGCGTGGCGAAGTATCGGAACCAGATGGCGCGATAGCTTATATGCAAGTTTTAATTTACAAAAATACAGCACAAAATTTTTCACCTACTATTGCACAAGGCGTTTCATCTGTTTTATCAGAGCAAATGCCTGGCTTAATTTCTCAAGAAGCTGCCGCATCAGTTTTAGAACCTCCAGAAAGCGGATCAGCTGGGCTAAATATTAATAAAGAAATGCAAAGATCAATGGAAAATGATGAAGTTTCGCCGCAAGATATCACTCAAATGGAGCCAGAGGTATTACAGTATGCCATATCTAATGCTACCGACGATGGTAGGGATAAGCTAAGAGAAAGTGCCCTGATCGCCGTGGAAGATGAGGAGCTAAAAGCCAAATTAGTCAACTCTGAGTATGTATCTGCGTTTGCAAAAGGAAAAGCGCCTTCATCGGATGGCAGATATTCTCAATATCAAAAAGCTGTAAGTCAAGCGAAAGCTGCTCAAGCCCGCAATCAAACAAGTAGTAAAGTAGCTTCTAACACCCAATCTAGCCAAAATCAAGCACCACAAGCACTTCAGCAGAATCAATCTGTATCAATTCCAAAAAACCAAAAAGCCCAGCCAAAACTACAACTTAAAAACAATACCAATACTACACAACAGCAAAATACTCAACCAGCTGCACAGACACAACCATCAGCACAAGCACAAACTCAAGCCTCAACAACCAATACATCAAACTCGGCAAGTTCTTCATCGGTAACTATAACATCAACAGCGTCCTCACAATCAGGAACATCATGGAGTTTTCCTGTCGTCACCAGTACCAAATTTGACCCAAATACTGTCGACGATGTTTGGATAAATATTATGCACAGCAGCCAGGATAATACACAACAAGATTCATCACAAAATAAAAGAGGCGCTCAAATTAAAGCTATAATTCATGATTCTCAAAATAATGATAATGGCGGCAGTAGTAAGAGTAGTAAGTCTTCAAAACCCTCCCCACAATCCCAAAAATCTTCAAACAAGTACCCAGATGACCAGCGCAAAGATATATTTGCAAAATTTGGATATAGACCAGGATTCGGTAGAAGATCTAAATAATAATCAAAAGTTGTTAAAACTTAAGCTTTTAGTTTATAATATCTAATGTAATGGCGACTTATAAAGTTCCACAAGATGTTGAGGCCGACGACAAGCTGCTCGGTCCGTTTAGTTTTCGCCAATTTGTATACC
>ERZ772967.2938-NODE-2938-length-10637-cov-2.979493_pt1 | contig 10637 bp, 2 predicted proteins | sample MGYA00511677_ERZ772967 | MGnify/ENA primary metagenome ERZ772967 (study PRJEB29015, sample SAMEA2737931) | human oral metagenome | biome: human oral; feature: human-associated habitat; material: dental | place: China | collected 2146 ...
GCGCGGCATGATGCGTCTCCCCACGGAGCGTAATGACAGGCACGCCCATATAGAGAGCATCGCATGTCGTACCGCCGCCCGGATAAGGATAGGTGTCGAGAGCAATGTCAATGGAACGATAACGCTCCATATAGTCGGAGGTCGCCGGCTCAAGTTCTACACGTCCGAGATCGAGACGCGCCTTTGCCATGCGGCGAAAGGCTTCTTCCTGCATCGCAGGTGAACGGAGCTCCTGGCTCTTGAAGAGCAAGCGGCTCTTAGGTACGCGTTCCATGATCTCCCGCCATAGGAAAAGCATTTCATCCGTAACCTTGTACCAATGATTGAACACGCCGAACTGTGTATAACCTGTTTGCATACAGGGTGCAGCAGAAGGCAGCGGCACATCACTGCGCGCAGTATAAAGAAACTGACTCGTCAGATAAATCGGTTCCTCGGTCAGAAATTTCCCTTGGTTTTCCAGCGGATCGACAATATCATCCGTCAGGAAGTAATCAACGCACGAGAGCCCCGTCGTATTGACATAGCCAATTCCCGAAACCTGCACAGGAGCCGGACGATAAGCGAGCACAGGCAACCCTCCTCCGGCGCTGTGTCCGGCCAAATCGACAAGGATATCGATCTCATCCGCCTGTATCCGCCGTGCGATCTCCTCACACGTGATCCCCCCCACATCACGCCAGATATCGGCTCGTTCACGCAGTGCATCCGTAAAGCCATCCGTTTGTCCCGACAGGTCATAGGCATAGACCGTAAACCCCGCATGATCAAAGTGTGCAAAAAGGCCATAAATAAAAGGAAACATCACATGCTGCCGGAAATCAGGGGAAAGATACCCTATACGGATTTTCTGATGTTCCTTACGGGGGCACGGCTCCAATGGGCGTATGGCGGAAAGCAGTTCTTCGCAGCGGCAGTGTTCAGCAAAGAGTTTCTCGCGGGAAATCATTGTGCCGTGCAGCGCAAGCAGATATGAGCCGAACAGAGCCACCCGTTCCGGAATATCGGCGGCGAGCTCCGAGGCTGCGAGATAACAGGAAGCGGCTTCCTCCACAAAACCGATCTGGCGTGCGGCATAGGCTATGGAAAGCAGCATGTCACGGCGGAAGACACGCGTTTCTTCCGTCTCTTCAACAAAAGCCGCCGCCTTTCGCGCATATTCTCGTACGGCAGGATAATTTCCTTGCCTTTTATATGCGTCTGCAAGCAGTACATGGATTTCAGGCGCTTCCGACGTTTTCTTTGCCGCCGCCTGCTCCAGATAAAAAACAGCTTGCTCTATACGCCCCACCTGCAAAGAAGCAAAACCTGCGCCGAGGAGATACGATCCTGAAACGGCCTCAAGTGCCAGCAGCCGTGCAATCCTACCGAGGAAGTGCAGCCAATCACCGCCCTTAAACGCGGCATCCGCTGCTGCCGTCACTTCAAAAACGATACGCTCCTTTTCTGGCTCTGCGTCCTCTCCAAGCCAATGCGCCCAGATCTTTTCATAGATCGCTTCAAGCGCCGCCATATAACGTCCCGCATCCATGACCGACGAAGACTGCAAACGACAGCGCAGAATGCGCCGCAGAAGCGACAACTGTTCGATATCGTCTGCAAGAGCGGCCGCTTTTTTGATGTATTCATCCTGCGTGCCCGCACAGCAGGCATCGGAGAGACCGATATTCATGAGCAGACTATATCCAAAGCGTGCGCCGTGCCGTTCGCCAACAAGCGTGATGACGGGTACGCCCATATAAAGAGCGTCGCATGTCGTGCCGCCGCCCGGGTAGGGATATGTATCAAGTGCAATATCAACTTCGGCATAGGCGGCTAGATATTCTGCCGTATGTCCTTCCGTCCGAACGCGCGAAAGATCAATGCCCGCGGCTGCAAGACGCTGCAGGGCGGAATCCTTCCCATCTTCCGTATCGAATACCGCCGTCTTGAGAAAGAGACGTGAGCGCGGCACCGTCGCGAGAATCACAGACCAAGTGCAGAGCATCTCATCCGTAACTTTAGCAAAATTATTGAAACAGCCAAAAGTCACGAAGCCGTTTTTCCTTGCAGGCAGCGCCGCAACGTGAAGACCGGCGCCCATTCGGTTTGCACGGTAACAAAGGTGACTTTCCGGCAAACGCAAAAGTTTTTCCGTAAAATATGCGTCATTTTGTCCAACAGGGTCGAGATATGCATCCGTAAGAAAATAATCAACGGTTGCAAGCCCCGTCGTATCGAAGTAGCCAATGCCGGAAATCTGTACGGGAGCCGGTTTTCGAGCCAACACGGGCAGGGCATTGTTCGCGCTGTGTCCTGCCAAGTCAAACAGGATATCCACCTCATCCCCATGGATGATCCGAGCAATTTCCTCGGGTGACACTCCGTTGACATAGCGCCAAACATCAGCATGAGCGGCAAGCTCCTCCGCCATCGCGTTTTCCTCGCAGAGGGAATACCCGTAAATTTCAAAGCGCCGCCTGTCCGCATGAGTAAAGAACGCAAAGCTGAAAAGTGCGACGATATGAAACCGGAAATCCGGAGAGATGTATCCGACGCGAATCTTCTCATGGCGTCTTTGCCGCACATGATCATAGACGGAGACATCTCGATAAAAAACATCATAGCACTTCGCTGCCGTGAGCATGAAATCTTGTCCTTTATCCAAATAATGTAAGGCAAAAAGATAGTTGCTCCACAAAAATGCCTTGTCCTCATACGAAACAGCTGCTTCAAATGCCTGTTTCTCTGCTTCCACCGCCTCGTCTGCATTCCCAAGAATACGGCAGAGCCGCGCCATGAGATTGCAGACAAGAGCCTGCTCTCCCTGGGCAAGATCACCGCAAGAAAAAGCGCGCCGTGTATCGGCGAGCGCTTCCCGGCAGCGCCCGAGCAAAAAAACCGCACGCGCACGCAAAAAGAGACCGAAACCGTCCTCTCCTCCGGCAAGATAGCACTCCACAGCGCGACGGGCGTTTTCACCTTCCTCCGCATCAATATAAAGGCCAGTCATAAGGCGCCAATTTTCACGCGAAGTTCGTCCATGAAGCAGCAGCAAATCTGCTGCCGCCAGTGCCTGGCGCAAATCACCGGCGGCAAGGAAATGTCGAAAACGTATACCAAGCTGTACGGCCTCCGCTGTTGACAAAGTCTGCCGTTCCGCTCCATAGGCAGCAAAAACCGTTTGATAAGCCGCTTCGACATCAGAGGCATAGGACGCCCCATCCAAGAGAGGCGATTTCTCCATTAAACGACGGATCTTCTCATGCAGGGAAGCGACAAGCGCTGCATCTTTCGCCAATGCCGCAGCTTTTTCAATGTAATCTGCCACATTCTCCGCTGCCAGCTCTGCAAGGCCAAGATTGGCGAGGATGCTGAAGCCGAAACGGCTGCCGTGGGAACTGCCCTTGAGCAATACAACGGGCACGCCCATATAGAGCGCGTCAAAGGTCGTACCTCCGCCTGGATAAGGGAAGGTGTCGAGCGCGATATCAACATCGTGATACTCCGCGAGATAATTCTTCGTATCCGGACGCAGTTCGACGCGCACAGGTTCTATGCCCGCCGCCTGCAGCCGTTCCATGGCTGCGGTGCGCCCCTCCTCGCCTGCAAAGGCTGCGGACTTCAGCAGCAGGCGCGATCCCGGTACGAGCGCGAGAATGTGCGCCCATGCCCTGAGCGCCTCATCCGACGCCTTGGCAAACGCATTGAAACCGCCAAAGGTCACATAGCCGCGCGCAAGGCACGGCGCAGCTCCTGCCGGCGGCGCATCAGGCGCAGGCGTATAACAAAGATGCGTATGCGGCAGCACGAGCAGTTTTTCCGTAAAGAAGGGGGCTTCCTTTATCCCCTGCGGTTCCCCGTCCAGCCATATATCGCCAAGCACATAATCGACAGCGGAGAGCCCCGTCGTATCGAAATAGCCGATACCGGAAATCTGCACCGGCGCCGGACGATGAGCGAGGATGGGAAGCACCGTGCCGCGCGTATGACCGGCAAGATCGACAAGGATGTCGATATCGTCTTCATAGATGCGGCGCGCCGCCTCCTGCGGCGAAAAAGGCGAAATATTGCGCCAGGCGTCTGCAAGCTGCATGACGCGGCGGCTCTCCTCATCTTCGGGACCATTCTGATAGCAGTAAACCTCGAATCGGTCTGCATCATAATGCGTAAACAAGGCTTCGGTAAAGCGCAGGACGACATGACGGCGCAGATCGGGCGAGATGTAGCCGATGCGAATCTTACGCCGTTTTCTCAGACGACGGTGCAAAAAAGCTCTCACGCCCTGAAAAATTTCGCCGTAGGCCTGATGCGCACGATAAATATCTTCCTGCTGCAAAGACAGAAAGTGCAGTCCAAAGAGATAATTGCTGTACTCCAAAGCGCGAAGCTCCGGAGATTGTGCAGCCATCGCCGCCTTCTCATAAGCTGCCGCAGCCTCTTCTGCCAGACCCAATTCGCGTGCTGTCTGCCCCAGCAGATTATAGATTTTTTCCGCATAGACGGCAGGAAGATGTTCTTCCTGCCGCAGCAGGCCCATGAGAATCTCCCGCGACGAAAGGGGTTTTCCCATACCGAAAAAGAAGCGCGCCTTGAGAAATATGCCATACATATCACGGGGATTTCTTTCCAGCAGCGCCTCAATCAGCGGAATCGCACCCTCATAGTCCCCTGCCTCAATATGGATGCTTGCAGCAGCTCCAAGCACTTCTTCCGCTGCACTCTCATCCTGAGCCATCTCCTGCACGGCCGACAATGCCTCTGCATAATCGCGCCGCGCCAAGCTTTCGCCGATCCTTTCGCGCAGTTCATCCTTCCCGCTTGCCATTCCTCCGCTCCTTTGCCTTCATTTTCTCTAAGATATGGCGCACTTCCCGCATCGCCGCCTCATAACGCTCCCACATATCTTCTGCTTGGTTTCTATCGAAACAATCCCTCTGCTCCAGATATTCGCCGTAAAGAAGTTCCAGCGGTTTTTTGTATTCTTCTTCCGTGCGGATAAATATCTGTCTTTCATAATATTCCTGAATCAGGCGCAGCCATTCCAAGCGGCTCAGGAGAACGACAGCCGCCTGCTGCCCTTCCTGCGCCGCATGGCGGCGATAGCAGCTCAAGGGCTTCTGGAAGAAGATGCAGTCGCCCTTCTCCAAGAGTTCCAACCACATCGCTATATCGGAAATCGTGAGGTAGCCGCGGCTCTCAGCGTGCCAGTAGTGGTTCTTGAGATCCGCACGCCGAAAAATCACAGCCGACGGCTCCCCGAGGAAGTTGCGGATATTCACAAGCGTTTCCCTTCCTGTATCTTCCGCCTGGAATACGGAATACTCCGCCTCACTTTCAGGTACGCCGCTTACATGTATATTTTCAAGGAAGCAGCCGTTTTCATCAATCAGGGCACGCCTCGAAGTCACAAGACTTGCTGCAGGATTTTCGTGGAATGCGCGCATCATCTTCGAGATCTTGCCGTCGAGCAGGATGTCGTCATCCATCAGCCACTGCAAGTATTCCCCCTGTGCAAGATGCTCAAACGGGGCAAAGTTTTCTTCCTTTGTCTTTGCCTCTTTGTTTCTCTTATAGCACAGACGGCTGTCTCCCAGATACTTTTCAACGAGACTTTCCGTCCGATCGTCCGTACTGTTGTCACAGACGATGATCTCAAGATTTTCATAATCCTGCCGCAGAGAGCTCTGCAGCGCAAGTTCAAAGAACTCGGGACGGTTATACGTCGGGATCATGATGCTGACGAGCGGCAGTGCCTTTTTGCGCCAACGCGCCTTGTACGCATCCGCCAATAGGAGCGAAGCGCCGTCTTCTTCCGGCAAAATATGCTGCGCACCTTTTGCCTCGGCAAGCAGGGCAGAAAAGCTCCTGAGACGCGCCGAATACTCAACCGCAGCGGCGTCGAAACGCCCCGCTGCCATATATTCCATGGCGCTGTCACGTCCGTCATCCGGCAAAAATCTTGCATAATAAAGAACGATCGGCGTCAAAGGACGTGATGCCAAAGTCCCCACAAGGAACGGCGCATCCTGCTCCTTGTCGTAAAGCGTATCAAAGAGCGCAATGACCTCCTCCGATGCCTGTCCTTTGAGCGTATCATAGAGAGTGAGCAAAACTGCCGGCTCATAAGGAAATTCCTTCAACGCCTGTACAAAAAAATCGAGCGCTTCCTCTGTCTTCCGCTGCCAAAGAGCCATTTTCCCCAAACAGGCATAGACATAGGGAATCATTTCTAATGAATTATCGGAATGAAGCGTTTCTGTTTTTTTCCGCCGCAGCGTCAAACCATGGCGGAACAATTTCTCCGCCAGCAGGTAATCCTTTTCATCCCAAGCAATAACCCCCCGACCCAGGGGAAATTCCGCCAGATAAGGATATCGTTTTTCCCCCGCTTCCATGGCAGCAACAATCTCCTCATGGGAGCGTCCCTGTGCCAGCAGGGCGCGTGCCAGGCCCCAGTACTCGCTTCCCTCACGCCCCATATACTGGAGTTTGCTCTCAATAGCCTTGCGTGCATACTCTTCCGCTTTTATAAAATTTCCCAGACCATAATAGCAATCCATGTAGTGCAGCGCATCGTCATCAGATTTCCCCTCTTCCTTCTCCTTTTGGCGCAGGAATTCGAGATTGCGCTCCAGCTTTTTTTTGACCACATGCAGCGAATATCCGGTATGGAAAATCACAAGCTCCGGCGTTGCAAATATCTTGTGTTCTGATGCACGCCGGTCAACGATATGCTCATGAATTTTTCCCTCATAGCGCAGATCGCGACTGTTCCTGAAAATGCGCAGCTGATATATCGCGCCCGTGAAGCGATTGCCCTGATCCTTGTCGATATTCACAAGACGGCAGACGATCCCAAAGATGCGCTTATTCTCCCGCTCCACCTTCGCCAAAAGCGGACGCACCTTATCGATGGTCTGTGGACTGAAGTATTCATCGGCATCGAGAAAGAGAATCCAGTCCCCGGTTGCCTGTCCGAGCGCATAATTCTTCGCCGCCGCGAAATCGTTCCGCCATTCCCAACGAAAGACCCTGGCGCCTGCCGCCTCAGCCAATGCGACAGTCTGATCTTCCGATCCGGTATCGACAACGATCATCTCATCGGCAATTTTTTTCATCGACTGCAGCCAGATGCCGATATTTTCTTCTTCATTCTTTGCAATCACGCAGGCGGAGAGCTTCATGCCCCGACCTCCTTCAACCATGTTTCATAAGCCGCAATATCTTTCGCCGCAGACCCCATTTCCCGTGCGCGGGAAATGGCGCGGCGTGCCGCCCCAAAATCGCCCGTCTGGAAAAAACAAACACCGGCGTCATGCCAGAAAGAAGCATCCGTAAGCTCCTTCGCCGCGACATCCTGCAAAAGCGGCAAAGCGGCCTGCCATCGTTCTGCTGCCGTGAGTTGAGCAACAATCTCCGCTTTTCTGTCCATAGGCAGGTCTGAAGCAAGCGCCGCATAGCGGAAAAGCGTTTCCTCCGCCCCTCTCTGCACCACCTCCGCGAGGAACACTTTGTATTCCTCGCAAAGTTCTTCCCCTATTGCCGTTTCTTGTGCATAAAGGCGCAGCAGCTCCTGCGCTTTCGGCAGAAGCGGTTCCATTTCTCTCTCCAGCTTCCTTACATCAGCGCCCGCCGCTATATCTTCCAGAAGCGCCAAAAACAAAGCTTTCATCGTCACGGCAACCTCCGACATCGCCTTTGTCGCCAAATCTTCCCATTCCTTTGCCTGCCAATGCGCCGCAGCTGCCATCTCAGGCAGTCGGATACCATGAAGTTTCTCCAACTCCTCCATCGCTTCCTTTGCCAGAGAAGGCTCATTCGCTGCAATGGCCCAACGAGCGAGAAAGCGCAGGCTTCCCTGATCGGAAGAAAAAAATTGCCGGATCGCCTCATGTTCTTCCTCCGGAACCGTCCTCTGCCAAGCAAGAAGCGCTTCTTCACTGAAGGGATGAATACGGAGCGATTTTTCCAGCGCCGCCCTTGCCTTTTGTCTGTCACCCAAGGAAAGATACAATTCGCCAAGACGTCGATATGTGATGGGCGCGTCCGCTGCTGTGCGCGTGGCCTGCCATTCCGATCCCTCCTCCTTCTCGGAAAGAACGGCGGCCTGTTCGAGCATGGAAACAGCCTCCTTCAGGCAGCCGATATGAGAAAGAATCATCCCTTTCTCCGCATAAAAATCCGGCAGTGTCGGATAATCCGCAATCGCCTTGTCTGCCAATGCCAGCATATCCCCGGGTTCCATGCCGGATTTCCTCATGCAGTTCAACGCCGTCCGGTACATATCGCTGTTGCTGCCCAGGGAAGCAACAGGAGATTCGAGCGCCGCCAAGGCATAATACAATGCTTTTTGCCAGTCTTCAAAAGCGACATAGCAGTCCGCCAGGTAGCGATAATGATGCGGCTGTTCGCCATTTTCCTCTATATCCGCCTGCAAAAGGGCGAAGTTCCGCTTGATCTTCTGCATGACGCGTCCAGTAGAATAACCGAGATGATAAATGAGCAGATGCTTCTTCTCGATCTTGAGTTCCAGTGAGCCATCCTTTTTCCCGATGGCTTCATGGACACGGCCGCTGAAAGCGATATCATCCTGTCGGCGGAAAAGGCGTACAGCAGGAAAACGTTGAAATTCCCGAAAATGATCGTCCTCGTCAAGATTGGCCAGGGGGAGCATCACGGCCTCAACGTCCGGTTCGCTGACCGAAAGCGCCGCCAGATAGGGACGTACGGTATCCGGCTCGGCAAAATATTCATCGGCGTCGAGAAAGGCGATCCATTCTCCTGCGGCATGCGAAAGCGCCGCATTCTTCGCCGCCGCGAAATCATCATGCCAAGCATACTCATAAACAGCTGCCCCCCCTTGACGGGCGATTTCCGCTGTTCCATCCGTCGATCCCGTATCGACAACAATGCGTTCATCGCTGTAACGGGCAGCATTCTCCAGCCAACGCGGCATATCACGCGCCTCATCGCGGGCGATAACACAGGCGGATATCCTCAGCTCCTTTTCCCGGCAAAGGATTTCTTTCCACAAGGCACAGCGCTCCTTTGCCACAGCCAGCATGCTTTCGTCAAATTCCATGGCTTCACCGTCTTCCACATGGACGGCATAGGCTTGGAAGGCTCGCTCCATTTCATCAACCGCTTCTTGAAAATGCAGCACCCGCGCCAAATATTCGGCATATTCGGCATGAAATTCGGGCAGCTGCGGAAAATCCTGCACGGCTTTCTCCAACACGGCCTGCCTTTCCTTTCCTTCCGACAGGCTGTAAAGCAGCATGCGATAGCAGCGGCTTGCAAAGATCATCGGCCTGGGCCCATCCTTGATGTCGAGACGCGCATAGTAAAGCGCCTTTTCCATATCGTCAAGACATTCATAGGCTTCCGCCAGATAGCGGTACAGCTTTTCCGGCGCCTCTGTCCTTTCAAGCTCCTGCAGCAGAAGCTGCAGGTTTCGCTGCGCTTTCTTTTTTAAACGGCTCGGCGTATAGCCCGTATGGAGCAAAAGAAGTTCTTCCTCCGGCACAAAGCCAAGGCGAAGCTCCGCATCCTCGCGTACGATATGCTCATGGATGCGCCCTTCATAACGGATTGCAGGCGTGCGGCGAAAAGCGCGCACGACATAAGTGTGATCGATGCGTTTTGGCGCACCGCTTTCGATATCAAGATTCTCAATCTTTATAGCCAGGGCATCATAATCCCGCCCATTTTTCTCAATGATGCAGCGCAGATTCCCCCGTGTTTCCTCCGAAAAACTTTCGTCCGCATCGAGAAAAACAATCCAATCGCCTGTTGCATGGCGAAGCGCTTCGTTGCGCGCCGCCGCAAAATCATCGCGCCATACAGCCCGGAAAAGCTGTGCTTTCGGATAATTCTGCACAATCATGCAGGTATCGTCCGAGGATCCCGTATCGAGCACAACGATCTCATCCACGTTGTCTCCGATGCTGTCCAGAGACTTTTTTATGTTCTTTTCTTCATTTTTCGCAATATAGCAGGCCGATATTTTCATGATAACCTCCCGATAAACCTATGCTTTTTTATCGTGATAAACAGCCTGGAACTTAATCGGACAAAAAAAAGAGCCTCCCCGAAGGGAGGCTCCAAAGCCTTTCAGAATCCCGTAAGGAATTACTGGAGAAGGCTGAGAACGCCGGAGCTGGACTGGTTGGCCTGCGCGAGCATAGCCTGAGCAGCCTGCATGAGGACGTTGTTCTTCGTGTAGTTCGTCATAGCCTTTGCCATGTCGACGTCGCGGATCGTGGACTCGGAAGCCTGGACGTTCTCGCTTGCCGTCGTCAGGTTCTGGCTCGTGTAGTTCAGACGGCTCTGGACAGCACCGATCGTCGTCTGCTGGTCAAGTGCCTTGCTGATCGCGTTGTCGAGAACGTTGATCGCAGCGTTGGCCTTGTCGCGCGTACCGATGTTCAGCGTGGAACCGTCGGAACCTGCGAGACCGAGAGCCTGAGCGCGCATATCCGTCATGCCGACGCGGATCGCCTGGTTGGCGCGCGTGCCAATCTGGAAGTTCATCGCATTGTCCTGCGAATCATCCTGTGCACGAACCGTCTCAGTGAAAGCATCGAGAACAGCGTTTGCGGACTTGTTGATGTTGCCCTGCGTGTCCGTGATGCTGAACGTGATGCCGCCGACCG